>Ga0315902_10010928_pt1 | contig 11980 bp, 10 predicted proteins | sample LakEriMetagenome_9_FD_203523 | JGI IMG/M metagenome (GOLD analysis project Ga0315902, IMG submission 203523) | Freshwater fungal communities from buoy surface, Lake Erie, Ohio, United States - Buoy 12 MA117 | ecosystem: Environmental > Aquatic > Freshwater > Lake > Lake biofilm | place: USA... | reverse complement strand
TGTGGTGACGGCCGAGTTTGAAAACCTGCCCGGCAGCCTGCTGGAGGCCGTCGAGGCCGTGAAGCCGCTGCGACCTTCCTCGAAGGCCATCGTGACCACGCAGCATCGCGAGAGAGAAAAACTCTTCTTGCGGGAGAAGGGCATCGCCTGCGCTGAATTCCGCGTGGTGGATGATTTGAAGAGCCTCGAAGCCGCCGTGAGCGAGCTGGGACGGCCTTGTGTGATCAAAACGGCCGCCTTCGGCTACGACGGCAAAGGCCAGTGCAAGGTGAACGCGGACACGGACCTCGCCGAAGCCTGGAAAGCCTTCGAAGGCCACCGCGCCGTCGTCGAGCAATGGGTGCCCTTCGTGTGCGAAGTCAGCGTCGTGGGTGCCCGCGGCGTCGATGGAAAGATGGCGGTGCATGGCTGCGTGGAAAACCAGCACACGCATCACATCCTCGATGTCACGATTTCTCCCGCTCGTGTGGAGCCAGCCATCACGGAGCAGGCCATCGAACTCTGGGAAGCGGTGGCGGAAGGCCTGAACTACATCGGCACGATGGCAGTGGAGATGTTTGTCACCGCTGAAGGTCGCGTGCTCGTCAATGAGATCGCCCCGCGTCCGCACAACAGCGGCCATTACACCATCGACGCCTGCGTCACGAACCAGTTCCAGCAGCAGCAGCGTGTCATCTGCGGTCTGCCGCCCGGTGATCCCTCGCAGCACACACCCGCCGTCATGGTGAATCTTTTGGGCGACATCTGGCCCGCACCCACCACGCATCCGGACTGGAGCCCGGTGCTGAATCATCCGCGTGCCAAGCTGCATCTCTACGGCAAGAAGGAAGCCCGTGCCCGTCGCAAAATGGGCCACTTCACCGTCCTCGGCGATACCGTGGAGGAGGCGCTGGAGCACGCCCTGCAGATCCGCAAAGCCCTCGGCATCGGATGAATTGGACCCTCGTCAGAACCGTGGGCCTCTTGGTGGCCTCGAATGTCTTCATGACCTTCGCCTGGTATGCGCACCTCCGGGACATGAAGGCCAAGCCGTGGTTCATCGCCGCGCTCCTGAGCTGGGGCATTGCCTTCTTCGAATACCTCCTCCAGGTGCCCGCCAACCGCATCGGCAGCACCACGCTGTCCCTGCCGCAGCTCAAGATCCTCCAGGAGGTCATCACCCTGACCGTCTTCGTGCCCTTCGTGCTCTTTTACATGAAGCAGCCCCTCAAATGGGACTACCTCTGGGCCGCCCTCTGCCTCTGCGGCGCGGTGTACTTTGTGTTTCGCAAATAGAGGGGGAACTCGACCATGCCGCTTGATGAAATGGGTGGATGCCTGACTGCTGTGCTGAGATGCATCGGCGGCCTATTGGACCTGGTGGGTGGCGTCACCGATCTGGCTCAGGGCCTCGGGCAGCTTGGTCGCTGGCCCTTCTGGATTATCACCTTTGGCCGCGTGGACCTCGACCCTGAGCGATGGCCCGCCATTCTCCTCGGATTCATCCTGCTCGTTATGCTGCTGACGCTCATCGGCCTCTGGGAGACGGGGTTACGTGGAGCTCAGCCAGCACGGGGTTAAAATCGCTTCCGTAGGGCAGATTTGGGGGTTTTTCCGCTTGCCGGATTATGGCAAGCCTCTATGATCGCCCCTTCATTGCCGGGATAAGAATCTGTTTTTGGTGAGAGTGGGGCCTGCCCCGCTCTCTTTTTGTCTCGGGATGTGAGATTTTTTTATGATTAGCGAACTCAAGACCCTGTTTGATTACTACGAGAAAGAGAAAGGCATCGACCGTGACAAGATGGTCGAGGCTCTCTCCCAGGCCTTGCTGGCCGCCTCGAAGAAGAGCATCGGCCCGGCCCGTGAGCTCCGCATCGACATCGATCCAGACAAAGGCACCATCAAGGCTTTTGCCAAGCTGCTCGCCGTCGAGACCGTCTCCAATCCGTGGGAGGAACTCCCCCTCGCCAAGGCCCGCAAGATCAAGAAGGATGCCGAACTCGGCGATGAGATCGAGCTCGAGGTCACGCCGAACAACATGGGCCGTATCGCCGCCCAGACCGCGAAGCAGACGATGCTCCAGCGCCTCCGCATGGCGGAGAAGGAAAATCTCTATGAGGAGTTCAAAGACCGCACCGGTGACGTCGTCAGCGGCGTGGTGCGTCGATTTGAAAAATCCGATGTGGTGATCGACCTCGGCAAATTCGAGGGCATGATGACCGGCAAGGAACGTGTGGCCACAGAGGACTACAATGTGGGCGACCGCATGCGCTTCTATGTGAAGGCCGTGGAAAAGGATACTGGCCGCGGCCCGGAGATCATCCTCTCCCGTGCGCATCCGAATTTCGTGCGCCGCCTGTTTGAATTCGAAGTCAGCGAGATCGGTGACCGCACCGTCGAGATCGCCAGCATCTCCCGCGAGGCCGGTTACCGCACGAAGGTGGCCGTGCACAGCGCCGATGAAAAAGTGGACCCCGTGGGTGCCTGCGTGGGCCTGCGTGGTGCCCGCGTGAAGAACATCGTCCGCGAGCTGAACAACGAGAAAGTGGACATCATCCGCTGGAAGAGCGATCCCGCCGAGTTCGTGCGCGAAGCTCTGAAGCCCATCAAGGTCATCACCATCTCCGTGGACAAGGAGAAGAAGCAGGCCCACCTCACCGTGAGCGAGGAAGACCTCAGCAAGGCCATCGGCCGTCGCGGCCAGAACGCCCGCCTGACCTCCCGCCTCGTGGGCATGGACCTCATCATCGAGAAGGACGAGCACGCCGAGCAGGTCTTCGAAGGCCAGATGGGCAGTGCCGTCAAGCACCTCGTGGATGCCCTCGGCGTCTCCGCCGACACCGCCCGCCTTCTTGCGCAAAACGGCATGGCCGACCTCGCCATGTTCGCCTACGCCGATGTCGAGGACGTCGCCGAGATGCTCGGTGGCGACCGCGCCCTCGCCGAGCAGATCCTTGCCAAGGCACAAACGAATGCTCCCGCCCCTTCCGGGGAGTAAACCCGTTTGCTGCCATGAGCGCCTCCTTCACCAGTTTTCTTCAACACCCGCAGCCAGTTTCCGAACTCGCCCCCCCTTCGTTTCCACCTCATCCCTCGCATGCCCGGCAAATCCCCCTCCTCGAAACCCGCCAAGCCCGCCACCGACGAACCCGGTGACGTGACGTTGGAGGCCGAAAGCGCCAAGCCGAAGAAATCTGCCGGCAAAAAGGTGCTTTCGCTCATCGAGGAAGGAGAAGAGGCCAAGACCAAGGCACCGCGCAAGGAAGCGGCCAGCATGCTCCCCCGCATCGGGGCAAAGCCCGCTAAGAAAGAGAAGCCCCCCGAGCCCGAACCGGCTCCCGCCGAGCCCGCCAAACCCACGCTCGATGATCAGAAAAAGGCCGCGCTGAGCCTTTTCGACGAGAAACCGAAGAAACGTGAGCGCCCCGCCGCCACTGCCGCGCCCATTTCAGCGCTGCCACCCATTTCATTGCTACTCGATGAGCCGGCGAAGCCGAAGCCCGTCGTCGCCGCGCCTCCTCCGCCGCCAGTTGCCGAGGCTCCTGTGCCCGAATTTGAACTCGGAGAGAACGGCGAGAAGATCATCCAGCTCAAGCCGCCGATCATTGTGAAGGACCTGGCGGAAAAGATGGGCCTGAAGCCCTTCAAGATCATCTCCGACCTCATCGCCTTCAAAGTCTTCGCCAGTGCGGACAAGGCCATCGACCTCGAAGTGGCCGAAAAGGTCTGCGAGAAGCACGGTTTCAAGCTGGAACGCGAAAAGCGCGAAAAAGGCGGCGGCGTCCACAAAGTTGAAGAGGTCATCGTCGAGCCGGAGCGCCTGCCAGAGCCCACTCCCGAGGAAAAAGACACCCGCGAGCTCCGTGCGCCCATCATCACCTTCATGGGCCACGTTGACCACGGTAAAACCTCCCTTCTCGATGCCCTGCGCAAGACGCAAGTGGCCGCAGGCGAGGCCGGCGGCATCACGCAGCACATCGGTGCCTACTGCATCTTCCACGACGGCAAGCCCATCACCTTCATCGACACCCCCGGTCACGCCGCTTTCTCGGCCATGCGTGCCCGCGGTGCCAATGTCACCGACATCGTCGTGCTCATCATCGCCGCGGACGACGGCATCATGCCGCAGACGAAGGAGGCCCTCGCCCATGCGAAGGCCGCCGGCGTGCAGCTCATGGTCGCCATCAACAAATGCGATCTGCCCACCGCGGATGTCATGCGGGTCAAAGGCCAGCTCCAGGAGATCGGACTCGCTCCGGTGGACTGGGGTGGTGAGATCGAGTGCATGGAGGTCAGCGCCCGCAGCGGCCTCGGCCTCGATAATTTGCTCGAAACCATGGCCCTGCAGGCCGAGGTGCTCGAATTGAAGGCCGATCCGAAGGCCCCCGCCCGCGCCACCGTCATCGAATCCTCGATGGTCGCCGGCAAAGGCCCCGTGGCCACCGTCATCGTCGGCCAGGGCACGCTCAAAGTCGGTCAGCCCTTCATCTGCGGCCCTTATTGGGGCAAGGTGAAGGCCCTCGTGAACGACCGCGGCCAGAACATCAAGGAAGTGCTTCCCGGCATGCCTTGCGAAGTCATCGGCTTCTCCGACATGCCGAACGTGGGCGATGAGGTCGTCTTCATGGATAGCGAACGCTCCGTGAAAAAGCTCAGCGAGGAGCGCCTCGAAGAGCTGCGCCAGAAGAAGCTCACCGTCCCCCGCCGCACCACGCTCGAGCACCTCTTTGCCTCCATCGAGGAAGGAAACAAAAAATCCCTCAAAGTCGTGCTCAAGGCCGACGTGCAAGGCTCCGTCGAGGCCATCGCGAAGTGCCTCAAGGACATCAAGAGCGACAAGATCAACCTCGAGATCCTCCACTCCGAGGCCGGCTCCATCAACGAGAGCGATGTGCTCCTCTGCTCCGCCTCCGATGCCCTCATCCTCGGCTTCAACGTCAAGGTCGAGAACAAGGCCCTCGCCGTCGCCAAGCGTGAAGGCGTGCAGATCAAGCTCTACTCCATCATTTATGAGCTCATCGACCAGGTCAAAGAGGCCATGCAGGGCCTGCTCGACCCGATCACCCGCGAGAAGGTCATCGGCCACGCCCGCGTGAAGCAGGTCTTCAAGGTCAACAAAGGCTACGTAGGCGGTTCCGTCGTCACAGATGGTCTCATGCACCGCAAGCAACGCGCCCGCGTGCTGCGTGATGGCCAGGCCGTCTATGACGGTGGCTTCGAGACCCTGCGCCGCTTCCAGGACGAGGTCTCCGAAGTCCGCAACGGCCTCGAGTGCGGCATCAAGCTCTCCGGGTTCTCCGACTACGAAGAAGGCGACGTCATCGAGTGCTACGAACTCGAAAAAATCGCCCAAACCCTCTAACAGAGCGCCTTCAGCCCTCTGCCCCTGCACCTCGCCCATGTCCCTCCGCCTCGACAAAGTCTGTGAACTCATGCGCCGCGAGCTCTCGCTCGTCGTCGAGAAGGACTATCGTCCGGAGGACGGGCTGCTCACGGTGCACGAAGTGGTCGTCACGCCTGATTTGAAGCACGCCACGGTCTATGTTGGCGTCATTGGCAAGCCGCATCAGCAGGAAGCCATTGTCGAACGTCTCAACCGGGCACGCGGATCCATCCAGCGTGACCTCTACAAACGCGTCAAACTGCGGAACAGCCCGCCGCTGCACTTCCGCCTCGATCACACCACCGAGCGCGCCGTGCCCCTCGTGCAGCTCATCGATAATCTGCCGCCTCCCGCGCCGGAGCCGGCGGCTGATTCACAAGCCTGATCCGGCTCAAAAAGGCCAGCGGTAAGGGGCGTTGTGGATCAGCTTGTTCTTGGGGTAGGCCGCGATGCGCACCTGGTTCTTGGAATTGCCGCTGAGCAGCCAGACGTTGTTCGCATCCACCGCATGGAGAAAGCCGATGTGCCCGCTGCTCGCCTGATCGACCGTGAGCGACTGTGTGATGACGATGGCACCATAGGTCGCCGCGACCGGGCGGCCCCAGCCCCACCAGTCGGAGACCTTGGCGCTGCCCTGTGGCTTGTAGCCGGAGCGCAGGATGCACCAGTTCACAAAGGCCGCGCACCAAGCGGTCTCATCGTGCAGCAAGTTTTGCGGCAGGCCGCAGCTCTTCAGATACTCGATGATGCGCGGATTATCCCCCTGTGACCATTCCTGCACGCCCTGCTCCATGATGGCGATCTGCATCCACGGAGGCGGCGCGGCAAAACTCGTCGGTGCGCTCGCCACGGTTTCCGGTGGCTGACCGGTGACGACCCCGTTCACGTTCACGATCTGGCCGGGGAATAGCACCTTCCAGTTGCCCGTGCCATACTCGATGAGGCCTGGATTGAGCTTTTGAAACTGTGCCATCGTCATGCCGAAAGCCTTGGCGATTTTTGAGGGGTTATCTCCGGGTTGAACAGTGTATTGAGCCATGGACCGGATGATGCCGGAAGACCTTGGAAACATCAATCTGGCATTTTGCCTCAAAGCCAGCGCCGGGAGTCCTTCGGATTGAGGCTTTGCACCTCTTGCGCTCGCGTTGTTCGCTGCTAGCCTCCGCGCTCCCATGGCCCTCGCAAAAATCACCTCAGTCTCCGGTCGCGGCGTTCACGTGCCCGGCACCGACATCGACACCGACCGCATCATCCCCGCCCGCTTCATGAAGTGCGTCACCTTTGACGGACTGGGCGAATTCGCCTTCTACGACGTGCGCTACGACAAGGACGGCAAAAAGATCGCCCATCCGCTCAATGACGAGCGCTTTGCCGGTGCCTCGATCCTCCTTTCCGGTGAAAACTTCGGCTGCGGCAGCTCCCGTGAGCACGCCCCGCAGGCCCTGTATCGCTTCGGATTCCGTGCCATCATCGCGCAGAGCTTCGCGGAGATCTTTTTCGGCAACTGCACCACGCTCGGCATTCCTTGCGTGTGCGCCACCGCCGAGGACATCGCCAAACTGGCCGCCGCCATCGAAAAAGACCCGAAAATCGAGGTCAAAGTCGATGTGGCAGGTCAGCGTGTCGTTTTCGGAGCGGACAGCTTTGCCATCACCATGCCCTCCACCGCCCGCGAAGGCCTTCTCAGTGGCAAGTGGGACCCGATTGCCGAGTTGCTCGACAACAAGGCTGCCGTTCACGAGCGCCTCACCGCGCTGGGCTTTGCGAAAGCGGCCTGAAAATGAGGAATGGAGCTCGATGGAGCTTCGTCACTCTCTCAGTGTCACAAACGCGAACGCGACTCTTTCCTCCTGCTCGCTCTCCCGCAGGCCGGTTTCCACGGCGCGGCTGATTGTTCCCAGCAACAGGGGAATACCGCAGCGTGCCGGGCGGACGGTCTGAAGACTCGGCGCACCGAAAACGGGCATCTCGACGCCTGCGAAGCGTCGCTGGCCGATTTGGCGGCTTAGCTCGGCACGGGCCTTAAGTTTGAGTTCCTTCTCGTTCTGCCGCACTTCGATTTGCAGTAGCGTGCCGAGCCTCCGCATGTCGAACTTGATCGGCGTGGCGGTGGTTTGAAGCCCGAAGCCGCCATTGTGTGGATTGGACGGAGTCGTGCCGGTTTGATGACCCGCACGAAGATCCTCCAGCAGCGCATCATCCGCGATCACGAGTTCTCGGGTCTGCTGAGGCGGATCAAACTCGATCGCGTAACGAAACTCCTCGCACTCGCTGAGCTCGGCTTCGTCGTTGAGCTTCACGCGGCCGCTGATGATGGCATCGAGGCGGTTTTCCGGGCTGTTTTGCAGTTTGGAGTAAAGCAGGCTGTCATTCAAAGCCTCGTCCATCAGCGCTGTTGCCATGCTTTTCGGCACGGAGATCACCTCGAGCCTTGCCTGCACGTCTTTTGCCTCCTTCGCGAGGTTTTCACCCTCCGCCATCGGCAGGCTGCGAGAGGTCAAAAAGGCCAGCGAGACCGTTTCGGACTTCGATTCGAACTCACTGCCTGTTTTCTCCGCTCCGCTAAGCGTGCCGAGAAAAACGGTGCCACCCGGAACGAGACGAAAGCCGGCGTTCATCTCGCGAGTGCTGAACTGTGCCTGAAGCTCTCCGTTGAAGTTCTGCAAACCCGCGAGACGAGCCTGTTGCCAGGTCAAATCGCCTGCCGAGGACAGGCGGATGACATCGCCGAGATCGCGTTTTTCAAAGGCGGTCGGCGTGATGGAGGTGATGAGTCCAAGGCCGCCATTCACCGAATGGCGCTGCGCGGGTGCCGCACCGGTTTTGGGTTCCTCTTCGGGCTCCAGCAGCTTGTTTATCAGCGCCACGAGCTTCGAATCTCCAAAGGCCAGCGTTTGCGGAAGCTGCTGCGGATCAAATTCGGTCGGATAATGAAATTCGTCGGCCTGTCGCAATTCGAAGGTCATCTCATCGCCAGGCTCGGCACCTGCGGCCAGCGCCTCGCTGGTGATCACATGCAAACGCTGCGGCATGCCTTGCATCCGGGCCAGCAGCGCTTTGTCTTCCCAATCCTCCGCGAGCAGGTTGATCACCTCAGCCTTTGGCAGGGTGAAAAGCCGCAACTCATGCCGCAGCGGAGCCTCGGCGACCGCTTGAACGGCCGCGAGCAGGCAAAACAACGATGGCAGAAGCGTCGTTTTCATTGGGTGAATCGCAGAAAGGCCAGCCAGACGCGATCTTCGAGATTGCCCGACTTCACGCCGGTGTCGATGGGGCGGTTCAGCGTTCCCAGCAGCACTCGCTTGCCGGGCTCTGTTCTGACACCGACCACGAGCTTTCGCGTTTCGATATTCGGGTGGCGGATGCTGCCATACAGCGTGGTGCCGTTCAGGTGCCTGAATTCGAAAGCGCCGTTCACCGCAATCACACCATCGGCTTCCGCATATTCGATCTCGATCCGTTCACCGAGCGGGTACATCTCAAAGGCCGTGGGACTCAGTGTCGTGATGAATCCGAAGCCGCCATTCGGATCACCGCCTTCCACTTCCGCTGGCTTTCCAAGCCCTGTCTGCCTGCCAGCTCGCAGATCCTCGATCAATCCGCGGTGCGCCAGGATCAGCCGCTGCGGCAACTGAGGTGGATCAAACTCCGTCGGCGAAATGTGCTCGTCGGCATTCGAGAGCACCAGCCGATTGCCGGACCTGCTGCGGCCAGCCAGCACGCTTTCCCGTCTGCCATGTTGCACCGCTCGCTCATAAACAGCCTGCACGTCCTGCGTCTCCAACAGCAGCGCATGTGCCGCGGCCTTCTCCAAGGACACCACTTCGAAGGTCGTGCGCAACGAGGGATAGGCGAACGGCACCGCCTCCTCGCGGGCCTTGGGTTCTGCGACCTCGTGTGAAGTCAAAAAGGCCAGCGAGAGCGTTTCCGGTGTTTTCGAGCCGGTGGGGCCGTAAGTGCCGAGAAACGCGGACTTTCCCAAAACAAGCCGCGCATGGCCTTTGAGCTTTCGCGAGGCAAAAACCGGCTTCGGGATGTCTCCCTGCTTTTCCATCCCGACGAGCTCCGTGCTCATCAGTTCGTAGTCTGTTTCGCCTTCGTCCACGGGTTCGAGATGGAGTGTATCGCCCAGAGGTATCGCCTCGAAAGCGGTGGCTGTGGTCGTCGAAAGGGTTCCGATGCCTGCATTGAAGGGGGAAATCGGCCCTTCAGGTGCTTCCGAGTCCTTTTTCGAAGCTCCCGGGTTCACGATGGCCAGCGATGGGACGATCTGCGGAGGATCAAACTCGGTCGGATACTCAAAATGGACGTTTTGCTCCGCCGTCGAACGCATTCCAAGCCGGCCATGGATGAGGATGAGCTTCTCCAACTTCGCTCCGGTGGTTTTCAGGACCTCCGCATGCATTGCCGCGCCATCCAGTGGACGCCGCATGAGCGTCACGGCTGCCTCACGCGGCAGCGCAAACACCTCCGCCCGGAACAGTCGCTGCCGCACATCCTGGGCAACTGCCGGCAGAGCCAGCAGCAAGCCGAGAAGGACGAAAAGCTTTGTCATTCCGCGGACGCTATCAAAACAGCCTGCCGTGGAGAAGAAATTTTTTGGCTTCCCCTTCAAACCTCGCCGATATTCCGCGCCCTCCTTTCTTTTCCCCTTTTCTCATGGACCCCATCTACGTCATCGGCCATCGCAATCCCGACACCGACGCCATCTGCTCCGCCATCGGCTACGCGGCGTTTTTGCGGGATGTGCGGAAGATGAACGCGGTGGCTGCCTGCTGCGGCGAGGTGAGCGTGCGCACGAACTGGGTGCTGCACACCGCGGGTGTCGAGGCGCCGAAGCTGCTCCTCGATGTGCGGCCGACGGCCGTGACGATCTGCCGCAAGGACGTGCTCACGGCAAAACCGGCTGACACGTTCCTCTCCGTGTATCGCAAGATGATCGAGCATGGATTCCGCTCGATTCCCGTCGTGGATGATGAAGGCCGCTTGATCGGTGTGCCGTCGATTCAGGACATGGCGCAGCTTTTCCTGCCCGCCGAGGCCGGCACGCACGCGGGCAACCGCGCGGTGCCCACCAGTCTGCAGAACATCGTCGCCGCGCTCGGCGGCACACTCGCGGGCGACACCACCGGTGCCGACAAGGTGCAGGAATTCGTGCTCGTGGTGGCAGCGTCGAGCGTCGAGACCTCCCGCCAGCGGGCGATGCAGTTCAAATCGCGAGACGTGGCGCTCGTCACTGGCGACCGGCCGGAGATTCACGCGCTCGCCATCGAACTCGGGGCGCGTTGCTTGATCATCACGGGCGGATTCAAACCCTGGGAAAGCATTTTGGACCAGGCGAAGGCCAAAGGCGTCGCCATCATCTGCTCGCCGCATGACACCGCGAGCACCTCGCAGCTCCTGCGCTTCTCACGGCCCATCGGCGAGGCTTTGACGGAGGATTTCCTGTCCTTCGGATCGCGTGCGCCGCTGAAGGAGATCGTGCATGCCGTGCAAGGCTCCGCGCAGCCGCTCTTTCCCGTCGTGGACGAGGAGACGCGGCATCTCGTGGGTGTTTTCTCCAAGTCCGACCTCATCGACACGCCGCGGGCGAAGCTCGTGCTCGTCGATCATAATGAATTCGCCCAGGCCGTGGCCGGTGCGGACGAAGCTGAGATCATCGAGGTCATCGACCACCATCGCCTCAGTGGCAATTTGCGCACGAAGGAGCCAATTCGCTTCCTGAATGAGCCTGTCGGCAGCACCTCCACCATCGTCGGCATCATGTATCGCATGCGTGGTGCGGCACCGGACAAAGGCACCGCCATCTGCCTCTGCGCGGGCATCATTTCCGACACGCTGCACCTCACCAGCCCCACGACGACGAGCACGGACAAAGAAATCCTCGCCTGGCTGGCAGGCATCGGCGGCATCGACAGCGCGCAGTTCGTGAAGGACTTCTTCGCCGCCGGCTCCATGCTGCGCGAAAACACGCCCGACCGTGCCTTGGAAAGCGACCGCAAGGTCTTCGAGGAAAACGGCTGGCACATCAGCATCAGCCAGATTGAGGAGCTGGGCCTCGACGAGTTCTGGAAGCGTGAAAAAGACCTCCAAGCCGCTCTTCAGGCTCTTTTGACCAAGCACAGCCTGCATTTCGCTTGCCTCATGGTCACGGACATCACCCGTCATCACAGCGTTTTGCTTGTGGCGGGCGATCAGCGGGTCATCGACTCAATCGACTATCCAGAGGCCAAAGAGCACGTCTATGACATGCCGGGCGTGGTGAGTCGCAAAAAGCAGCTCTTCCCCTACATGAGCCACGTCGTGACCAAACTGGCCGCACCCTGAGGCAATTCGGTGGGGCCCGTAATCTCCGGCAAAGCCTGACACGATCTGGCGTTATCCCCTCATGTCCTCCTCTCCGTCCTCGTGGTATTCATCCGTCACGCGCTATCAATGGCTGGTCTTGATCGTCGCCTCGCTGGGTTGGGTCTTCGATGCTTTTGAGGGACAGATTTACAACCTCACCCGGGCCGACATGCTGCCGGATCTGCTGCATGTGAAGCCCGATGATCCGCTGGTGAAGGTCTGGGGCGAGCGCTTCCTCGGCATCTTCCTGCTCGGCGGCACCTTTGGCGG
>Ga0315902_10010927_pt1 | contig 11980 bp, 7 predicted proteins | sample LakEriMetagenome_9_FD_203523 | JGI IMG/M metagenome (GOLD analysis project Ga0315902, IMG submission 203523) | Freshwater fungal communities from buoy surface, Lake Erie, Ohio, United States - Buoy 12 MA117 | ecosystem: Environmental > Aquatic > Freshwater > Lake > Lake biofilm | place: USA... | reverse complement strand
CTTCTTTGGAATAGCTCGTGTGGTGACTGGCTTCCGGTAGTTGAATTCCGGTTTCGCGTAAAATATGATGCATCTCAAAGGCAGATCCGTGAAGTACGATTTTATCAGTTGCGTTTGCGATTGCATCGGCCACTCTTTGAGCTTTACCTAGGCTGTATGCAAAAAATACGGAGTTGAATCCATGTTCATTGTTTCGAAGTACCCATTTAGTCATTTTATCATAAATGGTTTGTTGGTCCTCCCATTTGTAGACCGGTAAGGCAAATGTTGATTCAGTAATAAAAGAGTGACATCTGATAGGTTCGAATATGCCGGAAATGCCATCGTTTTCTGTTTTGTAATCACCACTTACAACCCATACTTCACCTTTGTATTCTAAGCGTATTTGAGATGATCCTGCTATATGACCGGCAGGATGAAGGCTGATGCGAACGCCGTTGTGGATGATTGGCTGATTCCAGTTCACTTCCTGGTACAGATACTTTCCGAGTCTTTTCTCAAGAATCTTTTTTGTAAGAGGGTGGCAGAGATATTGTTTATGCCCGGCTCTTGCATGGTCGCTATGGGCATGGGTTATTACTGCATGAGAAACAGGATACCAGGGGTCAATGTAGAAATGACCTGGAAGGCAGTATAAGCCTTCTTTTCTGAGTTCAAGCATGAATTAAAAGCAAATTTGTTAAGAATAGAAGTTTTATTATTAAGTCTACTTCTCTTTAAAACAAATTTCTGAGGCTTACTGTTCACTGACGCGTAACTTCAGTTTTTACACCTTTTTCATGCTGAATAATATGGACATTTTTATTTTCCCGGAATAATACAGTGGCTGATGACTGACTGTAAACGGGCTTTATAAGATAGGGTGTAAAGATTACTTCTTCCGTATCGCCCAAATGGCTATTAATGTTGCTGCCATGCCGCATGAGTAATCTGGAAAAATAAAGGGTTGATTCATAAGCTTTAAATGCATAATCGCTGGGCTTGCTATTTGTTTTACGTATGAATCTTTCTTCAAATTTTTTTTCAGCCTGTTTCCTGGTGTTGTAAAAAGAAGTTGTGTAAAGAACCTTTAGGTTTGGGTTTGATTTGTTATCAGTTTCAGAGATCGTTTCCCAGCTTGGCATCCCATAAAGAATAATTTCGTATTTGCTTTGACCGGCAGCTGCTTTTATTAATTTAGTACTAAACTTTTCATCAAGGGATCCGCATATGAGAACATTCTTTTTGGTGCTGTCTAGCAAATTTGTCAAATATGCTTCATCAATGTTTTCTGTTGAATCAGTCACGTTATACTCTTTCCATGATAGGAGAGGGGATGTGCCGGATCCTTTATTTAATTTGTCGTAATTCGATTTGATTTTTGTTTCAAGCACTCCATTTTTAGAAATGAAAATTTTATTTGCAAAGGCATCATTTTCGAGTAAGTAGTTATACATTGTCTCGCAGTGTACCTGAATGGTTGGGTTAAGAAGGATTACAGAAGAACAGTTGGTAATACCTGCATCGTTGGGATAAGTAACAGAAACGAAAGGGATATTTTTCGGGCAGGCAATATTTGCAAGCTGTTTAAATTCTATTCCGGATACATTACCGATGATGAGATTCAGTGAATCAAATACCTTATCATCTTGAAGTTTTTGAATGCTGTAATTTTTTGACTGAATATCATAAATTGTATAGTTGATATAACTGCTGCTGTCCAAAGACTGTATGGTGTCAATTGCAAGACGTGCCCCCACAGCAAAATCAAGCCCTTTTAATATAAACTTGGGGACGTTTTCATTGAATTGGTATTTTCCTTGTTTATAGGCAGAATCAAGGTACAGGCTTGTGAAAATTCCAACTCTATAGATTGATTTTTCAGTTGAATTTTGCGCGTAAGTCGTTGAAAGTGTAAATATGTATGCCAGCAGCAGGGTGGTTTTTTTCATATTTTCATTATTGTTTTTTATGGTTAGGTGTTATGCCATTATTATTCTCGCCTTTTTTGTATTGATCAAATGAAGTAGGCATTTGTTTTTTTTGAGTAATATAAAAGGATAAATATAAAAAAGTATAACGTTTAATTGTTTATTCCCACTCAATTGTTGCAGGCGGTTTGCTGCTTATGTCATAAACAACCCTGTTGATTCCCCTTACCTGATTAATGATTTCATTAGATATCTGCGCCAGAAACTCATAAGGGAGGTGTGCCCAGTCGGCAGTCATCCCATCTACAGAAGTGACAGCACGTAGGGCAAGTGTGTACTCATAAGTTCGTTCGTCTCCCATTACACCCACACTCTGAACCGGAAGAAGAATGGCTCCGGCCTGCCATACTTTTTCATATAAACCGGCTTTAACTAATCCATGGATGAAAATCTCATCCGCATCTTGTAAAAGTGCAACTTTTTCCTCGCTGACGGCACCCAGAATTCTGATTGCAAGCCCGGGGCCGGGGAATGGATGTCTGTAAATCATCGAATGAGGTATGCCCAGTTCTTCACCTACTTTTCGTACCTCATCCTTAAATAAAAACCGAAGGGGTTCAACCAGTTCAAGTTGCATGGTTTCCGGAAGTCCGCCTACATTATGATGAGATTTGATGGTTACTGAAGGTCCGTGAACTGAAACACTTTCAATCACATCAGGATAAATCGTTCCTTGTCCTAGGAATGATGCGTCTTTTATTTTTTTTGATTCCTCTTCAAAAACTTCGATGAAAGTTGTTCCTATGATCTTTCTTTTTTCTTCGGGATCACTTTTCCCATTCAGCCTCGAATAAAACAAATTCTTGGCATCTATTCCTTTCACATTTAAACCAAGTGAAGCATAGGTCTCAACTACTTTTTTATATTCGTCTTTTCTTAATAAGCCGTTGTCTACAAATATCCCCTGAAGGCGGTCACCAATAGCCCTGTGAATCAATGTGGCTGCAACTGTAGAATCAACGCCGCCGCTTAATCCCATTATAACTTTGTGTTCACCTATCTGATTTCTAAGCTTTTCAACTGTCTCATTGACAAATGATGCCGGCGTCCATTCTCCCTTACATCCGCAAATATTCTTTACAAAATTTCCCAGCATTGTTTTCCCTTGAGAAGAATGGTAGACTTCAGGATGAAACTGAAGACCGAATAAGGGGTATAGACCAGGCTGATTAAACTGAAATGCTGCAACAGGAATTGATTCTGTTGTTGCCAGTATTTCACATTCTTCTGGTAATGCAAGGATACTGTCGCCATGACTCATCCAAACCTGAGAGGAGCTACCGGTATTTTCGAGAAGAGTATTTTCTTTCTTCAAAAACAAGGTGGCGCGTCCGTATTCTCTTTTCTGACTTTTCTCAACTGTTCCCCCCAGTTGCCTGGCAGTTAACTGAGCACCATAGCAAATACCAAGGACGGGTTTTTGTGAAGCAAGTTTTTTTACATCAACATATGGAGCATTTTCATCATTTACTGAAAAAGGACTGCCCGATAAAATAATTCCTTTTACGGATGCATCGGGTTCTATTGTATGATGAAATGGGATGATTTCACAGTACACATTTTGTTCTCTGACAACACGTGCAATCAGCTGTGTATATTGTGAGCCGAAATCGAGGATCAGGATTTTCTCAGTCATAGGTGGCGAAGGTAATAAAATCGATAAACTATCAGTAAAGGAGCCGGCACTTTAGGTGAATGATTCCCGACTTGGCAAAGCTTGGCAACTGTTGAAGGTGATCGCTATAAACTTTTTTTTCTTTCAATAAATACATAATTTCATTAAACCCTTATTATGGACTGCAAACGGATATACTTTTTGCTTTTGATATTTGTGTACTTGTCATACACTTATGCACAACATCCTGTGCATGGTGGCGGGGAATATCAGCAGCCAGCGCAGGTCTGTATTTCAGAGATGCATTACGATCAGATTAGGCAGCAACTTTATTCAGCCGAGCAGCTCCTTGAAGCAGAAGGCAAATTGCCTCCTCCGAAGAGAACGGCACAGGCGCAACTCAGCTTTCCTCTTCGTCAGTCCTCCACATTCAATTATCCTTCCTTTTACGCCATATCCAACTATGTGGATCATGATATAAATGTTAATAACCAGATACGCGATTTCAATTGCGGTACTAGGAGTTATGACGTAGCAAGCGGATATAATCATCAGGGAATCGATTATTTTTTGTGGCCCTTTGATAATTTGATGCAGGCAAGAAACCAGGTAGAGGTTGTAGCTGCTGCGGATGGTATTATCTTGTTTAAAGCTGATGGTAACGATGACCTGAACTGCTCATTTTGTACGAATTGCCAGTGGAACGCCATCTATCTTCGACATAATGATGGTTCTGTAACCTGGTACGGACATCTAAAAAAGAATTCGCTCACATCAAAGCCGATCGGATCGTCTGTAAATCGTGGTGAATATCTTGGTGTAGTGGGTAGTAGTGGCATTTCAACTGCACCTCACCTACATTTTGAAGTTTATCGTTCTTCTACATACAATCGTTCCAATCTAATTGATCCCTATGCAGGCCCCTGCAACCAGCTGAATGGAACTGTTTCCTGGTGGGATGTACAACCTGCTTATTACGAACCGCGTATAGTAAGGATTCAGACACAGTCGGCGCAAACGCTTTTTAATACTTGCCCTATACCGGAGGTTAGCTATGAAGCTCAGGAGGTAGTACAAGGACAGACCGTTTATTTTACAGCCTATTATGCAGACCAGCAACCGGCTACAACAGCTGAATGGTTGATTACACGTCCGGACAATTCTGTTTTCAGAAGCTGGACGCAAACACTTAATAATTACTACAACGCAAGTTGGTGGTGGTGGAGCTATACAATTCCTTCTACTGCACCAACCGGTGAGTGGAAATTTAGTGTTAAGCTACAGGGAAAGACTGTGGTTTATCCTTTTAGGGTAACAACATCCACAACAACTGCCGATGTTCAGGGAAAAAGGCTGATAATTTACCCTAATCCTTTTAATCAGGAATTCATAGTAGACCATGAAAAGGCTTTATCAGACGCTTTTTTGCGTCTTACAGATATGGCGGGACGAACGATATGGGTTAAACGGATAACTCCGGCTGGCATAGCACCATTACGGATTGATGCGCGAAACCTTCAGATAGGAAGTTATCTGTTGACCATTGAGCAAAATGGGAAGATAATCAGCCGAAAGACGGTTATTAAGAAATAATCTTTATCTAATTATCAATCGAGTTGTCTGATAGTATTTCTCTGAAAGCAACTTTACCAGGTAAATGCCGGGAGTCAACTGAAGGCCTTTCAGCTGGGTATTCATGCTTCCTCTTTGTATGGGGTAGGTTGATATGATCTGACCTGCTACAGAAACTACCTGAATGATTGAGTTCTTCATTAAGGGTTGTTGCCATCTGATCTTGATTATATCAGATGTGCTAGCAGGTAGTGGAAATAAAATTAGATCATCAGAGGAAATATTTTGTTCTGTCACAGATGTTGGCATAATTAAACCTGTACAACTCCAAATATCATAAACCCACTCCGGTCTGTCAATAAATGGGTTTCTGTTTTTTTGGATTACAAAAACTGAATCATTTCGGCGGATCTCTTTGACGCTGACAGGGTCCTGTATATGCCACTTATAAAGTAATCGAATTTGCCAGGGGTCGAATACCGGATAGCTTGTGCCATTCAATACCTCATTGGCATTGCCATTATTTATCCAGCCACCGATAAGGTTTTCATATCGTACAGACATATACAAAACAGCGCGGGCAATATCTCCCTTATATTCATTGATTGGCTCAAATACGGTGCCTGTATATCCGAAATTATTACCGGTTCCCAGTTTGCTTCCGTTTCGTGTTGTGATACTGACATTAGATACTTCTCCAAAAGGGAAATTGCTTCTTATTCCGTTCACTTCTCCATCTGTTGGGAAAATATGATTCATGTCTGATTTCATGGGCTGAAGCTCGTTGAACCAGCTTTGAGGAAAAGTATGTTCTCTGTTGTAGCAGTCGCCTTCCTTGTTATACTGGCCACACTGATCCACAATAAAAGAATAGGTATACGGATCCGGTCCGTTTGGATTGTCACTGTACATATCCCATACTACATCCGCAGTATTTGCATCATTTCTTTTTTTATCAGTACGTGTATAGGTAGCCCAAAGTTCGAGATACTGAAGTTCATTGTATCCGTTCGTAATAATTGCTGAAAGGGAAGATTTCAACGCGGCACAGGTAAGACCATTGGCAGATTGGTAATAATTTGCAGGCTGGTTACCGGATACTGTCTGAGCATAAGAGACCGGAATAAGTAATAAATTAAGAAAAACTGCAAGCCAGCGAATTGTCATATAATAAAAATAGAAAACCCGGCCGATAATCGGACGGGTTAGAAATTATTTAATCGGCAGCTCAGGCCAGTTTGTTTACTTTTTTGGCGAGCTTACTTTTTAGATTAGCTGCTTTATTCTTATGAATAACACCTCTTTTAGCCAGTTTATCAATCATGGAAGCGACTTTCACTAACTCATTTCCGGCTTCTTTTGAATCCTTTACTTCCTGAAGCGAACGGATAGCATTACGGGTGGTTTTGCCGTAATAACGATTTCTGTCTCTGCGGGTTGCACTTTGGCGAACATCCTTTCTGGTAGCTTTATGATTGGCCATTTTTTTTTATTTGGGGAGGCAAAGGTAGGTTTTTTTTTAATTTTTTACGAATATTTTACAAATGTGACCTTCCGGCTGATCCTGCCCGGTATCAGGGAAATTTAAGTTGTTGTTTTTCCTTTGGACTTCTCTTTTTTCTGTAAGGTAAAAGGTACGATATTTGCGAAACTTTATCAGCACGTAATGCTTGTTTTGCATGAAAGATTTCCAGTACATCACCTCACAGCACCCCCAATACGTTGAAAATCTATACAAAGATTTTGTTCAGGATCCATCTTCGATTGATCCTGATTTGCGTAAGTTTTTCGAAGGTTTTGACTTTGCTATATCTGCCGGCATTAAAACCCAGGCCGGGTCAACGGAGGCAATTTCAGATACAGGGGAATCGGTTGATTGGGCCAAAGAAATTGCAGTTTATCGACTTATTCTTGGCTACAGAAACAAGGGGCATCTTATTGCTACAACAAACCCTATTCGTAAAAGAAAAGACAGGGGAGCTGACTTGAGCCTTGGTTTTTATGGCCTGTCAGACAAAGATCTCGAGTCATCATTTTATGCAGGTAATCTGATAGGGTTAGGTAAAATAAAACTGAAAGATCTTCTGGCTTTTTTACAAAAAACCTATACTTCAAAAGTTGGGATAGAATTTAAATATATCACCGATCAGCGAAAGATAGATTTTCTGACCAATGGCATGGAAAAGGATTTTCATGCGCCTCTTCCTCTTGAAAAAAGAAAAAGGATTTTGGAGAAACTGAACCAGGGTGTCATTTTTGAAGGGTTTCTTCACAAAAAATATATCGGACAAAAAAGATTTTCACTTGAGGGCGGAGAAACAACAATCGCTGCTCTCGATGCCATTATCAATACTGCTGCAGATCAGGGTGTACAGGAAGTGGCGATCGGCATGGCACATCGTGGAAGACTGAATGTGCTGGCAAACATTATGGGCAAAACCTATGAGCAGATTTTCAGCGAATTTGAAGGAACAGCTAAGGTTGACCAAACTATGGGCAGCGGTGATGTAAAATATCATATGGGCTTTGGCAGTGAAGTAGAAACTGATACTGGGAAAAAGATTCACTTAAAGCTGCTTCCCAACCCCTCACATCTTGAGGCCGTTGATCCGGTTGTTGTTGGATTCTCCAGAGCAAAAGCAGACGTTCTCTATGAGAGTGATTACGATAAAATTCTGCCCATTCTTATTCATGGAGATTCTTCCGTTGCCGGTCAGGGTGTAGTTTACGAAGTTCTTCAAATGAGCAACCTAGAAGGTTACTACACAGGTGGAACCATACATTTTGTAATTAATAACCAGATTGGGTTTACAACAGATTTTTCAGATTCCAGAAGTGCCGACTATTGTACTTCTCTTGCTGCTATGGTGCAGGCGCCCGTTTTACATGTCAATGGTGATGATGCGGAAGCAGTCGTGAAGTGTGTAGAACTTGCAACGCGCTATCGTCAGGCTTTTAACAGCGATGTATTCATCGACATGGTTTGTTACCGTCGTCATGGTCACAATGAAGGCGATGATCCAAAATTTACTCAACCTCAGCTCTATTCATTGATTGAAAAGCATCCCAATCCCAGGGAAGTGTATACAAATTACCTGATGCAGAACGGCGAACAGGATGCTCGTCAGCTTGCTGTTGCCATGGAGAAAAAATTCTGGGATGATCTTCAAGAGAGATTAGACAACGTCAAGCAAAATCCTTTACCATATCATTTTCAGCAGCCGGAACTGGCATGGCAGCAATTGAGAAAAGCCGAAGAAAAAGACTTTGAACAATCGCCCGATACGTCTGTATCTTCTGAGAACTTTGAAAAAGTTTTTAATGCATTAATGCAATGGCCTGAAACATTCAAGCCATTGAGAAAGGTGGAAAAGATTTTACAGGATAAAATCAAACTCTATAATGATGAGCAGAAGATCGACTGGGCAACTGCTGAGCTGATGGCTTACGGCTCTTTACTCACGGAAGGGAAAGATGTGCGCATGAGCGGCCAGGATGTGAAACGTGGAACATTCTCTCATCGGCATGCAGTATTAAGGGATGAAATTACTGCACAATCTTATAACAGGTTGTCATCTCTTGAAGCTTTATCAGGCTGTAAATTTCATATATACAATTCTCTGTTAAGTGAATACGGGGTTCTTGGATTTGAATATGGCTATGCGATGGCTAATCCGGATACACTTGTTATATGGGAGGCGCAGTTTGGAGATTTCTGCAATGGCGCACAAACCATGATTGATCAGTTTATCGCGGCTGGTGAACAGAAGTGGAACCGAATGAATGGAATAACAATGCTTCTCCCTCATGGTTATGAAGGCCAGGGACCTGAACACAGCAGTGCGAGAATGGAAAGGTTCTTACAAATGTGTGCCGAGCAAAATATGGTGGTTACGAATATTACAACTGCCGCTAATTTTTTTCATGCCTTGCGACGTCAGCTTACCTGGCCATTCCGCAAGCCATTGATTAATTTTTCTCCCAAAGCAAATCTCCGACATGCGGGAACATATTCGTCTAAGAACGAGTTCACTGAAGGTAGGTTTAAAGAAGTGATTGATGATCCTTCAACTCCAATTCCTGATCAAGTGAAAAAAGTTTTCTTATGCACTGGGAAAATATATTTCGAAATTGCAGATAGAAAGTTGGCTGAAAAACGTGACGATATTGCTGTTGTTCGCCTTGAACAACTCTATCCTTTACCGGAAAATCAGTTACTTGAACTGCAAAAGAAATATGCAAAAGCAACCTGGTTCTGGATACAGGAAGAGCCACTGAATATGGGTGCTGCTTCTTTCCTGAAAATGAACCTTCAGCGTTTGAGATTTGGAGTGATTGCAAGGCAGGCTTCGGCTTCAACCGCAACAGGGTACAATAAAGTGCATTTACAGGAACAGGCCGACTTACTTGATACTGCGTTCGGAATGGCTTAATTTTAATACTGAATAGAAACATTAAATCATGATAGATATTAAAGTGCCGGTTGTTGGAGAATCAATCAGCGAAGTAACATTGTTGAAATGGACTAAACCTGAAGGCTCCTGGGTTGAAAGAGATGAGGTGATTGCGGAGCTCGAAAGCGAAAAGGCTACTTTTGAAATCAATGCCGAACAGTCTGGAATACTCAAACATGCAGCAAAAGAAGGAGATACCATCCAGATTGGTGATGTGGTTGCACATATAGATGAAAAGGCAGAAAAGCCGGCAGTTGCATCTGAAACAAAACAAGAAACAAAAGAACCCTCGAGCAACACTTCTAAGAAAGAAGTATCTGAAGCACCTGTTGCTGCGGTGTCTAATGATATTAAAGCAACCCCGGTAGCAGCAGCAATCATTGCAGATAAAAAAGTAAATCCCGACTCAATAAAACCATCCGGGGCTGGGGGAAAAATAGTGAAGGATGATGTTTTACAGGCACTTTCACAGCCGGGCAAAATAAATTTTACAACTTCTCAAGATTTGTTTTCGCGAAATGTGCGCCGCGAGAGAATGAGCAATCTTCGTAAAACAATCAGCAGACGTTTGGTGGAAAGTAAGAATACAACAGCTATGCTTACCACATTCAATGAAGCTGATATGAGTCGCATACTGGAAATTCGATCGAAGTATAAAGATAAGTTTAAGGAGAGTCATGGCGTGAACCTTGGTTTCATGAGTTTCTTTGCGAAAGCATGCGCTCTCGCATTAAGTGAGTGGCCCGCAGTCAACGCTTATATAGATGGTGATGAACTTGTATATCATGACTATGCAGATATTTCGATAGCCGTTTCAACACCAAGAGGTCTCACAGTTCCGGTTATGCGAAATGTGGAAAGCCTGAGTATGGCAGAGGTTGAAAAAAAAGTAGTGGAGCTTGCAGCAAAAGCAAGAGATAATAAACTGACTATGGAAGAGCTTTCCGGCGGCACTTTTACCATCACAAACGGAGGTGTTTTCGGTTCTCTGATGAGTACACCAATTATTAATTTGCCGCAGAGTGCAATTCTCGGAATGCATAAAATTCAGGAACGTCCTATGGCTGTAAACGGGCAGGTAGTGATACGGCCAATGATGTACCTCGCTTTGAGTTATGATCATCGTATTATTGACGGAAGAGAAAGCGTTGGGTTTCTCGTACGTGTGAAAGAGCTCCTGGAAAACCCCGAACAACTGCTTATCGGAAAAGACCCGGTTAAAACCTTGTTGGAAGTATAAAACACCTTGTAGCTTCTGACAATCACATTTTAAGAAACCCGCTTAACGGCGGGTTTCTTTTTTATAGGCACTTAAGTTTGCTGTATTAATTCTTTTTCTTTGCAGTAATGAGTCGTTTTCATGCATATAAAGATGAAGCTATCCGGATGATACAGGATTACCGGTGTGAGGAACCCTTTTCTTCTTATTTAAAAAAACAGTTTGCAAGAGACCGAAGGAAGGGTAGTCGTGACAGAAAAATGATTGCGGATCTGTGTTACAGATACTATCGTACTTGTTTTTTATTTGAAGGGAAATCTTCAGAAGAGAAACTGGTTTATTCACTTTTTCTAACCACTCAAAAGCAAAATGATTTCTTTGGTCTTTTATCTCCTGAGTTAAATGAGAGGATTGAGTTGAGCATAGATGATAAGTTGAAATATCTGAATGTTGATTTGTCTGTTCAGCATCTTTTCCCTTTTATTTCTTTTTTAAGTGTCGGAATTCATTCAGAATTTTTTCAAAAGAGTTTTCTCAGTCAGCCGACTGTATTTATACGAATACGACCCGGATATAATAATCGGGTGATTGAAAAGTTAAAACAATCGGTATTGCCATATGATGTTATGAGTGATGATTGTCTTTCATTGCCTGCCGGTTCCAAGCTAGATCTTTTATTTGAACTGAATAAAGAGGTCGTTGTACAGGATATGAGTTCTCAGAAAATAATCCCTTTACTTCTTTCTGTTTTTACAAAAAATGATGTCATCTATGCATGGGATTGTTGTGCGGCAAGCGGGGGCAAATCAATTCATCTTTATGATCTTTTCCCAAATGTAAATCTTATTGTATCAGATATCAGGCCTTCGATATTAAGGAATCTGGAAAATCGTTTCAAAGAAGCAGGCGTTAGAAATTATGATTTAAAAATAGCAGACCTAAGCCTACCATTTCATTCGGCATCTCAGTATGATCTTATCATTGCTGATGTTCCCTGCAGCGGCTCCGGTACCTGGAGGAGAACACCCGAACAAATGAAATGTTTTGCTTCTGATGACATACAAAACTATGTTTCACTACAAAGAAAAATTATCACTAATGTTCTCCCTTCTTTAAAAAAAGGAGGATACTTTTTATACAGTACCTGCTC
>Ga0315902_10010924_pt1 | contig 11984 bp, 14 predicted proteins | sample LakEriMetagenome_9_FD_203523 | JGI IMG/M metagenome (GOLD analysis project Ga0315902, IMG submission 203523) | Freshwater fungal communities from buoy surface, Lake Erie, Ohio, United States - Buoy 12 MA117 | ecosystem: Environmental > Aquatic > Freshwater > Lake > Lake biofilm | place: USA... | reverse complement strand
CATGTTTGCAAAGTGCGGGCGGTGGCGGGATCTACACGCGGATCAACCGTTGCCAGATGCGCACCATATGTCTGTAGCAATGCGGGCAAGACATTGTGATACATCAACTCAAGTTTTGCTGTGGTGGACGTTGGCGAATTTGTGGCGAGTTGAGCAACTTTTGTTACGAGTGCATCTTCACTGTCAATTGTCCATGTGGACGCATCTTTGTCCCACAAAATGGGAATGCGACTGTGCCACAACTGGGCGTGATCAGCATGGATGTGTGCATGAGAGCCACACATGGCACGAGCAGAGGGCTCTTCAATCACATCGATCCACTGGCTGAGAACCGAAGTAATCAATAACTCGCAGTGCTTGTACGCACTTGCTTGATGCCCCACATCGTGGATGGAATGAGCAAAATTAGCCATGTGCGGTGATTACGCCCGACGTGTTGTGGGGTTTTCAGCGAGAGCCACATCATCAATGGGTGCTCCGGTGATTTCGCAGGTCCAGTACGTTCCCTCTTCCAAGCGCTGCAACGCTGTGTCAACATCGGCGAGATCGGTTTCGATGCGGTCGAGGTCAATGGATTCTGGATTCACGGTATTCATCGTAGATCGGTGGTGAGCATCGAGATGGTCTGTAGCGTTTTTCGTTATGCCTTTTCCTTTCCCCGCACTTGATGGCTCCGCGCCACGCACGCAGAAATTCAACGACGTCCCCGAGTTCGGGATTGACCCGTCAAAGCGATACACCGCAACGATGGACACATCAATGGGTCAGATGGTGATTGCACTTGATCCGATCAAGGCACCCAATACCGTCAACAACTTCGTGTTTCTCGCCGGTTACAAGTACTTCGACGGAATCATCTTTCACCGCATTATCAACGGGTTCGTGTGCCAGGGCGGCGACCCCACTGGCACTGGTCGCGGTGGTCCGGGATATCGCTTCGAAGATGAATTACCAAAAGCTGGTCAGTATCAAATTGGTTCCGTTGCAATGGCAAACGCCGGACCAAATACAAATGGTTCACAGTTCTTTTTGATCAGCGGTCCAAGTGGCGCATCATTGCCACCGCAATACGCATTATTTGGTCAGATCATCAAAGGTCTTGACGTGCTTGATCAGATGCAGAAAGTTCCAACTGATCGCTCTGATAAGCCCCTCAACGATGTTGTGATCAACACCGTGGCGATTTCTGTCGCCGACTGACAATCGCGCCAATTACTTAATCAGCGGTAGCGGACGACTTCTGTCTCGGCGCTCGTTGCCCAACGCAGAATTTTGGTGGCGGCTACGCCTAATGGACGAAAGACTGCACGTTCGGTAACCGGCAGCCACGGCAGTCGGAGATCTTTTCGTGCCCACACAGGAAGAGTGGAGATAGCGGCGGCACACAGTGTGGCGTATGCAGCTTTTCCCTTTGCGTCAAGTGGTGGTTCAAGTAGCAAATACTTGGCGGCGTCGCGTGATTCAGGTGTGCTTCGAAGTTCGGGTCGATACGAATGCAACTGATCCCGTAATCCGCGCACTGAGGTGGGAGGTGCAGGAATACCCATCTTGCGCGCTACAACTGCCATGTCTTCGACGTAACCATCGGCGTCTTGTGTTGTTAATGGCGTTTCGGCAAATGCCTGATACGTGGTGAGGAAACTGTCAACCTCAGCAACGTGCACCCATCGCAGCAGATGTGGATCGTTCGCTGCGTACGGCACACCCTCGCGTGTGGTGCCAACAACTGTCTCATGTACCGCATGAATACGGGCGATGATCTGTTCTGCCATCTCTGCGGTGCCGAACGTGGTGATTGCAAGAAAGTCGGCCGTGCGCTGTAGACGACCCCACGGATCGTTACGAAAATCAGAGTGCTGGGCAACTCCAGTCATTGCGAGTGGGTGAAGCGACTGCAACAACAACGCGCGAATTCCACCGATGAACATTGACGCATCGCTGTGCACACGTCGTACTGGGCGGTCCTCAGAAAACCATCGGGGGCCATCTGCGAGCATGATGGACCGCGATTTTTCTTCCGCGTTGTCTCCAATGATTCGCTCCCGCAACGTGGCAGCCAAGGCGACGCGCACGTTTTCAAGGTTGGGTGTAAAAGCGTCAAATGCCGAAGCCATGGGTCAATCGTGCCAAGAAATAGGGTGAACACCTACGCGCTTTCTGTGATTTCTCTGCCAGTAGCCTGACGACTGTGACTGACACCACCTCGTCGTCTTCTGAGCCATCAAACAATGGGAGGGAAGATCGTCGTATGCCACGTTGGGTACCGCGGGCGATCATCTTTTTCTGGCTGATGTATTTGGCGACACTGTCATTTCGACATGTGTTCGACCGTTTGGGTTCGTTCCTTATTCTCCTTCTCATCTCATTGTTCATCGCACTCGCGGTCGAGCCCGGTGTCAATCGATTGGTGCGACGCGGATGGGGTCGTCGAAAAGCCACCGCCGGCATCTTGTTCTCTATTGTCATTTTCACACTGGTGTTCTTTGGTGCGGTTGGAACATTGATAGCAAGCCAGATTGCTGACTTGGCACAAAACAGTGAGAAGTATGTGAATGACACAGTTGAGTTCATCAACGACACGTTCAATACAAACATTGATCCCGCCGAAGTCAATCGAGAAATCAATGATCCAAATGGTGCGGTGCAAAGATTCATTGATTCACAGCAAGACCGAGTGTTTTCATTGTCGCTAACCGCGTTGAACGGTTTGTTGCAAGCTCTGTCTGTGTTTTTGTTCTCGTATTACCTTGTTGCAGACGGACCGCGTATGCGTCGAGCGATTTGTAGCAGACTTGCCCCCGACAAGCAGGTACGTGTTCTTGACACGTGGGACCTTGCGATTACGAAAACCGGTGGGTACCTCTATTCACGTGCATTGCTTGCGGGATTGTCGGCGTTCTTTCACTGGATTGCATTTCAGGCCATCGGCGCACCTGCACCGATCGCATCAGCCGTCTGGGTGGGTTTGGTATCCCAGTTCTTGCCCGTCATCGGTACGTATCTTGCGGGCATTTTGCCTGTGGTTTTGACATTCTTAGACTCACCACTAAAAGCGTTGATCGTTATCGGATTCATCGTGGTGTATCAGCAGTTAGAGAATTATCTGTTTGCACCTCGCATTACCGCACGCACATTAGAGCTTCATCCGGCGCTTGCCTTTGGTGCGGCTTTGGCAGGAGCTGCAGTGATGGGCCCGGTTGGCGCAATCTTGGCTTTGCCTGCTGCCGCTATGGGCCAAGCGCTGGTAAGTACTAGCGGAGCACGGCACGCTGTTATTGAGAATCCGTTAATTGACGGATCGGAACCAAAACTTCCGAAGCAACGAAAATCTCGATTTGGTCGCAACGGTAATAGTGAGCGCGGAAACGATGTCACATGAGTGGCATTCCTTTTGTGCCACGTATTGATGATGCTCCATATGCCACCGCACAGCAAGTGTCTCCACTCATTCAGCGTGTCATAGCTAATAATCCTTCAAAATTCACATATCGCGGGACGGGTACATACATCGTCGGTACGAAAGACGTTGTTGTTGTTGATCCAGGTCCTGAGATCGACTCTCACCGTGAGGCATTGGAACGTGCGCTCGATGGACGACGTGTGGTCGGAATTGCTGTTACGCATTGTCATGCAGATCATTCTCCATTAGCAGCGTGGTTGAGTGAGTTTTCGAGTGCACCACGCTTTGCAATCGGACCACATGCGGAACATCCCGGATACGTGAACGAGGATGATTCGCATTTAGACCCACCGTCAGCAAAAGATGAGAACGATGATGAAGAACATAAAGAAACCATCGACACTGACTTTGTTCCAGACGTTGCAGTTGCAGATGGCGAAACATTTATCGCAACATCAGAGTTCACTTTGACTGCGGTTGCAACACCGGGGCATACGTCGAACCACATGTGTGTTGCATTCACAGAGGAAGGCGCTCTGTTCACGGGTGATCACATCATGGGATGGAGCACCACAGTTGTGTCACCTCCTGATGGTGATATGACGGATTACATGGCATCACTTCAGAAAGTGATTCACAGAAATGATCACATTTTGTGGCCGACGCACGGTGGACCAGTAACTGATCCTCAACCATTTTTACTCGCATATGCTCATCACCGTTATGAGCGCGAACGGCAAATCATTGCTCAATTAGAACAAGGTCCGCGATCAATTCACGAGATCGTTGAAGTGTTGTACGTAGATGTCCCGCAGCCACTGCACAAACCCGCGCGACGAAGTGTGTGGTCACACTTGCGCAAACTATTTAATGACGGAATTGTCACCGTGGTTGACAGTGATCAACCACGTTTGCTGTCGACATACCGATTAGTTCCTGGCGCTCATCACGCCTGATAACCCGTTATTTTCGTTTGTCTTTACTTGCACGACGACGGCGCCATGCGAAACCGGCAAGTCGCTCACCAATCAAAGTAATGATGGCCGACAACACGATGACCCACCACACGGACACATCGTCAGCCTTGAAAATGAGAAAGTTAACTTCTGTTTTCTTGGTATTTGCAACCACAAACAAAATGAGGATGACGACAGCTATTGCTGCGCCAATAATCGCGAGATTGGGACCTGTGTCTTTTGTTTCTTCGGAACGATTTTCTGCCACGACGTCACTTTACAATGCCGGCTGGAAGTGTCGTTGTATCAAAAAATGCAAAGAAGTCTTTCGACGACTTGCTGACGTATCGGTTGCCATTCTTCATGCGCCGGTCAAGCACCTCGCCAGTACGGTCGGTCGTTCCAAACCCGCTGTATTTAGCGGCTTGTGGCCACGTTCCATTGATGTCTAGTTGCATTGCAGTTTTGCACCCAAGCATCTTCATAACTTCTGCAAACATGTCGATGTCGACATCACCTGCAACAGCGAAAAGAAGACGACCATCGAATCGTAGACATGCACCGGAACGATATGTGTAGATAACTTTTCCGAAGTCATCACCCCAATACGTGTTGCGGTATTGATCGAGGGTGATCTCGCCGTTCATCACAATTGGTGGAAGGTTTTGACGCAGAGTTTTCCATGTTCCATCGTTGAAAATGTCTCGCCCAAACACTCCGATGGTTGCTCGGCCATTGGTATCGATCGCAAGTGTGGCTTCATTGTCACGCAACTCTCGCAGCATCTTGCCTTCGGTGTAATACCCACCTTGGTAGTGCTCAAATCGAAAGCCTCCATTGAAAGCAAGGACTAATGATGGAAGTGCTTCTTTCATGACGCGGTCATCGTTGTTCCATTTTCCACCCGGTAGTTCATTGCCATTAAATAAACCAGCGGTGAGTCGTGACTGATCGATCACCATCGCGGTGGCAAGAACGCTTGCGTAATCAGCAAATGGTCGAAACGAAGTTGCATACGAGACCGGTGATCCAGAGAGTTCTGCAAACTTCACCCATTTCCCCTCACCGTCAAGTGCAGGCGCAACAACAGGAGTAATTGGTGTGGGTCGTCCTGTGTCGTTGATGACACCGTTTGATGGATCGGGAACGACAGTTGTGGGAGTAGTAGCTGGTGGAGTGGTGGTTGATGTTGGTTCCTCAACATCGTCTTCCACAGTCAGAGCAAGTTCGTCAGCTGCTTGAGTGGATGGGGGATCACCTTTCATTGCCTGTTCAAGTCTGTCGACAATTGCACCGAGGTCATTGTTGCGCGCCCATGCAGCCACGTTTTGTTGGATTGAATCACCTGGGTGATCAACGATGTATTTGGCGACGGAAGCCCCCACCATCAGAGAAAAGATCACAAGAAAAAGTGCGATTGTTTTTGTGATTGGATGTTTCAGCCACATGCGACGACAAGCGTAGAGGGTTACGTGCTGCTGCCTTTGTCACGAAGGTGTCGTCCGATGTAGGCGACAACGACCTGATGAGTCTCTCTATCGAAATACACATGAATTCGCACGAGGTGGGCTCGGCGTCCACGGCGAATGTGTGCTTCAGCCATTACAGGCCGTCCACGCCATTCGATGACGTAGTCCGCTTCAAACTTTTGTCGAGCAGTGTCGGATACTTTGGCGGCGTAATCGAGGCCCATTTGACGACATGCCAGCACGATGCTCGTGTCAGAAATCTCGCCAGCCATCCATCGTCGCGCGACATCATTTAACCGCACGAGGTCTTGGAGCACGAGAACAGGGTCTGGGCCGTGAAGCGCAGCAGCGGATTCAATTGCCCGTTCATGGAAAATGAGGAATGGACAATGAGATCGAGCAATTCGTAGCGCTTCCTCGACGGAAGAAATTGAGACAACACCGGGAGTGTTGCCTGCTTGAATTTCAAGGGCGACGTTACGAAGCACGATTTCATCAAGTTGCACGCCCTTTTGTTCAAGTTCATGTCGTTGACGTTCAATGATGTGGTCAGCACTAGATAGTGATGCCTCTAGTTCCATGACTCTCGATTCGAGTTCTTCCGCACGCCGCTCTGAGTCCTCCAGAGCTTCAAGGTGTGAATCATCAGATATGTTCTGAACTTGGTTTCCTTCGGTACGTGCGAGAGATCGCGTGTCATCAAAATCATCGTCACGCGGTGGTGGTGGGAGATGAGGCACTGGTAGTGACAGCGCCGCTGTTTCGATAATGGTTTTGGCAAAACGTTGCAGTTCCGGTTGTTGTGATGCGACGGGAAGTTGGTGTGTGTCGACGCGTAGGGGTTCTGCACCGCCAGCCCAGCACGCGTGGATTGAACCAGGCGTGATCAATGAGAGTCCACTTAACTCAGTGAAACCAGCGAGTGCCGATGGATTGGTAATAAGCACCAAGTGCACGAGGCCTACTAGAGGTCCTAATCCGCGTTCAAATAATGGTGGGGAATTGCGCTCAAAATCTGCCACCTCGACAACGACCGGCAAGCGGCGACTTGGTGCGTGGACGAGAGCACCGATGACTTGTCCTTCTACTTCGGTGGAAATGCGTTGGGGTTCTACTGAAACCCGCGTGTTGGCGTCTTCCATTGCGATGTGTTGCAACGTAGTGCGGATCGCGCGCACTGCTGAAGGTGCGATAGCAAACGAAGGTTGTGGTGAAATTTTGCTTGCGGTGGGAAACACCACATTTCGCGCATCAAGTATTAATTGATTATTGAGATACGCAACAGTGACGGTGAAGACATTTGTATGGTCACGTTTAGTTTCATTAACGGTGATACGAAATACCGGGTCGTCGCTTCGTTCTCGGACGCGCACACTTGTGCCAGCGGGTCGCGAATCAAACGGGTAATTCTCCGCAAGCCAATCGGACCAGATATCAACCGCGGTGATGCGGTTAGCTTCGGTGGAATCGGGCGCAATGAGTGAGACGGCGTAGGTGGTTTGCATCAGCAGTCAACCTTCGCAAACCATCGATGTCCGCGCGGACAGGTAGAAGATCGGCGTGGATGTTCGTTAGCGATACGTTGCGAGCGCATCGTGAATGCTGGAGAGTGTGGAAGACACAATGCCAGCATCATGCAAAGACAGTGTAAGGAGTGAGTCAAATGCAGCAGACTCCACATCAATATCGGGGGACAACTGATAGCGAATATTGGGGCGCAACACTGGTTCGGTGATGTCAATACGCGCCAGGCTGTCGGTGTTGTCCTCGATCCAGTCTTGGGCTGCGCGACCAACAGTTCCCATGGACCATCCTGTCGCCATGGTGACGGACCACTTGTTACTTGGATCTAGGGGACAATGCATCTCTAGTTCGTCTGGCACTCGACTGACTGACACCTGCATTCGTACGGACGATTTTGGTACCTCGCAGTTATGCATGGTCACAATGACCGTGTCATGTTCTACACATAACACCATCGGATCACCATGAAGTTGGTCCGAACTTGTGTATTGCGATGGGGTGACAACTTCCCATACCCATGGACGACCATGAGTATTGATTTCGGGAACGTGTACACCAAGCCATGGAACGGGAAGTCCCGGCATCGTCACAGGTTTCCACTGCAATGAGTCGGTGATGTCGGCTAGCGATTGAATGACGCTGTCACTGATCTCCGACACGGTTACACATCGTGGCAAGAAACCGAAACGAAGTGGTGGATACTTGCGTTTGCGAGTTCAGCGTTCGTTGACGCTGACTAAGAATTTCTTCGTACGTTCTTCCTGTGGATTATCAAGAACTTGTTCTGCAGTTCCCTGTTCGACGATGTAACCACCGTCCATGAACACCACTCGCGTGCTCACACTGTGTGCAAAACCCATTTCGTGTGTGACAACCATCATCGTCATGCCTTCATCGGCCAATGACTTCATGACGTTAAGCACATCTCCGACGAGCTCAGGGTCAAGCGCACTGGTTGCTTCGTCGAACAGCATTACTGCTGGGTCCATGGCTAACGCTCGCGCTATAGCAACGCGTTGTTGCTGTCCGCCAGACAGTTGTGCTGGATATGCATCTTCTTTTTCGCTAAGGCCAACGCGGGCCAGAAGCTGTCGCGCCTTTTCCTGTGATTCTGTAGCGGAGCGCTTCAACACCTTGCGTTGCGCAATACACAGATTGCCCATGACGGTCATGTGGGGGAAGAGGTTGAATGATTGAAACACCATGCCCATTTGGATACGACACTTATCCACAAACGCATCGGGATGATTGATGTGAGTTCCAAGAACGAAAATGTCGCCGCCAGATGGCTGTTCGAGAAGATTCACACATCGCAACAGCGTGCTCTTCCCAGATCCTGACGGGCCGATAATGCACACCACTTCACCACGATGAATGTCGAGGTCAATTCCTCGGAGAACATCGTTTCTACCGAAGCTTTTTTGCAGGTTACGGATGGAGATCACGGGCTCGGTTGCGTTCATCGCTGTCCTGCCTTTGCGCGTCGCTCCAACCATGCAGAGAGTTGGGTGAGGGGAATTGTGAGAATGAGATACACGAAGCCGGCCACGATCAGCGGGGTTGCGTTTGCCGAGTCGTTTACACCGTCACGTCCAAATCGAGCGAGGTCTTTTGTTGCGGCGGTGACACCAAGGACAGAGATCAGACTGGTGTCTTTGATGAGTAGAACTAGTTCATTGGTGAGCGGTGGCATGATGACGCGCAACGCCTGCGGAACAATGATTGTTCCCATCGCTCGGGGGTACGACATGCCAAGTGATCGAGCAGCTTCCATTTGTCCACGTGGAATTGCTTCAATGCCAGCGCGAACAGTTTCTGCCATGTACGCGCCCGCTACGAGTGCAAGAGGAATCGCACCTTGTAAATAGGGGTTGGGCCAGCGCCAACCTGTGGCGATCGGAATACCAAATCCGAGAAGAAGCAAAGTGACAAGAAGTGGAATGCCGCGGAAAACTTCAATGTAGATCGCAGCAAACCACCGGTATGGACGAACCTTTGACAGACGCATGAGAGCAAAGATGAGTCCGAGAAAAAGACCGCCAGCAAAACCCAGACCCGTGAAGATCAGTGTGTTGCGCGCGGCCGTGGTGAGAATGTCGGGGAATTGTTCAGTGATGATGTCCCATCGGAACATCGCACGTTGGAGGCGGCCCCAATCGACAAGCAGGAGGATCACCGCGAGCACAAACAACGAAAGCGTGTACACGCCGTATCGAATGTATTGTGATTTTTTTCGCGGGCTCAACGCCATTGCGATCCCCTGCCTGTCGTTGGGTAACTACCTATACAGGTTTATGTGTCCTGTAGTGATCAGCTGAAGTACTTGCTGTACAGAGTGTCGTAACGACCATCTGCCTGCATTTCAGTCAGTAACTCGTTGAGAGCATCAATCAGGTCAGTGTTGTCGAGTGCTGCGGCAAAGCCGTAGTTCTCGTCCGTTTCGAACGTAGCAGTCACGGTTGTGGTGCCCATTTCCTTTACACGATCAACGTTTACCGGAAGGTCCTGCAAAATTGCGTCAACCTGGTTGGAGTCAAGTGCGAGGAACATTGCTGCTGGGTCATCAAATTCTTGAATTGTTGACTCAGTTGCATTTTCCTCTGCATAAACAGCACCTGTTGTTCCTGCTTGAACTGCAATTGTCTTGCCCGCAAGTGATGCGAGATCGGTGTAGGTCTCTGCATCGTCACTACGCACCATTAACGATTGAGCTGCGTTGTAGTAGGGATCTGAGAACAATGCGTTTTCTGCGCGCTCATCTGTGATCGTCATTGCTGATGCAACAATGTCGCAATCTCCAGCAGCTGGCTTCAACCAGATGCCGTCGAATGGCTGAACAGACACATTCAGCTCGAGAGCGTACGTCTCGGCGAATGCACGCATAATGTCGATGTCAAAGCCGGTCCAGTTACCACTCTCATCTTCAAATTCGAATGGTGGGTACGGTGCGTCGGTGCAGACGGTCAACTGACCATCGTTTACAACTTCAAAGGTCAATTCCTTTGTTTCAGTTGCTCCACCTGCTGCGGTGGTGTCGCTGCTGCTACCGCCATCATCGTCACCACAAGCGGCGAGGCCAGCGGTGAGTGTGATCGCTGCAAATGCGGCGACGAATTTTGTCTTACGAGACAATCGGGACATGAATACTCCTTGGGGAGGTTGGTTACTTGTGGGTATGAACCTTATCTCACTGAGCGGAGGAGCTTGCGAGGTCGCTCACTTTCGTCTCAAGCTCTGAGGCGCTCAGTGCACCGAGGTGGATCCAGATGATGTCCCCATCTTCATTAACAGCAAGAGTTGCCGGGACGGAGGGAACTTTAAGAGCCGTTAGTAGGTCACCAGTTTCGTCCCAATACATCGGGAAGGTGAGACCCGCTTCTTTGATGTAGGCCGTTGTTTTTCCGAAGTCGTCACCAATGTTCACTCCGACTACGTCGAGTATCTCCGAATTTTCCGTTGAGACGTCTTGTAGTCGTGGCAGTTCCTCGCGACACGGTGCGCACCACAACGCCCACAGATTGATGATGGTGACTTTGTCACCCGTAATTGATTCGGTGCTCGTCGCGGTGTTAGACGACACTTCAATGACATCGGTACTTGGCCACGAGTCGCTATCTGAAGATGATCCTGATGAACAGGCAGACAACAATCCGCCCACTATCACTATTGCAAGAAGAATGGAAAGACGACGCGAGAACATGTGTCGTTAAGTGACAGTAATGGTGACGGATGTGTGCGCACCAATGGTGCATGCACCGATGTATGTTCCCGGAGTCTTGAAGGTGTATCGCCCAGTCTCGCCAGGACGCACAGTAATAAAACTGTATGAGTGCACTGCACTGTCGTTGTTAATGACTTCGAGAGTGTCTCCGACTTGTAGTGCAAGATCAGTTGGTGGTTGGTTGGGAGGTGCTTGACCTTGGTCTAACAAGACTCTCGTACCTGCTTCAATTGTGAACGAGTACAGCTCAGAAGAGTTCGAGTCCGAACGGGTTACTGCAAAGCCAATCACTCCAGCAACAACGACAACCATCGCTGCTACTGAAACAATGATTGCCTTTTCCCATCCGGACATCGAACGCTTCGTCATAATCAGGGAGCTTCTTCCAATACTGGAACTGAAATAGTTATTGCTCCAGCTTCTTGGAACGTCAGAGTCAGTTCAATCGTGTCACCAGTTTTTAGTGGATTCACCAGGCCAATAAACATGGCGTGGTAACCGCCAGGCTTTAGTTCAACTGATGTCCCGGCAGGAAGTGCAATTTCCATCACTTGCTGCATCGTCATTTCACCAGACATGTCATCACCCATGTCGCTATGGTCCATTGTGTTGTCAGAAGCCATCACCATTTCATGAAGTTCCACTGATTGGGCAATGGACGCATCAACGGATGCACTGAGAAGAATATCATCAATAGGGGAGGTGATGGTCATGTACGCAGCTCCCATCGTGGTTGCTGCTGGACTTGTACGTGCCCATTGACCTGTGATTGTTAATTCACCTTGTACGTCTTCTGTCGCTGTTGCGTCGGATGACGAGGTGTTGTCATCTCCACACGCTGCCAAGCTAAATGTTGTAAGAGCAAGACCCGCAATTACAAGACGGCCGATGTATTGGTGTTTCATTGGTTCCTT
>Ga0315902_10010922_pt1 | contig 11985 bp, 11 predicted proteins | sample LakEriMetagenome_9_FD_203523 | JGI IMG/M metagenome (GOLD analysis project Ga0315902, IMG submission 203523) | Freshwater fungal communities from buoy surface, Lake Erie, Ohio, United States - Buoy 12 MA117 | ecosystem: Environmental > Aquatic > Freshwater > Lake > Lake biofilm | place: USA... | reverse complement strand
TTGTCGCGGCATACTCAAGGAAGTTATCGTTAACGATAATGTCATCGATCTGCTGGCGGAAATCAGCGACAGCTTTGAATGCGGCTTCTTGCCTAGTCTTAATTGGAACCTTGGTGATCTTTCCTTCAGGCCCAGTAACCCTTTCTTCCCCTAGTCCAGCTTCCATTTCAACCTCGACGCCACCCTTTTGAGTAACCAAATTACTCAAGAAGTTCATTTGGTTTGCTTCGTGCTTCTGTTGTGCTTCCTGTAGTTTCTTAAGCTCATCACGAATAGCACTCGACTTGCTCATGTATTCGGAGAATGGAAGACTAGATGTAGATTGAAGTTCTTTAGCCTTTTCTTTGATTAGTGAACCACGGGAATCAAGTGACATCCCATCTGGGCTGATAGGCTCTGGAATAACTTTGCCAGTAACTCCAATAGCTTCTGCCCTTCTTACCTCGACTGGCTTACCTTCTACAAAAGAAGTTATTTTGCCTCGTCCTCTTTGGCTTTCTATCTTTACAGGCTCACCTTCCATGAAGGTCTTTGTTTGCCCCGGCTCCAATGCCAGAATATCTGGGCCACCTACCATCGGCTCTCCACCTACAGGAAGACCTTCGCCTCTATTAATAGCTTGAGGAACTTGGCGAAGTTCACTCACCATTCTCTGCTCTTTACGAGCAACTGGAGAAAGACCCTCCTCTTGTAGTTCTACAAATGCTTTCTCAAATGGGTCTTCTTTTTGAAGTTCTTCAAACGCCAAGTCAAATTCGTCCATAGGATATTTATGCAGTTAATCCTATTGGTTTGCAAGCTCTCTCGCTCTTTTTACTACTTGTTCTTGTGTTGCGTTAGCACCAAGTTCTTGTTTTGCCATTGCAACCAATTCTTTCGGTGTTTTTTTCTTTGGTCTAAATATCGCTGGAGTTCCGCCAGCATCTTCTGAGGTAGCTGGAACAATGCCAGCGATAGTTTGGATTGCTAGGTATTGATCCTGAGTAATCCTTTTATCTTTTCCATCTTTTGTTGTTACTGTGAAAATAGGATTTTGATTTCTAGGATCAGCTTTGGAGTCAGTAGCCGCCCTTAAAGAATAAATATCTTGTCCGTAATCATTGAACAATGAAGTCATTGTTTTGTCCTTCATTGTTTCAATTGCAGATTTAACATTTTTCTGTGTTCCTTTTTCGGGATTTAAGAAATTTTCTCTAGCTTCTGGAGCAGTCAATTTTGATTGGCGACTAAGAAGTCCAGTTCCAGAAAGCGATGCTCCAGTTTCTTTCCATGATTCTTTTGGAACAGCAAAACCCTCAAATTCTGGCAGGTATTTTTCGAGTCCAGCAATTTTTACTACTTCGTATTGTTTTGGATTTACTTCAGCAACTCCATACGACATTGCAGCATTCCTTTGTTCATTTACAGGAAGGCTGGTTACATCTTGAAAATTCTTTTGACCAGCAAGCTGTGCTGGAGTTGCCTGTGGTTGCGCTTCTTGTTGAGTAAGATTTGCTGCGGATTGTTGATCTAGCATCTCTCTTTGCGCCGCCGCTTGTTGCGCTCTTTGTTCTGGAGTTCCTTGAAGTGGTTGTTGTTCTGGAAGCAGTTCCCCTTCTGGCATTCCTTCTGGCTGCCCGCCCTCTGCGAGAACATCTCCAGTTCCCCCGAACCCATATGCGCTTGCATCTACTGCTGGCAGTCCGCCACCATACTGAGATTGGCGTTGCTTCTGACTCTCAAGAACCTTTACGAAATTAGTAAATCCTCCTCCGACATTATTGGCTGCGTCTGCGATAAAAGGATTCTGCGATGTGCCAAATTGCAGTTGGGCATCAATGAATTTCTGGTAGCCTGCAGCCACCTCACCAGCGGCAACATCGTCCATCGCACTCTTGTAGGCAGCTTGCATCGCTGGCAACGCTTCGGCAGCTTGCTTCTGATACTCGCGCATGGCTAGTTGTTGACCAACCTGCTGACCTAAAACAGATAGATTCCGAGCCAGAATATTCGTTTGCTGCGTTCCAGCCATAATTTGTTCAGCGATGCTCATAAATTAACTTCCGTATACAATGCTTCTAGGAATATCTTCCCTCCCGTATTGACCGCTAGGATTGTAATAATAACCTCCTTGCTGTCCTCCCATTCCAAGGAACCCTCCGCTTCCTTTTTGGTAAGACAATTGAGAAGGCGCAACACCATATTGATTGGCAGCACCAACTTGATCTTTGTAAAATCCTTGATTAGTCATAGCAGTTGATCCAGTTCCTGCCCCTCGCGCTGCTCCATAGGAACTAATGCCGCTACCCAATGCCTGACCAGTAGCAGCCCATGCTTGGTTTGCTGCCAAGTTAGCTCCAATCGTATCAATAGCCGTTCCGTATGCTCCTTGAGCAACATTAACCGCCATGCCAGCTTCAGCTTGTGCTTTAGCCATTTGAATATCAGCGGCAGCTTTTTCGTATCCCAATCGAGATTGACCAACTCTAAGCGGAGATTCAATAAATGATCCAGCGATAGCTTGCCAGCTTTGGGAGATTTGATTTCCCAATCCAGATAATTCTACAGACATTTTTCCAATCTGTCTTCCTAGTAATCCTTGCGCTGCTTGGAATCCTCCGACTTGCCCTGCTTGCTGTGGAGAAAATCCAGCCCCACCCAATTCAGCAACACTACGCATAATTGAGTCACGAACATCTTTTGGAATCTCACCCTTTTGATATGCGATTGCAGTCTGCCCAGCGATCTCACGGGATGTTGTTGCGCCGGGGAAAATCTCTTCCAACTGACCAACATTGTAGTCTGTAACCTGACCAGCTTCTTTAATGTCCCTAGCTAAATTCCATTGCGGAGCTTGAATCTGACCAAGTTGCCCAACAAGTCTTTTCTGCGCTTCCTGCATCCGCTTATCCATTTTTGCACCAGCCGCTCCTGTTTTTCTGGCAGCTTCCGAAGACGCATAAGCTCCATAAGCAGCAGCACCAACAGAAATAACAGTTCCCGCAATAACAAACGCAGATGAATGAAACATCTGGTTCCGCTTATCATACCTTTGTTCAATTGGAATATGAATCATTTTATTAAATTCCTGTTATGTCTCCAAGTATTAAACCTTGCTTCGTTTTTGTCCACTAACGGATTAAAGTCTCTTGAAGTAATTGATTCAATGATTTCGTCTGGATCAGTTAGATCAGTAACATGGCAAGTTGTCCAAATCGTATCCTCGTGAGTTAAAAGCATCCTGCGTGTTCCAGCTTCTGTGATTCCAGTATATGGAGCCTTATAGCGTTGCGTTGGAATTCCGTTGTAGTAAACTGAAACATCTCCTTGCAATACAAAAAATGGGTGAGTCGTTAGATGAAGGAGGGTGGTTAGGATCGTATCTTTCGGCATGAATATCTCTCGGATATACATTCCCGGCGTGAATCTGTGAATCAACGGACATTCCCTTGGAGGCAGTTTTAGAATCTCAACATCTGCTTGGTTAAGAAAATCGTTTGGATCGCCAAAACCTTGGACGCTTTGTGCATCAATATTCTCTTGGATCGTTAGTGTCATGGGTAATAGAAGTAATCATCCGCACTCGGAGAGCCAAGATAATTCCCAATTAAATTATCGGGACGCTGGAAGTTTGCGATGCGAAGCGGTGCGGCAGTCGGAATCTCTGTTCCCTCCATCTCTTTCTCTTGCTCTTGCACGGCGAGAGAGAGGTTAGTCAAGAACTCTTGTGCCTTTCGATTCTCACGCGAGTTCAATGCAAGGATAGCATAGATCATTGCATCGGGAGTGAACTCCATCAATTCCTTTGGATCGGTTAGATCAAAGTATTTCTTGGATGCGTAAAGCGTAATGCACTCACAGGTTCTTGGAGCCTTGAACCTACGGAATGTAGGGTGAGCATCGTTAGGCTGGTAGATAGCAATGAGGGTCTTTGCTTCTATTGCCGTGTCGTAGGCATATACCCGAATCCTACCTTTAGTTACTGGCTTGGTTACTCCGCGAATTCCTTTTACAAGGAGATCGGATTTAGCCAGCGTTGGAGGATTTGTAGTAGTTACCTTAACCTTATGGTAGGTGTCATACTGGTCTTGGGCTTCAAACATCAACTCAACGCCGATGTCTTCAGCCTCCTCTGCCATTACCCCGATTTGGTATGGATGCGTGGTATAGTCTCGGAAGAGGACATGGAGTCCACCTACCTCAACAATTCCCCTATGGCATGAATTTTCTGCGTGGAGTGCATAAGAATCGGTTGCATTGAACCATTCGTCAGCAAGAGATGCAGGTCGATTTCCGATCCACGCTAGCTTGATTTGTTCATACCTTGATGGAAGTGTGAAGCAATCGTTCACGCAGCAGATTTGGACATACTCTTCTTGAGTAGTCCATGCTCGCTTATTCCATAGCAGTCTCCTTGCTTGATTTACAGCTTTGTAAGCCCTATCATCAGAACAAGTGCCGCTATCTCCGACAAAACCCTTAACGAGTTCTGTCATCTCCTTAAAGGTATCCGCCATTATCGTTAACGATAATTACTGAGGGCCACCGAACTGATTGACCATTTTGCCAACAGTTGGAAGTGGTTTGCTGGAGAAGGGAGTAGGCTTCTTAGCTCCGAGGTTAGGCATATTGCCCATACCTTCACGGATGGTTCCACGGGTGCTTGCGCCGCCGCTAACGAGGCGCGGGTCTGTTCCTTTTAGAGGTGTCATATTTTTTGTTTTGTTTATCCTTGATGTATTGCCATCCATCGAAGGGAAGTTACTGTTGAAGGATTATCATTGATTCGGATTGTGAATCCGCTCGTTGTTTGTCCTGTGGCAAGAATGTATTTACCTGCCGCTGCGGATGTCGCAGTCCCAACAGGCTGAATGCTAACGCCATAATTTGCGCTAGGTAAAGGTGATGAAAATGAAATGGCTTCCGTGCTATCGCCAGCAGGAATTCCAGCATTCCCAGTTCTAACGCTAACCAAATCATTTTCAAGTGTTTCAACTCGCGCATCAATAGCATCGACTTTTGTATCCAATGCATCAATTTCATTCTGTTGAGATTGAAGTTGATCGTTGATTGATGTGATTTGCGCTGGAGTAACATCACCCAAGCCGGGGACATTGATCGTCCCGTTAACAAGAACTTCGTCAACAAATGCTTGGAATACCTCAGTCCAATTACCAGATGGACAGAAATCATCTGGAACATTTGGAAATACCAATTGAGGGCTGGAAGTTAGATTGTCCATTTATGCGATAGAGTAGTCCCAATATCTTTCTTGGCAACACAAAAATTGTGGACATTCGTAATTATCTTCATCAGTCGGACAATCACCTATAGGGCTATCCTCGTTGTTCTTAATGTTAGCCATTAACCTGACTCTATCAACAGTAGCGTTGCCTGAGAGATTGATCTTGATTTGGAATTCACTTCCTTCGATTACAGGAATGTCTGTTATCCCGCTGCAATCAGACGGGTCTGGAGATGTGAATTTGTATCGCTTAAATAGATTTCCGCCTCGTTGCGGATAACAATTATCGTTAACGATAGGAGAACATGGCGGGCATCCGTATGTGCTTGGAATCTTTAATTCACTCCAACATGGATTTGAATCAGAGCGATATTCAACTGAACTAGTAACCTCTCCGGGGATTTCGCTTATCCACATTTCTCCACCAGTTAATCTCTTTCGTAGAAACCTATTCGTTTGTTGCGTTCTACTGAAATCATATCGCCCAGTAGTGAAGAATGATTCTATCTGCCTTGTTCCACTTGGGCCGTAGTCTGATCCTCGCTCGCCAGTAATTTCGTAGAGCCTATTCTTGTCATCTTTATCAAAAGACAAAACAAATCCCCTTTGCTCTCCATTTATTAATGCTGTCAGTAATTGAGTTGGCCTTACCCCAGTCCATATTCCATTCCACCTAAATGAAAGCTGTGCGTCTGGGTTTGGCGCGGAGCCTTGATCTAAATCAAGGACAACCATTCCGCGATGATAACGATGTAGTCCAGTCACCCCATTTGTAGCCGTGGTGCTTTTTGTTTGAGGAGCCACAGTATTGATCAAATAATTGTTGATATACATCGTGCTGGCGAATCTCTTCAACCATGGCGTATCACGAGAAACCCACTTGTTCACATCCCGCGATAGCTTCCTCATTGAGAAGTAGCGGTAAAATTCTGTTTGGCTATTTGAATAGAATGCCCAACCATCATGCGAGCGGAACCAAAGCTCGGAGTTTACTGTAGTGACATTCGAGCTTACGCACCCGCGACCAAGCAGAGAGATGCGCTGAATGTTCGATGTGTTCCATTCGGTTCTCGGAAGACTCACATCCATAGAAAATGCTCCAGCCCCACAAAGAACAACCAATACCCCTTGGCCGCGAAGGTTGTCTCCCAAGTTAGGCATTACTTTCATGCCTGTAATATTCCCCATCATGGATGGAGTTGAGAATGCTCCACCTTCTGCCCAATATCCAATCTCTGTGAAGTTCTCTGTATTTAGAGTATTGGTAAACCCATTTCCGTAGATAATGTCAGATGCATAGATGCGATTAAATCGGTCAGATACAAATACTCGCCCAAAGGCATATTCCATGATCGTGCCAATTGGCATCTTCTTAAGAAATGGATTCAAGCGATATGCAGGAAGTTTTACTTTTCCTGTTCCTGTTCCAGTTCCAGTTGCGAAGAATGTAGTGCCAACAGTATTTGATGTCGCACCAATCAATGTAAAGTTTGTTGTTCCTACTTCTGTAATCTCACAATAGAAATCTTTTTGGATTGTAGTAGCCGCGACATCACCAAGAACTCCTCCCCAGCTAATTGCGTTTTGGTATCCATTCTGGATGTAAAGACGATCTTCGGCCTGCACAAACCATGTGTGCATCATATCTGGATCGTTTCCATCAATGATCTTATAGGCATACGCAATGTTATTTATGATCTGCAAGAAGTAGATCGTCCCAGATACAGAGATAACCAACCCGTCCGATGATTCATACTTTGTGCGGCGATATGCATACGCACCCTGCATATTGCCTATCTGAATATCGTTAACGATAGAATCTGACTGGCCTTCTCCTGCTAAAATATTTAGATTGCGGATACTTTGGCGGGTTCTGTTAATTCCTCCGCGAAATGTGCGATTGACCGACTCTGCTACATATAACTCTGGCAAATACGATGGATGAGTATCTGCGTCTTGCGCTACAATACTTGTGAATCCATCAAAGACTGATCCCTCTGTTGGCATTGGATTATATTACAATCAAACTGCTGACCAAGCTGTTCCATTGTGAAAATTAAGAACATTGGTTGTGGTGTTGTAAATAACAAGCCCTTCTGGCGGTGTTGGAATAGCGTCACGCTGCACAGTTGTCATCCTTGGAGGCAAGAATCCTTTGGTTGTGCTTGAAAGATGAAGAATTGCCTCTGAGTCTGGAGCCGTCGTTCCGATGCCAACATTGCCATCCGAGTTAATCCTCATTCTTTCTATTAATGAAGTTGTTTCACGGGTTTGAAATACAATTCTGCCCGGAATATTTCCAGAACTTGGAGCGCCATCAACTTCAAGTGAGATATTTGCATTTATTTGATAATCTGTTCCATCAAATCCACGGGCAGTTAAAAATCCAATTATATCTCCATTTTGAACAATTTGTGGAGAAGTAATAGTTCCCCTTGCTTTGTCACATGGAATGCCTACTCCAGAATTATCATTAGTAGCATTTCTCAATCTTGGAAATCCAATAACTTGTAATTTGGATGCACTACCTGTAAATGGAGTATCCGTTCCAATAAGAACTTTCCCATCAGATTGAACTGAAAATGGAGTTGAATCAGGATTATTTTCGTCTTCTACAAGCAATGCCGCACCGCTACCAGTTTGAGTAATTCTTACTGCATCACTTGAAGATGATGCGTTAAATACTGCTGATGTTGCCGTAATTGCACCAGTAGAAGCCAATGAGGCTACGCTCGCTGTTCCCGTAGATGTTAGCGAAGATGTTGTAATTGTTCCCGTAGATGTTAGCGAAGATGTTGTAATTGCTCCAGTAGTAGTCAATGGTTGGCTACCAAGATCAACTGGGCCAGATTGTAAAACACTATTCAGCGTAGCAAACTCAACTTTACCAGTAGAATCTTTTCCAAGAACTGTGCTGTTTGCTCCGTTTGTCCAAGTCAGATTGCCAGCACCATCAGTCTTCAAGACTTGTTGGGCAACTGGACTCTGAATCGTCTTTTGGCAAGCAGCAAAGTCTTCTACTACCAATCGTTTTCCATTGGCGGTTGTTTCAAGTGGTTCACACAACAACGGAAATTCCGAGTCGCATGGTGGGCAAGGTGTGCAGTAGCTCATAGTTTTTTTATAAAGTTTCCCAATTGCGAATGCAAATACTTTTTGGGATATTATTTTTGATTACATTTTTTGATGCAAGATCATTGGGATTTAAACTTGAACCAAATGGCTTGCTGGTATCTCGGTCTTTAAACTTCGGCCCGATCATATAAAAGTATTTGATGATTCCAGACCTCGATCCAAGCCAGATTGCAGGATGAATAAGTTGATTTAGTTTTGATTTGATTGAACCATCATACTTAAATGTATTGTTGATGATTTTATTGAAACTTGGAGTTTGATGGCGAATCGTTCCGCCTTCGCCTAGATTTCTGTAAAGATAAATTCCACCAAAATCAAGAAAATAAAAAGTATTGTTTTGAATAAGATTGTGTGCTGAACCATCAACAGCAATAGCTTCTCTTTTTGTTTTTGTTTTAATAATGTTATTTTGAATTACATTGTTAGAAGATTCGCAATCAAGGTAAATCGCAACAGATTCTGCATTTCCAGTAAATTCGCAATTCTTCAAAGTAATATTTGTGCATCCGGGAGAAATATAAAATGGAGTTCTTTTATTGGCTTCAATGTTAAGGTTGTCGAAGACTATATTCTTTGGTGCTACACTTTGAGCATACTCGGTATGGTTTTTATTCTTTGAGGATTTCTTTACAAGCTCACCCTCTCCGTTGATTCCTAAACCAATAATTCTAACCGATCCTTTGATATTAAAGTTCTTGATCGTGATGTTCTCTGGAACCAACCAACTGTCTCCCCGTTGGATAGACTTTACAAGCAAACAATCATTGCCTTCCAATACTTGGCCATTGCCATCTATTACTTGATTGTTTAAATTATTTCCTTCAATGATAAATGTAGTATTACTCATTTGCAAGACAGATTAGGATATGAGAAATGTTGATATAGTTTTTCAAAACGCTTTAATGTTTGCGCTCATAATTTAGTGTTTATTTAATTAACTTATGCTAAAAGCGTAACCCGCCATGTTCTACTTGTGCTTTGTCTGTCTTCAATATAAAAATCACCATTATTCATAACCCCAATAGTTACATTTCCGTCTGCACCAGTTGTTCCTGTTAATGCTGAAGGTGTAGCTGTTGTTGTTAATGTTGGGAATGAAGTCCCATACCAATTAGTAATACTTGTGCTTTGTTTAGTTAACATAAAACCCTTCGTTCCCCCAGCATCGCCAGCAAGAATAAAATTTAACCTTTCCTGCTCAGGATCAGATGCACTAGTTCTAATTTTTCCTACGGTATTTTTATTCAAACGAATAAGCCATGATCTGTTGTCAACTGCTACCGCCCTCTCTTTTATCGCAGCCGTTGCCGAGTATCCAAGCAAAACTCTTGAAGCTCCTTGATCAACTAATGCAATATCACCACTTAACGCAGATAATTGATTTCCTATGCAAGTGCTATTGTATACGGCTCTATTTGGAGATGCACTGTAAAAAACTAAAGTTGTAATTCCAACATCAGGAGTAGCTTGAATAATATTATTATTTAAAAATAAATTACTAACTTCTCCGGGAGATACAATATTAACAACCGATTGTTTTAATCCTGCAATAATGTTGTTATGCACCATAACTGGAAGTGTAAAATCCCAATTGTTTGATGCGTTATCACTAATGCCAAAATTAATAAAATCCCTCAACCTAGATTCACTAACAACCCCAGTAGGTATAACAATATCTTTATTAGGATAATTTACTGAATCATATGTGCATTCTGAAACTGTCATTAAAGTGCCGTGACTGCAAGCAACCCCTGTAATCATCAAACCAGAAAAAGTAATATTACGAATAAAGGTATTTTTACCTCTAACTCTTATGCCATTCGCTACATCGCTAATGTATCCGTTAATAAATTGTAAATTTTCGCTAGGGCCGTGCATCCCTAAACCTCTGTTTTCATTAACCGCCCCATCAGGGTAGTATACTCCCCCTCCACGAATTACAAAACCGTCAACGACAGCATCCCGATTAGGGCCGTGTACCCCTGTGTTGGAGGAATCATACGCTGCACGAAGTCTGTACGAAGTTAAGTCCGTAATGTGTGTGCCAAGACTTGTTCTGTCAACAATCCCGTATCCAACATCTGTTGATTGTGTTTTTGCACATTCAATTTTTTGATAGCTAGTGTTTACACAAAATCTATTAGTAAAACCATAGTTGTTAATGTTACTAACTTTACAATTACGAATTACGGCGTTGTAAGTTTTATCGAACAATACTCCTCCCGTGTCTCCATTAGGAGTAGGATTTACTTCTGGAATTTCAAATTCTAGATTTTCAATAGCAAATTTATTTGGTTGCCATGCGCCTATATTTAAAGTGTCCGTAATTAGATAAGTGTCTCTTGTGCTATCTTCAATAGTTATGGTATTTGCACCACTATCAACTTCAGTAATTAAATGAATTTCTCCTTTACAGTCATTTGCTCTATTTTCATAAGGCCACAACACATTGCTAGTAATGCGGATAATCATTCCTTCTGATAGTGAATTAACACTATTCAAATGAATTTTTCTTTGGTTTGGTATGATGTTTTGAGTAATAGATAAACCTGACACTTGGTCAGTTAAATCTAAAAATTCAAACTGTCTTGCGTTTGCCTGTGCTGCCGCAAGGGTGCTTTTAAACACGGCTCGATTAGCGGGATCGCTAAACATATCAACATAATAAGGAGCATTAATTGTTATTTCTGTCATTAAATATGTTTTTCCGCCGGGAATATACAGTCGTTTTTTATTTGTAGAACAATATTCAATAGCAGATTTAATTTTAATAGTATCATCTGTTCCAGTTGTTCCATTCCAATCACCAACCACACCAAAGTCCAAAATATTCACCACATCAGCAAACCTATTCGCCAATGTCCTTGCCGTATCCGATCCAGTAGATGTGACAATAGCTGTGTTTATTGTTTTAGTTCCTGTAATTGTCTGCGTTGTATCTGTAGTACAGATGTTTGGAGAAATTACATTTTGAGTTGCTTTAGTTAGTGCCATAATATTTTATTTTGCTGTCCATCCATTAAATGTTGCTCCACCAGATTCTTTGACCCACAGAGTTTGCCCGGCACCTCCAGATTTGTTTGTGTATAAACTTCCCAATTGAGCAACTACAACTCCTTCTGGGCTTCCTGTTCCAGTATAGATTTCTGCAAATCCATATAATGAAACTATAACAATAACCGATCCTGCTGGAACTGGTGACGACATCGTTAATACATATGGTGTGCCGCTTGCGATTGTATAATTAATAGGGTCTTGTATCACTCCATCAATTGCAACAAGGTATGCATTTGGATTGGTTGTGATTGCGCCAGTAATATCAAATGTAACATCTACCCCATCTCCAACATAAGACCATCTTAACCCACCAAACGATGTTTGTAGTGCTTCAATTTGATCAAGTATAGCTTGAGCTTGATCTTCAAGTATCTTAGCTAATCTAGCATAGTAAGCTGCACGATTTGCAATCTCGTTCATTGCCGCCTCACTTGGGCCGCACGGATTGCATTTAGAACTGGTGTTATTTCCGCAACTCATAGTTTTATCGTTAACGATAGTTTTAGGTTAAGTCAAATGATTTATTGGGTATATTGACTGTGCATGGCATCGCGGCCAATAACCGCGCC
>Ga0315902_10010920_pt1 | contig 11988 bp, 7 predicted proteins | sample LakEriMetagenome_9_FD_203523 | JGI IMG/M metagenome (GOLD analysis project Ga0315902, IMG submission 203523) | Freshwater fungal communities from buoy surface, Lake Erie, Ohio, United States - Buoy 12 MA117 | ecosystem: Environmental > Aquatic > Freshwater > Lake > Lake biofilm | place: USA... | reverse complement strand
CGGTTCAATTCCAGAATCGTCTTGAACATCACATACACGGCCCACACAAACAAAACCCCCCACGTCGTCTGCAGCATCCCCGAAGTTTGGAAAGGGTAACTCGAGATGGCAAGGTACACCACGATCAACACAAACAGGATTGTGGTGGCGAGATTGCGGATATGCCACGACGCCTCTCGGATCCGGATGGTCAGGAGTGCGGTCAAAACCGCAGTCTTCTGCTCCCGCTCCAGTTGGTGGATTTGTTTCCCATCGACAACGACTCTTCCAGCGATCAAATCCGGCAGCCACTCGCTCACGTTGGAAAGTCGGCTGGGGACAACCACGTATTCGGCATGGTCGAGCATCGTTCTCACGACACCTTCATCCTCCGGATCGGGCCGTCGGCAGAGAATCGGATCGACAGACTGGTTGCGCAGTCGAGCAGGAATCAGATCGACACACTGGATGAGCCCGGGGATTCGCGAAATCGCCCGCAAATCACGCAGCACATGTTTGCTGATGCATGCGAGGTTTCGGATGCCAAACCAGAGAAGAACGACAAGGAAACCGAACGCCGCTCCAAAACAGATGTCAAACCAGAAACCCTCTACGGTGCGGCGCCAATTCCACCAGCAGCGTATGCCCCCCAGGATCAATAGCAACAGAATCAGGCCACTTCCGGTCCCTAATTCGGACAGGAGACCCTGGATGACCTTGTTTGGTCTCAATTTCGCCCCCAGCACATGCGGTTTCAAATCCTTTCGCTGCAGCATGATGTCCACCTGCTGCAAATCCCGGATGTTGCCAGAACTCAGGCTGGGATTGTTTGACCATTGCGGCTTGGATTGCTCATTCTGTTGCACACCAGCGGAAGTCACGTTCAGAGGGGCGAGGCTGGTCACCCACATCGGATAGCGAACGCTGTTGTCAATGTTAGTTCGCTCCTTGGGAGCGGATGAGGTCCATTCGAAGATCTGCAGCAACACCTGGCTTCGCTTCCAACCTGCCCCAAACACGTACATCGCGGTACCCAACAATCCGATCGACAGCGCCGAGTTGATCTGATTGAGTGCGTCGGCACAACGAAAAGCCCACAGCGACTGCGGATTCTGGACAGACGCCAGATACCACGATGCGATCGCAGTCGCTGCCGCGAATGTGCCCAGGATGCGCAACACAATTGCTCGACTGTTGCGGGGCATCTTCAACGGGATGACCGAAAACAGTACAATTCCCGTCAAAATCACTGCCGACAGACTGTGGCCTTGCACCAGCCATTGGGCGAGGACGGAATTGTGAATCCCAGGGCATGCAAGGAAGACCATCCCACTGACCACGATGACTGCCAACAGACCGAGCCACTGCAACGACGCTATCCCCCAAAGCTTTGCCCGCGACCGCAACAGCCGTCGCCCACCCCACCGCGGCGGCCGCAGCAGGGCCAGCAGCGGAACACCAATTAGCAGGACCAGTCCGGACAATGCCGGCAGCCAGACAGCTTCGTGGCTCGACCAGGGCTCGAGGACGACCTTCCTGCTGGTTTTCCCTCCGTTACCGACGTGGTGATCGGCCGAATCCGCCGTTTGCGATGCATCCACAATGGGTTGTGTGTCCTCCTGGATTCGCTTCAATGGCCACAGTCGATTATTGCCAACAACACAGAGCCACCCGACCGGGCCGGGTTGTGGATCGGACCTCTTTGGGTCCTGGTCGAATCTTGACGACACGAGATTCCGAGTGGCGTTGCAAGTTCCCTCCGCAGTATCGCTGCTGAATTGCCGAAGTCGCCTCAGCTCGTCGCGCGGCGATCGCTTGGCTTCCTTAGCCGTTGCGCCGTTCTCCGAAACGCCTTGGGCACCCTGTTCCATATCACTAAGACGGACATCCGGATTGAGGTGATAACTGCAACCGATCACCATCCCACGCAACATCCGGGCATTGTCGGTGTGCGTATACAGCAGGTTGCTTTCCGTTGTGAACAGCAACACATCGGGAATTGCCTCGCGCAGTTTGCGGGCGAGAAACAGTTTGTCATGAATGTCGGTTCCCAGCAGCCCCACCGCTCGAATACCGCGTTCGCGAATCGCCGTAATGAGAGATTCCACCGCGAGATCGCCAACCGCCAGCGAGGCCTCGGAATAGGTGGGCAGCAAATCGATGGCTTCCCGTGACACCTCCTCCTTGACAGCCAGACTCCTTTGGCGACCAGTCGAGAGATCGGACAGCTGCGCAGACTGCTGCTCCCCATCCCGTTCACTTTCGACCCGAATGCGGCTGATGGAAAGCGGATACACCAGCTGAAAGCAATCTTTGAATGGTGGATCTGTGTGGTCTGCACTGTGGGGTTGCGACTTGTCGTCTGGTCTCTGTTCAGCAACTTGCTGTGTTGGTTGATCTGCCTTGCCTCCCTTGGCGTCTTGCTTTTTTGCGTCGTCGACTGTTTTCCCTCGTACAACTGATTGCCCATACACAGACGTGTTCTCCGTCAACAGCGCAATCTCCTCCGCCCTCAATCCTCGTTCCTTTTGCAGATAGGTTTGCAACTGTGACAATACGACTGTGTCGTCTAGGATTTCGGCATCATACGTAATCGATACGTTCTCGCTTTTTGAGGAAAAATATCTGTTGTTGTCAGGGGAGCTCGCACTCCCGGTGACAATATGCAAGTGGAAGTGTGGATTCTCAACCGTGGCACCACTTTGGCACTGCGTTGCGGACCAATCATGAATCAGATCTGCCAGTCCAGGCACCGATCCCGAAAATGTTGGCCCCAGAAGCGAGATGGAATGTTCCCGCTCTGCGCAGGCTGCCTCCATTCTCCAGTGATGGCAAAGCTCGAGCGAGGCTTCCAACTGTTCGCGGTGAATTCCCCCGATGGGCGACTCGCCCACCACCAGCACAATCAGATAGTCTGTTCTCGGTGGCTTGTTGGCGTCTCCCGCTGAATCAGAGTTGGTGTCTTCCTGCGGCAGCTTGTCCCGGCGAAACAGAATCGCTCCGGGCTGGTCCTCGAGGTCACCCGATAGCTTCCGGCCATCACGCCGCTTCCAAGGCAGCGAGAAGTGGACCATGGTGAATTGACATTCCTGTAGCCCGCGCACCATCGCCTCGATCACTTCGTCGCAACTGAGACGATAGTGCGAATGAATCGGATCAGGCACCGTGGCGATGAGCCACTCCAGGCGTGCATGCTCGCAATCGAGGTGATTGGGCAAGTCACCGAACATGGAGCAGCGGCGATTCTTTGGGTTCGAATCGACACGCAGTTGTGTTTCCCCCATCTTGTTGCCAAACACTCGCCCCAACACGACTCCGACCGGACAATCGGGAATCACCGCCTCTCCGGTGAATTGGGGCGGCACCTCCCGCTTTGCGGCCGGTACCGGGGTTTGGTTAGGTTGACCGACCGGAAAACCAAACACACCCAACACCGCCGCGAACACCGCCAGCAGCCACGCGGTTGAAGGAAGTGAGGTTGTCGGACTGTTGTTCGATTCGTCGGAATTTGCCATGGCGATCAAAGTGTGAACACAAACTGTGGAGACGAGGCGTGATCCGGCGACGGACATGCCGACCCACCAATGTCCTCAGGATCGACGACGCGGAGTCAATGACGAATCTTTGGATACACGATGACTGGCTTTCTCGCAACCACGCGTCGGTCGACGAAACGACTCCAATGATCGGCTTGCTCACGGCCGACTCGCCCTGGATCGACGCGGCCCACACTAAACCCGTGGGTACACAGACCAACTCGGGCGAAGCCGAAATGGGAGAGCCCTCCAACGAACCTCTTGGACAGCCACGTCGCCACCACCGGCGAACGCCGGCCGATATCGCTCCACAAGTCAACACCCTGGGGCGATATCGGGTCGACGCTGCCAACACGGGCAGAATCTCTTTAGAGAGTGATGCCGTACGATTCGGGGTAAAACAGGTCGGTGATGTACTTGGGACTGGCGAAACAGAATCCCCCATCACCCCAGTCCTTTCCCCAGCTGTTCCGGATGATGAACCGGCCGTCTTTGCGATAACCCACAATGCAGACGGCGTGTCCGCCCGCAATCGCGCCGACCTTCTTGTCGAGCTTCCCGCCGGTCGCCGTTGCGTTAAAGAACGCCTGATCCACATTCAGACCGGCGAGAATGGGACCATGGTTGGCCAACCATTCCTTCCAATGGTCCAAATTCCGCCTGAGATTGATGTAGTTGGTGATTCGATTCAGCGACGCAGCGTAGTAGAAATCGTCCTCGCTTCCCACAAACATTTGTGTTGCCAGGTGGAACGGCAAAACGGCGTCGTGGACACAACCATACTTTCGCTGCACGTCCACCGCTGCCTTCAATTGTGTCCCCGCCTCTTCGATAAACGTCTCCGGACGATTGTTGAAGATGTCAGTCTCCTTCGACGCCATCCAGACGAATCGTATGGAGAGCAATGTTTTCGGTGCCAGCCGATTGGCCTTGACCAAGTGATAGCGTAGCACCCCATCGGTCGAAGCCCAACCCACACACGATCCGGTATTGCCCTGATCATTGATTTCCCACCATGACTCCCGCAGGTCGACCTGGTCAGGAATGGCCGCCGCCTTCGCCGCGGCCTCCATCCGAGTTACGCCAATGTCCCAGTCCCTTTTGGTGTCAACCGAGGGGATCAAGTTGCAAATGCGGTCGCGAAAATCTTCTCCCTCTGACGCCTCCGGTTTGCCACGCACTGACTTCGCCATAATTTGCTGCTCCTCAATTGTGAACCCTGAAGACCTGGACGTTTCTGTCCAGAACCACAAAACCAGAACTGAGTGCATCTTATCGCTTCGGCCGCTGTCGGATTGCCAGGACAATCACGGATTCCGGATTGAGCAGAAACCCTGATACATCTTGAAGTGGGCCAGAGAGATGCCCGGTGCCAAACAGAAGCCCCATCCCCAGCGAACGGCACATCCCACCCGCCACCCACTGATTCACGACCGCCTGACTTTCTCGGGCGTGCGGAAACCGACTGACCGAACCCGCCGATCTTTTGGGCGGGTCAAGGATGGATTCGTTTCTAGGGCTGTCCTGCGGGGCATCGCCGACAACTGCACCACCCGGTGGTCATTTCTCGTGGCCGGTCGCTCGAACACGACTAAGCCCCATCCGCCCCCTCATACCGGGAACCGAGCAGTGAAGTGCGTCCCGCCGCTGTGGGTGTCTACCAGTCGTTTACGCCCTCTGGGGGAAGGAAAGATCACGATGCGCTGATTGCCCGCGCACGAGAGACCCGACCGTACAAAATCGTCGGCCCCCAAGCATCGAAGCCCCAGGCTTGGAACTTCCATGTGGCCAATTCGTACGTTCTCTTACTGCCATCCAGTCACCACCTGGTTTCCGACGGAAATCAGCTTTCGAACAAGGTATGGCTCGGACAACAGGAATCTTTTGACTCCTGGTCGAACAACCCGCCTGCGTGTGTTGGCAACGCGAAGCCAAATCCTCGGGCTTCTTGCCGGATCGATATCTGGCACTGGGGCAAAACATTCGATCCCATGCCACGCTCAGACCTGGGTGTTGACAGACTCGCGTTGGAGAGGAGTGTATGACGAGCAGCAGCCCCAAGGCATGCTGCTGTTTGACGCGATTCCCACCGCATCTCTCACCCCACCTCCGCCGACTCACCGCCCCAGCGCATGCCCCGGCCCAAAACTTGCCCTGCCCCTCCGAGTCGGCCCGGCACCCGTCGCGGGGCGGATCGCCGGGCGCGTCGGCGAACTGGCTGACGGCGACGGGCGGGTGGAAGGGGAGGACGATTCATGGCCGGCGGGACGGACGGCACTGGGGGACCGGCGGGTCTGAGTGGTCGTCGGAGCGGCCGTGGTCTCCTCGGCGACCCGCTCGGCCTGCTCTTCCTCCGACTGCTGCGCGGGAGCTTCGAGTTCCTGAAACAGCCGCTGCACGGTTTGGGCCTTCGAGCTACGGCGAGCCGCCCCGCCGGGGATCGCCGTGGCGCCTGCCGAGGTGGCCCGCACCGCGTTCGCACCGCCCGCGGTCGCATCGACTCCCGCAGCGGCCAACAACTTGGTCACCTCGGCCAATTGTCGTTGCGCGGCCGCCAACTCGGCCCGGGCGTTCTGCAATTCATCCGACCCACGGCTCGGAGCCCGCGAGGCACCGGGGGCTGGAGGCATAAAGGACGGCTCCACCGGTTGAGCCATCGCATCGGCTGCCGGTGCCTTCGGGATCGGATCATACACCTCGCCGGAGTGCCGATGGGCTCGCACGTGTCCCTCTGCGCGGGAGGCCGGCCCGCCTTCCGCTTCGTAATCCGGCGCACAGTCTTCCGCCGGCACCTCCTGGATGACCTCCCACTCCTCTTCGTCGGACCAGAAACGCTGCTTCGTCGGCCCCACGCGGCGAACGCGGGTCTTGGGACGGCATCCCGCTGTTGCCGCCGCACTGCGGGCTGGGGCGGCGGTAGCCGGCGCGGCCGCTGGGGCAGTGGCGGGTGCGGCGCTGGCTGGGGCCGTCGTCGCCGGAGCGTATCCATAAGGACTGCCGTAGCCATAGGGCCCGGCGGCATACGCCTGGGGGGCGTAACCCGCGGGAGCGGCCGCCGGCAGGGCCGAGGCGGGGGCGATCATCGGAGCCGAGGCGGAATCGATGTGCATGTGCGGCTCGCGGCGGAACTTCACCAGGCTGGGCAACTGCAGGGTGGGAAGCGCGAATCGCAGCTCGGGGAAGTGGATCTCCAACCCCCGCAGCCCGACCGAATTGGACGCCCCGGCGATCTGCCCGCTGGGAGCGGGGGCCTGGAACTGAGCGGGGGCGGCAGTGGTACCTGGCCCGGCATTGGCTGTGGCCGCCTGGGCCTGTTGCTGGGCGACGGCCTCGGCGACAGCGGCCGAGATGGCGGCACTGAGTTCTTCCGAGAAGGCCTGCGCCTCGATCTCTTCCCGCGTCGGTTCGCGGCGGATTTTTTTGCAAGGGGCGCACCCCAGCGGCGCGAGCCATGCCGCACGTTTGCGAACGAGACCGTCGGGAGGGGGGGCACATTCCTGCCCCGCAAGCTGCGCCACCGAACCGAGCAAGACCCCGGCAACGGTCCCGTGGATCCAGAAACGGCGTGATTTCAGCAGCCGTGAGAAAGTATGGATCGGCATGGCCTTCCCCTCCTTGGGAAGTGGACGACGGGAACATCAACGGCCCATTCCACCATGAACAGGCCTGTCAATCGGTGAGGGAGGGAACACCAAGACGGCTACCCACTCCCTGATGGCGGTCTACTTGGCTCCACGTTCGTCGACGAGCTTTTCGACGTAGCCGGTCAGGCGGTTGGTCACCCGGATGAGGTCATCGACATCCCGGCGAAGTTGTTGAATCTCGCCCGCCGACTCCGAGCAGTTTTTGTACTGACTGACAGCGGAAGCGGGGGCACAGGTCGAGGGAGCAGCCGCAGGTGCCGCAGCCGGCTTGGTGGAGGCAACGTTAGCCGACTTCAGCGCTTCCAGAAAGCTCCGGACGAGCTGTTCATCGAGGCTGGAACCGGTTGGGGCAGCGGCGGGGGCAGAAGCCACCGGGGCCTGAGCGGCCATGGGCTGATAGTAGGACGGGGCCGACATCATCGGAGACGCCATCATGGTGAACATCGGCATCTGCATTGGCATCGGCATCGGCATCGCCATGGCCTGGGGGGCATAGGCGGGAGACGGCGCCGCGGCTGGTGCGGAAGGCAGGGCATATCCAGTCGGCGCAGACGGTGCCAGGGGAGACATGAGGAATTTGGGGCGCCGGACGACCACTTTGACGCGGATGGGGCGTTGTCCGAACCAACCCGGAGAACTTCCTGCACAGTCTTGTTCGATGTACTCGTAGTCGCCCGAACAATCCTGAGCGATCAGCGGGGACACTGAGAAAGAGCCAAACAGGGCCGCCACGGCGGTTGCGGAGAGGAATCTTCGGAGACGCATGGCAGTTCCTGAAGGGGAGAGAAGGAGAATTCCAAGTTCGAGGTTGCATCGGCGATTCCACGGCAGTGGCTGCAGAAGAGCATCTGCCCCACCGCAGACTCGCCGCAGATCTGACTTTCCAAACGTCATTCCTGCCGCAGATTCCCATCAGAAAATCCCCTCCGGCCACATTATTCAGGACAGGCAAGATGGGAGATCAACAACCAGAGGGGCCGGATTCTGTTCCAGGCCACTTCGCCGTGCAGGTCGACTGACAGCAGCAATGTCGGGGAAAACCTGAAAACCGGAACCCGGATTCCCCTCCCCATTCCTGGATTCAATCTCTGGTGTTGTGCTGTGGTTGGGGGAAGAGCGGATTTCAGGCCATTCTGCCTGCCGTTCGCGGGCTTGCCGAACAACCGCTGGTTTTCCCATGCCTGGCTCCTTTCCGCGCCCGTTCCGAGGAGCGGCATCGCCCGCGTGATCGACCAAGGTCCGGCAAGTCGAGACCGTTCCGGGTTTTCTGGAAGAGTGGTCCCTCCTCGCAGACTCTCGGGTCCGGCGACTTGCACCGCCTGGAGGGTTTGGATAATTTGCCGGAAGTTTGCGGCCTGGGGTTTGACGACCCTGTGTGCGGCGAACTAGGAGAGGGATTTCCGCGGCCGCCGCGGGCATCGACAAGTCGACTTTTCGTTCCAGAAAGGGTCGTTACCCAATGAAATCTGCGTGTCGATCTCTGTGTTTGGCCCCTGTCTTAGGTGTCCTGTGCTCGACGATTTTTGGAGTTTCACCGCTCCATGCCAATGAATCGCGACCGCGGGTCTTTGCGTTGCTGATTGGCGATACTGACGATCCCCGTGTCGGGGAGTCAGTGAAAGTGGATTTGAAGCGAGTTCGTCGCACCCTCGAGAAGGCGCTGCCACCCGAGTCCTTGGTTGTCGAGGAGATCTCGGGAGATCAACTCAGCCGCGGCCAAATTGACTGGTCGATACAGCACCTCCGAGAACAAGCCACAGCCGACGACACCGTGTTTTGTTATGTCGCGACACGGAGCGAATTTACGCTGGAACCTCTGCTTGTTTGCTCGCCCACTGGCGAACGCATGTCTCGTGGACTCCTGCGACAGCGTCTCGAGTTACTGAACCCAAAACCGCGGCTGATTGTCTTGCTGACCGATTTCCGGAACAGTCACCAACCATTCCAACGGCATTGGCTGGATTATGAAAGAGCGGACAGCAACCACGAAGCGGGGCGCAGCTTGTTTCAGCTTCCCGGTGGAGTTATTGATTGGACATCGGATACCAAAGGACAGGGGCGGGCGACAGAAGCGGGGGGAGGGGAACTGACAAGAGCCTGGTGTCTGGCCGTTGGCGGATGTCCAAATGCGTCGACCACCTGGGATTCCATCAGGGAACGGACTGAGCGTTTGAACAAGCGTCTCGATCCTAAGACGGACGGCAACCCAAGACCTACTGTATTAACTGACAACTCTCCTGATGGGTTGCAGAAAGGCTCCGCGACTCTCGCTCGACTCGGATTGACCCCACGCGAGATTCAGCAAGATAGCAAGACGTACCTCGTAGTTCAGAAGGTTGTCAGCGGGAGTCCTGTGACAAATCTGTTTCTTAATTCGAAACGCTATACACTCGTTGAAAACATCCATGTGATCACGAAATTCGATGACAAGCCAGTGCATTCCATCGCTGATTTGGATAACGCGGTCAAGGCGGCCGGTGCCACGGCGACCATCGGCGTCTCTCGTGTTGAGATTCCAGACCGCCCACAGCCCTACCACTACCAAGTCGAGCTCGACGGCAATTCCCACTCCAGTACAGACGACCGCGCCGGAACACTTTGGGGATTGAGACTCAAACCGGTGGATGTGTCCAGTGGGCATCCCTGGATGGTGGTTGAGTGCGTTGCGCCTGGTTCGCCAGCGGACAACCTCGAGAGTCCAATTCCGACTTTGGTGCCCGGTGACCGGCTGCGATTGAATGACGGTGCCGACCAAGATTTGTCGGCACGCTGGAACGATAGCACAAAGAATGAACTTCCTGTCCAGGTTCTGGGACCAGACAACAAGGGCCAGACAATCACCTTAAAACGGAAAAAAGCTTAGCACCGTTGACAGCTTCCCTGAGAATACGTCTCAGCCCTCAACTCGACAAGCGGTGTCGATGGCCTCAGGGAAAGTGGAACCGGCAACATCATTTTGTGCCGTCGTCTGAGGGGCTGTCGTGAATCGGGGCCGATTCCGCCGGGCCATCCAGTTGAATGGTGATCCGCAGCGGCACCCGGAATTCCCAGCGCAGTCCCTCCGGCGTTTGGACCACCAACGGGAGCGCCGGTGAAGTCGGTTCAACTCGGGAGAGATCCTGAGGAGCTGTTCCGGGGGTGGACGTGGGGGGGGCTTCCGGGGGCCCCGACGGAACGGAATCGATGGTGCCTGGCGACTCGACCGATCGCCAGGCCGCCATCCAGTCAGCCCCGCGTGCGACCTGTCCAGCAAACTGAACACCCAGTCCCGTCACGTGGGGATCCCGAGCCAATTCCCATGTCGGGACTGCGTAGTTGCCAACCATGTACTGTCCTGCAAAGTGAAGCCCGACCACATGACCGGTCTTGACGTCGATCACCGCCGATCCCGAATTCCCTCCCAGTGTGGAACTGTCATGCGTCAGCACATGAACCCGGTTCCGGTAGAAATCGGTCTGTAGCGCTCTCGCACGCAGCTTGCCTGGTTGCAGTCGCTTGACGTCGTACACTCCTCCAAAAATCTGATGCTGCAGCGTGCCGTCATTCCGCGGGTCGAATGCCGGATACCCGATGACCGCGATGTCTCTCCCCAACAACTGCTCAGGATTCTCAGTCGACAGTTTGAGGGGTTCGTGTGTGGACGCCACCCCGGGAGCCCGCAGCAGCGCCATGTCCCAATGCGGATGGATCATCAACACCCGATCGACCAGCACAGGATCGGTTCGGGGATTGGCATGTTCCTGCCGGAACTCACAGCGCACCCTCTGACCGCCATTCATCCGACACCGTCGACCAAGACCACTGGCGAACTGCTCGGCGACGTGCCGGTTGGTCATCACCAGATCGGGTCCCACCACAAACCCAGTCCCGCCATGGGGGCCTCTGGGATGTCCCGGCATTTGAATCATGGCGACCGACGGAATGACTCCCTGCAACTGCTGACGGATGTCTCGTCGGCCGAAGTGCCCCCAAGGATCGGGAGGAGTTTGGTAGCTGTTATTTTGAATCAAGACGGCCGGCCGCTCGGTCCGCAAGACGATCGCCTCGATCGCCAACAACTGTTCATCACTCAGACCACTCCCCTCCCGTCGGTCCTGCAGTTGTCGCAGACCAGTGCGGGCAAGTTCGAGTCCGCTCGATTCCACCGCCGATTCGCGCCCCTCGGCCACCACAAACGACTTCCGCGTCAGCAGTTCGGAGAGATCCCCCTCGGGGGCGATGCCATTCAGATAGGAACCCAGTCGACGGAGCTTCTCGTCGCGAGTGATGGGCATGGAACAACCGTCTGGGGAAGAGTGAAGAAGCGGGTTCTCAAACGTGAGTCACTGATCCATCGCCGTGGGCAGTGACCGGGGACCGGGTCGTTGGGGCCAGGCCACATCCCGGATGGTGGTAACATCGAGCGGCCGGGATGGGCCCCTGTCGTCCGCCCCGGCCTGCCGCCATCCGCCTCCAAGCTGCCAACCGGTCAATTCGCGCCAGTGCGACAGCGAAATTTGTTGGATCACTCCGCTCTGTGGAGCCTGCCGGGGCGACCAATTCCAAATGAGGCACACCGTGTGGAGCCGCCCCGACTCCGGCCAGGCGAACACCTTCCAGCATCCTCGTGCCGAATGACCAGAGACGGAATCCCGGGAAGTCTTCTGTCGCGCGGCCCGAGGCCAGAGCCCCGCCCAGACGGTGACCGGAGAAAGATCGGCCCTCAATCGCTCGACGACCTGATTCGCCAATTGGACCCACCGCTCCCCGTCTCGCGAGTCCCGATTCGAGTCGGGGAGTCGGTTGAGCGTCAGCCAGACATCCGCATCGATACCGAGTCGATGTTCCGC
>Ga0315902_10010918_pt1 | contig 11989 bp, 14 predicted proteins | sample LakEriMetagenome_9_FD_203523 | JGI IMG/M metagenome (GOLD analysis project Ga0315902, IMG submission 203523) | Freshwater fungal communities from buoy surface, Lake Erie, Ohio, United States - Buoy 12 MA117 | ecosystem: Environmental > Aquatic > Freshwater > Lake > Lake biofilm | place: USA... | reverse complement strand
GAGCTTCATCTTGGGTTTCTACAATACTGAATGGACAGTTCTACAGCGATCAGGTTCTTGAGGTGTTTTAGTGGGTGAATGCTCGGCTTTTTCGTACTCAGCTTCGCGGTACTCGTACTCGTACTCGTACTCGTACTCCAAAACACTTGAATCGATTCAAGACGATCGCTTTTCAAAGGAAGCTGGAACCCCATTATTTGGGCCGCATGGCAACGACATCCCACTACGACCCTTCGAGTACGAGTACCGTTTCACTGAGTACGAGTACGAGTACGAAAAGAACCAGTGGTATGAATTGTCAGCCCTGAATCGTGTCGCAAGTCACACACCGTTTTGACTGTGAGTCAAACGAGCCAGATCCTCGAGCAACGACAGGGCCTTGCCCGAATCGATCGCCCTTTGGGCTTGGCCCACCGCATCGATCAAAGAATGAGTTCGATTGCACACCCAAAGTCCCGCTGCTGCATTGGCGACCACAATATCCCGAGCAGGTCCGCTTTGTCCTTTCAAGATCCCTTCGATCATCTTGGCGCTTTGCTGTGGACCATCTACCAAAAGATCCGAGTTGTTGATTCTTGGCAAACCAAAACTGCGATGATCCCAGTACAACTGCGTCGTCATTCCATACTGCACATGCAATACGCTGGTCTCTGAGGACAAGCTCACTTCGTCCATCCCATCGGCTCCTCGCACCACTACGGCCGCTTGGATAGGCAACTGCACGAGGGTCGCGGCGAGCTTGGCTTGCAAATCCTCACGACCCGTACCCAAGATTTGGTAAGCCGCTGCGGCTGGGTTGCACAATGGCCCCAGGTAATTAAAAAGCGTCGGCACGCCAAGCTGCTGACGAACTTGTCCGACATGCTTCATCGCCGGATGCAACAGTGGAGCATAACAAAAGCACAATCCAAGCTGATCCAAACTTCGCTCAACACACGCTCGGTCGGCATCGATCTTGACACCCAAGTGGGCCAGGACATCGGCCGAGCCTGTAGCGCTTGTGATCTTTCGATTACCATGCTTGGCCGTCGGAACGCCACAGGCTGCCGTGACGATGGCCGTAGCTGTCGAAATGTTAAAGGTTCCACTTCCGTCACCTCCGGTGCCGCAAGTGTCGAGCAAGTCGGCGTGTTTGCTGCGGATTGGAGTCATCATCAGCCGCAGACCCTTGGCTGCTCCGAGCATTTCGGAAACCGATTCCCCTTTGGCCCGAAGAGCCAGGAGTAATTGACCGATCTGAGCATCGTCGGCCCGTCCAGCAAGCATCCAGACGATGGCTTGCTGCATCTGATCCGGAGATAAGTCTTGGCCACTTTCGGCGATTTGTATGAAATCCTCAAGCATGTTTGATAGGCTTATGTGTAGAAGGCTAGCCCGCGAGGGTGTTGGCAAGGTAAACTAGGAAGAGCTTTAGGAACGCCGCTAGAAAGTGTATTTGAGTCTATATGGCCAGAAAAGTCATTATTGATTGCGATCCGGGAATCGACGATGCCGTAGCGCTTGTCATGGCACTGTTTGACCCTCGGCTCGATGTCCTTGCCGTAACTACCAGTGCAGGAACGGTTCCCGCTGAGCAATCGGCCAAAAACGTACAATCGCTGATCGAAAAACTCGATCCTCCCAGGTTCCCCCGCGTAGGGTTAGGAACCGATCCGGAAAATGCACCGGTGCTTGACGAATCCGAACTCCACGGATCCGACGGACTAGGCAACCTAAGCCTTTCGAGTATCGATCGCCAGCACCTGATGCCCAGTGAGAAGCTCATTGTCGATCGAATCAAATCCGATTCCGGGCAAGTGACGGTTTTATGTTTAGGGCCGTTGACTGGAATCGCACGAGCGATGCAAAAGGATCCGAGTATCATCGCTCAGATCGATCGGATCGTGGTCGTTGGTGGTGCTGTTCCCGGATGTGGAGATGTTACTCCGGCTGCAGAGTTCAACATGTATTTTGATCCGACCAGCGCCAATCGCGTTTTGCGCTCGGCGACGACCAAAACCTTACTGCCCTTGGAAATGATTCAACAAGTTCGATTCGATCTGGATTTGATATCGAATTTGCCCCTGAAATATACCCGTGCTGGTGGTCTGCTCCACTCGATGCTTTCGCACATGTTTCGATCCTATCGGCAACTGCGAGGCATGGAGGCGATCTTTCTCAAAGGAGTCATCGGTGTAGCTTATATGCTCGAACCGGAACTGTTCCAATGCGAACAGCTTTCCGTGTCGGTCGAGGAACAAGGGGATGTTACCCGAGGAGCAACGATCGTCGACCGACGGCCCCATGCACCGGTATCAAGAGATTTGGAAATCGTATCGGGAGTCGATGCCCAAGGCGTCCGTGACTTAGTCATCCGGACGCTGCGCTACGCGGGACAATGCTCCGAGTAGTCCACCAATGCTGATTGTTTAAGTAGGAGATTGCATGTCCAAAGTTCCCCGCACAGTCCATTTGGCGCTGGTTCAAATGACCACGCCCAAATCCATCCCTGAGAACGTCGATAAAGCGATCTCGCTTGTTCGCCAAGCTGCAAAAGCTGGTGCGAACATCGTGTGCCTTCAGGAACTCTTCAATGCCCCTTATCCTTGCCAGAGCGAAGACCACCAGCGGTTCGCTTGGGCCGAATCGATACCCGGACCGACCAGCAAAGCGATGAGCCAAGTAGCCAAAGAGTGCTCGGTGGTCGTCACCGGCTCGGTCTTCGAACGGCGCGCCCACGGCTTGTATCACAACACCGCACTGGTCTACGACACCGATGGATCCCAAGTCGGCTTCTATCGCAAGATGCACATACCTGACGACCCTCACTACTACGAAAAGTTCTACTTCACTCCGGGGGATACAGGCTTTACAGTCGCCAAGACCAAATACGCCACCATCGGAGTCGGAGTCTGCTGGGATCAATGGTATCCAGAAGCGGCCCGGTTGTTCGCATTGCGAGGAGCCGAAATCCTGCTCTACCCGACGGCCATCGGCTGGCTTGCTCAAGACAAAGAGAGTGTCGGCAAAAGCCAACATGAAGCTTGGGAAACCATGATGCGCTCGCATGCGATCGCCAATGGAGTCTTTGTGGCTGCTGCAAACCGAGTAGGCCACGAGGATTCGATCGAATTTTGGGGGGCCTCGTTTGCATTCGATCCTGCGGGCAATCTGCTGTATCGCGCCAGTCATAACCAAGAGGAATTGGTCATGGTTCGATGCGATCTGGATTCCATCGATACTCAACGCACCTATTGGCCTTTTATGCGAGATCGACGCATCGATGCTTATGGAGACCTAACTAAACGTTGGGTGGACGGATGAGAGGACTAAGTGCCGTCGATTGCGGATATCGCTGGATCGCAGAATGGGAGTCCCACGAAGCTACTTGGATCTCCTGGCCCTACCGCGAAACGACATGGCCTGGCCGGCTTCATGCTATCCCGCCAGTGACCGAAAGGGTCATTCGAACGTTGGCCGAAGTCGAAAAGGTTCATGTGCTCGGAGGCCCAAGCGAATCGTTCCAGGCCGCCAGCGGCGCACTAACGGGTGTTGCGAATGTTATTGTCCACAACATACCCACCAACGATGTCTGGATCCGCGATTACGGTCCGACCTTTGTTGTTAACCCGACTGAAAAGAAACTCGGTGCGGTCCGATGGATCTTCAACGCCTGGGGCAACAAATACCATCCCTACGACGATGATGCCGCCGCTTCCAAACGCATTTGCCAAGGACTCGATACGTCTGGACGCTGGATGCTCGAATCCCAAAGCGATTCCACCAGTACACTGGAATGCTTTGACTCCAAGCTTGTATGCGAAGGAGGTGCACTCGAAACCGACGGACAAGGCACCTTGCTAACCACAAGCAGCGCGGTTGCCACGGGCACCCGGAATCCGAATTGGACCCATGAACAAATCGAAAGCGAGCTGAAACGGCAATTGAGGATCCGCAAAGTGCTCTGGGTCGACGGTGGGGAACTTGCAGGGGACGATACCGATAGCCATATCGATCAATTGGTAAGATTTGTCCGACCTGCGGTGGTCTTTGCTGCCGTTTCATCGACTTCCGACGATTCCAACGCCCCTCATCTTGCCAAACAGTACCAAGTCCTTCGCGAACTTACCGACGCACAAGGGCGCCAATTAGAGATCATCCCTCTGCGAACGCCCCCACCGAGGATGATTCAAGGCAGACGGGTTCCTGAAAGCTATTGCAACTACTACATGGCCAATGGAATCGTGATCGTCCCCCAGTTCGGTTACCGTCAAACCGATTCGGCGGCCCTTGGAATCCTCAAAGAACAGTATCCTGATCGCGAAATCATCCCGATCGATGCTTCGGATTTCATCCTAGGACTCGGTGCTTTTCACTGTGCGACCCAGCAACAACCAGCAGTCGGCTCGATTGCCCTTCCATAATTTAGCGCCTCGAAACCGCCACGAATCGGCCATCGAATGGATGCCTCGCAATTTGGGCATTCAGGAAAAAATGGGTCCATCCAGCATTATCGTGGCTGGTGAGGGATACCACTGGTTCTTTTCGTACTCGTACTCGTACTCAGTGAAAGGGTGATCGACTTGAATCGATTCAGGCGTTTTCGAGTACGAGTACGAGTACGAGTACCGCGACGCTGAGTACGAGAAAGCCGAGCTTCTACCCACTAAAATACCCGACGAACCAAAAAGGGTGGCTAAAACCATCTGAACTTCGTGCTCGCGGCAACACACAAAAGATTTTTAAAAAACACAATCATGGAATTACTGGCTGCGTTAGCTGAACTCTTGGTCCAACTTTTCATCGAGTTGCTTGGCCACATCTTGTGGAGCTGCCTCGAATTGCCGATCGAGGCTCTGTCGACGTTCTCGGAACGCAATAAAGAAGACTAAGCGTTGGTGCTTAATCGGTGACCGATTGTAGAATTCGAACCATGTCGCGATCGAACTGGCCGCGAGTCAATACCGCATCAAGCCCCAGTTGGTTGGCGTCTTCGAGCCGATCGGCAAGCACGTGTGCACCATAGCCGAGCCACTTAGCCAGGGGCATCGCCGGACGGATCTTGGCAAGCAACGCCTCGAGATCCAAATTGGCAAGCCCCAGGTCCACAATCACTAGGATGGGTAGGTTGTCTTGGTAGTTTTCCGGATTAAAACTCTCGGGAGAACGCTGCACCTTGAGCGCAAGACCTGCGGATCTGCAAGCCGAGGCAATCTTTGACTGGAACATCAAATCGTTACCGACAAAGAGCGCCGTGGTTTGTTCGGTCGATTCCATCGCTTACCTTAGTCCCCAGAAGTCGCTTCTTGATAGAGAGTCGAGACCGCACCGCTGTGAAGATCGACGCTGGCCTCCGCGTAAGACTCATCGGTTTCCCAAATGCGGACTCGGGTGGCTTGGGCTCCGCTACCTTGCAAAATCATCGGGCAAACTTCCTCGAGCAAGTACTTTGCCATGTTCTCGGCCGTTGGGTTATACGGGAGGATAAACATCCGGCATGGAGTGACCATCTTCAAGGCGTTGATGGCGTTGTCGTCGTTTTCGCAGATCAGGAAGCTGTGATCCCAATGCTCATCGATCCAGCCTTTGCAGCGTGCTTTGAGATCCGAGAAGTCAATCACCCGGCCCACGGCGTCTTGCGTGTCGCTTGTGACGAAAAAATCGCAAACGTAATTGTGTCCGTGGAAGTTCTCGCACTTGCCACCATGGCCGTAGAGGCGATGTCCTGCACAGAACTTGATGCGACGCATGATCGTTAGGTTCATCGATACGACTCCTGGGTCAATGGCTTGGCTTTTGCAGCTTTGGGTTGGCTTGGTGGCGGTCGAAGTCCCTACGTGTTTTTTTCTCCAAGTTCGCTCGCATGGCGGCCTGAAGGTCGACTCCGGTTTGATTTGCAAGGCAGACTAGGACAAATAACACGTCTGCCATCTCGTCGGAGAGATTGTAGGCCTGATCGCTTTTTTTAAAGCTCTGATCTCCGTAAGTTCTGGCAAATATCCGAGCCAGCTCTCCGACTTCTTCCATCAAAACCGCAATATTGGTCAGTTCCGAGAAGTAACGTACTCCGACGGTATTGATCCACTGGTCGACAGTCTGCTGCAATTCGGCAAGTGAAAGCTGCTCTTGCTGACTGTCCATGAACAACGATCCAGGCGATCAACTATTGGACAACGGAGCCAAACGCTTGCGGTCGGCCGTCGACTCGTCATGCCAGTGGAAATCGTTGATGTCCTCTTGGCCCATTTGCCATGTAAAAAAAGCGGGTCGTTGATCAATCAACGTCGGGAAATCGACGATCCCCTCATGGGCTGATCGAAGAATCACTCCGAGGCGTTCCAGCTCGGTGATGTACTCGTCCAAGTGGGCCGCTTGCTCGGTGAGCTCCTTTTGCATCTCGACGATCTCTTGATCGTAAACTTGAAACCTCGCCTTCCCCTGGTGGCTTCGGAGCATGCGGCGAAGATGGGATCGTCGATCGGTCAACTCCCGGTGAGACAATGAAATATCCGCCACGATCAGTCGCAACAAAGGCAACATCGAGCGAGCTTGTTCAATCGAAAAATGGGAAGTTGTCGCGGGCACGAACCTGACCTTTTAAGAGGCTCAACGCATCGGAATTTTTGTTCAGAGGAAACCTTTCGGTAACTTTGACAATAACCAGAAACCAGTGGTTCGGATAGCTCATTTATCGAACTCTTTAGGATCACCCGTCAAATTAGCATGCTTAATAACCCGCCCGCTGGAATTGTAAGACTTCGAATGGGTTTTTATGGCCTAAGCATTCGAAAAACCGATAACTGAGAGATTCTCGTGGTTATTACGATTTGTTTTGGGGCTGGCTCCTTCGTGCTCATGCTCAGTGAAACGGTGCTCGTACTCGTGCTCGAAAGGAGTTTAGGATGGACAAATATGCGTTTGACCACGAACTTCAAGTCCATGACGCCGAGCAATTTCGAGTAAGCAATTACGAGCAGGAGCACGAGCACCAAAGGAAATTTTTTCAGCCAATATTTTTTTCTGACTAGCCGAGAAATTTACAGGTCCATCCGGCATTATCGTGGCTGGCAATTCATACCACTGGTTCTTTTCGTACTCGTACTCGTACTCAGTGAAACGGTACTCGTACTCGAGGAGAAGTATCGGGATTTCGTTGACAAAATAGCCAAATACTGGGTTTCCAGCTTCCCTCAAAGGGTGATCGAACTGAATCGACTCAGGCGTTTTCGAGTACGAGTACGAGTACGAGTACCGCGAGGCTGAGTACGAGAAAACCGAGCTTCTACTCACGAAAATACCTTAGGGACAAATTTATAGGAGTTCTGCGCAGATATAGCCGGGGAAAGCTCGTCTAGTTAGACTGGCGTCATGATTGGACCGATTTTTCAACGCGAGACTGCTGTATTGCCACGCCGGCCGCGACACTTTGCTTCGCGGGTGGTTTTTCTGGTAATGGTTTTTGCGATCATCAGCACCACCTGGCTGTTGCTAGCTGGGGTGCAACCGGTTCAAAATGCCGGAGACTTAGCACGTTTTGGGGTTTTGATTTTTCAACTCATCGCCCCTTTCCAATTGTTTGTGCTGATGTTTCTCGGGGCCCTTGCTGGGGTCATCGCCGTTAGCCACGAGAAGGATCGACAGACGCTGACGCTGCTACTGATGACTTCCTTGAGCAATGCCGAGGTGGTTTTGGGAAAGGTTGGATCGGGGCTCCTATTGGCCTTCAATGCGTTGCTCTCGGTGGCTCCGATTTTGTTCCTGCCATGTCTGCTCGGTGGAGTATCGCTTGAACAAGCCGCCAGCGCCGCGCTGATTACCGCTTCGACGATCGTGTTGACTTGCAGTCTTGGAGCGACCATCGCTTTTTGGAGAGAAAAGACTTTTCAAGCCATCGCGGTGACCCTTTTGTCGGTGGCTATTTGGATTGCCGCCGGAGAAGCGATTCGCTTGGGGGCTGTGCCGGGAATTTCTCCGCAGGTAGCGACCGTCCTGAGTCCACTGAGGGCCGTCTGGCAGGTTACCCAACCGATCGTTGGTTCCAAGTTCGGCTCACCGTTTGGCGTTTGGGAACATCCGATCATGAGTTCGCTGGCTCTCCTGAGCGCTGCAGCTTTGCTCATGTTGCTGTCGATTCTAAGGCTCCGGGTCTGGAATCCGAACCGGGAGCGTCGTAAGGTCTCGGCCGAATACTCGGATCAGGCGACTGAGAATTTAGAAGCATCCACACAGGGAGTTAGCCAAGCGGCGGGCGCCGGACGGACGGTTAAATCTTGGAAGAGCCGCGACCCGCGGCCCATGTGGAGCAATCCGATTCTATGGCGGGAAATGCGCACCTGGGCTTATGGCAAAAAGGTGCTTATCATCCGAGTCGCCTATCTGATTCTTGCGGCTTGCGTCGCTTTTGGACTTTTTCAAATCGCCCGCTCGAACCAAGGATCCTTTGCGGATCGAGGATACGAACAGCAGCTTGTCGCTCCATCTGTTAGCATCCTGGCCCCTTTGATGGTCTTCTCGTTGATCCTTATCAACGCACTGGCGGTCAACTCGGTGACTAACGAGCGCGACGGCGGAGCACTCGATTTGCTTTTGGTCACCGAGATCACTTCGGTGGATTTCATCTTCGGCAAGATCTTCGGTGTCTTGTACGTGATGAAAGAGATGGTTCTCGTACCGATCCTATTGCTCTTTATTCCCTGGTTTTATGGTGGACTTTCGACCGAAAACTTAGTCTTTTCGATCATTGCCATGTTGGTGATGGATATCTTTGTGTGCATGCTCGGGATCCACTGCGGTATGATCTACTATCAGAGCCGAGCAGCGATCGGAACGAGCCTCGGAACGGTCTTCTTTCTGTTTCTGGGCGTTGCCACCTGCATGCTGATTATGCTGATGTTCCGAGGTTCATTTGGTCGGCAACTAGCACCATTCTTGATGATCATCCTCGGAGGTGGTACCGGCTTGTACTTGGCCATCGGTAGTCGCAATCCATCTCCAGCGATCACCCTGACATCATTCCTTTTGCCCTTCTTGACCTTCTTTGCCATTACCAGCTTTATTCTCAGAGACCAAGAGCTTACGGTCTTTTCGACGGTCGTCGTCTCGTATGCCTTTGCGACTGCCGCGATGTTGATCCCCGCGCTTAGCGAGTTCGAATTTGCCTTCGGGCGAGGCAAGATGCAGCAGGAAGAGTGATCGGGTCGCTTAAGACAGATCCGAAGGTGGAATGCTCGCGGATTTCAATCCAGCTTGTGTCAAAAAGTTGCTCAGGATTGCATAGCCGTGCTGGGTCAAAATCGATTCTGGATGGAATTGCACGCCAAAGACCGGATGCTCCAGATGCTCGATGGCCATGATCGTTCCATCGGGAGTCCACGCCGTGGGTGCAAGGCAACTGGGCAAGGTCTCTGGATCGATCGCAAGCGAATGGTAGCGCCCGACTTGAAATCGCTCAGGCAATCCGGCGAGCAATCGCTGACTCTTGTGCTCGATCCATGACGCCTTGCCATGCATCGGCTCTTTGGCACGAGCGATTTTTCCTCCGAGAGCTTGACCTATGGCTTGATGACCCAAGCAGACTCCTAGGATGGGGATCGAGCCGCAAAAGCTTCGGATCACTTGCATCGAACATCCGGCGTGGTCTGGATCTTTTGGGCCAGGCGAGATCACGATGGCCGCAGGAGCCAGTCGGGCGACACCATCGCAGCCGATCGAGTCACTGCGAAGCACCAAAGTCGGATGGCCGAGTCGCTGCAGGTACCGATCGAGGTTGTAGACAAAGCTATCGTAGTTGTCCAAAAGCAAGATCATGTTTTGTCCGTCGCTTCGATTCCGGCTTTAAGCAGCTCGATGATCCGATCTGCATCGTAGACACAGCCACCCCAAGTACCACCGCTGGCACGTTGCAAAGCGGCCCAGAGACGAGTATCGGTCGGAAGCCTTGGGTCAGGTGCAAGACCGCTGTGGGATGGGCGGCTGGCTAAAATCTCTGCTCCTCGCTGGGCCGAAAATTTCGCTCCATCGCAACCGACGAAATTAACGCTGGCACTGAGTGTCACTCGATCGATGATGATTTCGATCAAATCCCCGTCTTGCAGTTTGCCAATGGGTCCTCCAGCCAGAGCCTCGGGCCCCACGTGGCCGATGCAAGCTCCGGTGCTAACGCCTGAAAAGCGAGCGTCGGTAATGACCGCGACATGCTTGCCATATTCCAAGTACCGAAGTGCACTCGTTAGCTGATAGGTTTCCTCCATGCCAGTGCCCATAGGGCCACACCCGATGAGGACCGCGATATCACCCGCTTTGAGCGGACTGGGGTGCTGACCCTTGGCCGCCGCAACGGCTTCTTTTTCCGAGCAGAACACGCGGGCGGGTCCTGTTTTGCGATACACGCCATCGGAATCGATGACACTTGCGTCGATGGCCGTCGACTTGATGACCGATCCTTCTGGGGCGATGTTTCCTTTCGGAAAACAAATCGTGCTAGTCATCCCCATCTGTTTGGCTTTTGTTGGTGGAATGATGACTTCATCGGGATCCACTCCATCGCGCTCTTTGAGCAACTCGCGCATGGCTTGTCTTCGGGGTGAGTCCTTCCATCGATCGAGGATCTGATTCCAAGTCATCCCCGTAACGGTTTTGCAGTCGCATTTGGCGATCCCCAGTTCGCGCAAGTGCCACATGATCTCAGGGACTCCACCGGCAAGGAACAATCGGATGGTCGGGTGGAATTGGGGGCCGTTGGGCAAGACATCGACAAAGCGACTGATCTTGCCGTTGAGTTCCGTCCATTTCTCAAGACTTGGACGCTCGATTCCGGCGGCGAAGGCGACGGCTGGGATGTGCAACAGGAGGTTCGTCGAGCCACCGCAAGCCGCATGAACAGCGATGGCGTTATGAAAGGAGTCTTCGCAGAGAATATCGGCAAGCTTGGCTTTGCGATGATGCTGGTCCCAGAGGATTTTTGCCGATTGCCGAGCCAGATCGAGCCAAACCGGTTGACCGCTAGGAGCCAGAGCCGCATGAGGTGCAGTCAGGCCGAGCGCTTCGGCAACGACTTGCGAGGTCGCTGCTGTTCCGAGGAATTGGCAACCTCCTCCTGGTGAGCCGCAGGCTTTGCAACCTGCGGCGGAAGCTTCCTCTAAGGAGATCATATTGTTGGTGTAACGGGCACCGATGGTTTGCACTTTGCCGAGATCTTCCTCGGCACCATGTTCGTTACGTGCAGGGAGGGTGACTCCCCCGGGGACGATCACACTCGGTAGATTCGAAGCTCCGGCCAGCGCTATCATCATGGCAGGAAGTCCTTTGTCGCAAGTCGCTACTCCGATGACACCGCGCCTGGTTGGGAGCGAGCGGATCAATCGGCGAAAGACGATGGCCGCATCGTTGCGATAGGGGAGCGAGTCGAACATTCCGACGGTACCTTGGGTGCGTCCATCGCAAGGGTCGCTGACATATCCGGCGAAGGGGACACCGCCGTTTTCGTAGAACCACTCGGCGGCGGCCCGGACCAGCAAGCCGACTTCCCAGTGGCCGGTATGGTATCCAAGGGCGATCGGTTTACCGTCCTCTGCTCGCAGTCCGCCTTGGGTGCTCAAGAGAAGAAATTGGGGGCCGAGCATCTTTTGGGGATCCCAGCCCATACCGGCGTTTTGAGTCCAACCGAATAGATCGCCACTGGACCAAGTGCGCAGCATTTCGTCGGTCAATGGCAAGGAGCCTTGGGGACCAGAGCCGGCGGTTTGAAGAGCAACCTCGTTACCGGTATTGGACAAGAATGCATTGAAATCAAAGGCATTGGACATAGCGGGTCAAAACTGGGTCAGGTGTCTGGGTTCGTAGGCTGTAAAAGAGCCGATTCAATGGAGTAATTGATAATGGATAATGGATAATTGACAATGGATTGGGGGCAGGGTCTTTCCATTTGCCTGACTTCGGACCGCTGATGCACACTCATAAACGCTCATAAAGCCCAAACCGGACCGCTGATGAACGCTAATGGGATGCCCCC
>Ga0315902_10010913_pt1 | contig 11990 bp, 6 predicted proteins | sample LakEriMetagenome_9_FD_203523 | JGI IMG/M metagenome (GOLD analysis project Ga0315902, IMG submission 203523) | Freshwater fungal communities from buoy surface, Lake Erie, Ohio, United States - Buoy 12 MA117 | ecosystem: Environmental > Aquatic > Freshwater > Lake > Lake biofilm | place: USA... | reverse complement strand
AGCGCCCCCGCGGCACTCGGGCACAACCCGGCATAATTGTCGCTGGCAAACTGACGAAGTTCCCGAGGATCAGGCGAAGTCGGTGGCATGCCCCACAGCATCTCGAATCAGCCGGTTGGGTGCCAGTCAGGTGCGCGATCGCGGTGACTTCCGTGATCGACCGCCCACACCAATCACCCGCTGAGCAACAATGCCTTTTGCTGCACCGGTGTAGTAAACGCAAGACCTCCTGAGTGGGCACTCGAGGCACAGGGGGTTTCGGGGCGTGCAGACAATCGCCCCAAAGTCCAAGACCGCCCAATTCACCAGTCGAGGATCATCCTCTGCCACGACCCGACGTGCCAGCGATTGCAACCACGGATCATGACGGATGTCCGCGAGTGCCCGGGGACCAAAATGCCGCTCCAGCACGCGTGCCATGTTCACATCAACAAGTGGCTCTCGCTGGTCATGGATGAAGATTCGAACAGCGCTTGCAACATATTGCCCGACAGCAGGAAGTGCTTCCAGCTCATCACGCTCAATGGGCCATTCCCAGTTTCGGGCTTTTAGGGCAATCGCAAGATTCTTGATTGCCCTCGCCCGTCGGCGCCACAGGCCAAGGGGCTTCAGCACTCGCTCCAGCTCTCGTATTTTCGCCCCCGCCAGCGAACGCCAACTTGGGTATCGACGCACGATTCGTGGCAAGACTGCTGCCACACTCTCTGCCCGTGTTTGCTGGACGAGCAACTCAGTCAGCACCTGGAGATATGTCGTAGCGTTGCGGGCTCGCCAAGGAAAATCCCGTCCTGCCATGTCGAACCAATGCAGTAGACGGCGACGAAAGGATTTAATTGTCGCACCGTGAACTCGACGCGGCAGGAGGGTAAAGTCGGCCCTCATCCCTGCGCTCGCAATTCGTAGAAAGGCTTGGCACGAATTACTTCGCCGGCGACGTCATACGTCTTATAAAGACATTGGTGATTTGCGAGACCCTTCACACGATCCACAACGGATTGGTCGACTTCAGTTAGTCCAATTCCGACCAGGTCCTTGACGGTCAGGTTGGGAACCTTGTGAACGAACCAGGTGAGCAAGGGCTCGCGATAATCTTCGTTACTTGTCCTGAAGTGGGAGAGATACTGTGAAGCCAGCATCACACCAATCCCGAATTCACGCCCCTGGAGCAGCAGCTTCTTCAAGACATCGAATTCGTACTGCATGATGTTATTGGCCTCATCGACCAGCAGGAACGAATCAATGCACCGTAGCTGCGGGTCAACCCCAAGAAACGCCTTCTTTTCCCGTGTAATCATGTAGGCAAAGAAAAGATTCAGCATGATGGCGACGACGACGTTTTTCGTTTTGTCATCGTCCTGAAGATAACCGAGATCAATAACCACCGGGCCATTAAAGAATTCCGAGAACGGAAGAACGGTCGAGGAGTCTCGCGTGAAGAGCTCCATATCGACCATGTCGCTCATGATGCCGTAGGGAGCATCGAGTCTATCGCCCACGAGATCGCCGTATGCTTCGAAGACATCGTAGAGGGTTGGCGCAGCGAGTGACTTTTTCGAGGCCGTTTCATACGCTTGCTTGACAGCTGTCTTCAGTCGCTGTTCCTGCACCGGCCCAATGTTGGCATAGACACGGCCCAAAATGTCGATGAAGCAACGCGACCTATGAAGCCAAGCCTTGTTGCTTTCAGGAGCCTCACGCACGTCAAACAGGTTCAATGGCATGTGCTCGGGCTTGACGACGCGTGCTCCAGTCGCCTCGACAAACTCCGGCTTCGAATAGTCCTTCTTGTAGTCCAAGATAAAGATGTTCGGAGCATAGCCACGATTAGCGGCCGGCTGCGCGCGAAGCTGGTAGATCAGGGCCTGCACGAGCTGCGTTTTGCCGACACCTAGGTCCCCAACAATTCCGATGTTCATCTGATTCAGCGCGGTATTGCTTGGATAGAAAAACCGCTGGTGAGGCTCAATAGTGGAAACGGTGTGGCCCACCGCAAAGCGCACCCCCTCTGCACCAGGCGAGCCCGGCACCAGTTCGATCACAGCCGGGGCGGGCGGGACTGGGATTGTCTCGGATGGCTGCTTGCCGCCAGATGGTTGAGTCTCCCCCGCCTCGCCGGTCGACTCAGGGGCAGGGCGTTGTGTGGCACCGGTTGGCTGAACTTGGCGACCTTCTACGGGCGGAACCCGCGCTGTGAGTTGCCAGTCACCGACAACGCTGACCAACCGCTCGGGGACTGCTTTCTCGGTGTCGATAAGAATGGAATAGGCGTCTGCGTGGCTGATCAGCAAGACTTCATCGAGGCCATCGGAGTCCATGTCCCGCTTCTCGCTTTCCTTCGCTGTTCCGACAACGAAGAGGCGGCAACGGAGATCGATCTCCGGCACGACGCGGCCCGACAGGATCGCTGATAGGACCTCCCGATGCCACTTGTGCCAATCGGTTGATTCCATTAGGTGACGAAGTTGGCCGTACACTCGGAAAGCGTAGTCGAGCCACGAAGTCAGGAGGTGCCGATGAGCGATACCCCAAATTGAGTGCTCAGACGCCCTTTTCGCCAACACCTGCAGGAACTCCGCAAATACTCGGGCCTGATCGATCGCATCGCGAAGCTGGCTGTCGCTCATCGAGCTCGCCCTCGCCTTAACCTCGATCGGCGTGACCTTAACGGCTGACAGCTCATCTCCTTCGAATCTGAGGCTGATCGCTATGAGGTCGGGCCTTTCGAAATCCTGCAATTGGAGCCCTTGTCGAAGCTCGTCGAAGTACGCTCTAAATGGATCTACAGGAATTACCAAGTTTATGAGTGGCGTACCTTCGGGCCGAATAGGAAACAAGCCCCCTGCACCGGATTCCACAAACTCGCTTTGCAAAGTGCGAAGGCACGCCAGCACTCCAATCTCACCCAGCGACGCCGTGCCCCCGGCAGTCAGACGTTTCAGCGTCGGGACGCCTCTTCGCGATATCTCGCGTAGGAGCCCGCTAATTGTTTCGGCATCGGTGTCTGCATCGTTTCGCAGGTGCTTTAACGCACCTTTAGTCGCCTGGTGGATAGTTGGCGATTCGTTTGCGATTAGGTAAAAACCACTGTTCTCTCCGGCGCGTCTTGAGTACGACGGAAGATCGTAGTCCCAGAGGTAGGACTTTTCGCTCACTGTGAAAAAGCAGGCCGGATCCACATCCGATGAGGAAACAGCGCAATAACGCGCATTGTCTACCGCTCGTTCGAGGCTCGGTTTATTTGGCATGAATACGTAGCTATCGAAGGCATCGGCGCAGCGATTCTCGACCGCCTGGACTATCGCCGCGAGCTGCACACTGGCGCCTCGCACGACGTCTGGCATCGATTCCACAACATCAGGTGCGGCTTCGTGTTTGCCCACCCTGCTTTCAGCGATGAATTTTCCATCGGTGGCGGCGCATTGCCGCCGAACCCTTACTCGATTGAGCCCAGCCGCATCGATGGGCGACGCCAGGCCTTGTCGGTCAAGTTCTGGGCTCTGTGTACCTAGGTGGGCTATGATCGCTAGGTCGGCCTTCGGACGATCAGTTGCCCGACTGTACCAGCGGATTGAGGAGTCAAGAACCTGCGTGAGATTCGACAATTCAGCGTCTTCAGGTTGCAGATCGTCCCCACGCTCGTCAAAGACCTCTAGCGACTTTCCACCCCCAGCACGCCACGGATCCTCTTCGGCCAATGCCTTCTGTGCCCAACTTGAAATTCCCGCGTTGCAAGAGCTAGAGCCCCGCGTATCACTTGTAACAGAGACACGGAGTGTTGTCTTAGCTGACCAAATCCGCGCCATCTCGTCGATCGCACGCTCCACCTGCGGCACGCTAAAGCCGGACGCCAATCCGTCGATTGTAATCCCAAATTCCTTGTCGAAGATGAGGCGTCCGGCCTCGTCGTCGAGCGCCCGTAGCTGATCGCCCTCCCCGCTCCACAAGACACCCCAGTAGTCTGAACTGCTCGCAACGGAGAGGTAAGATCGGGGCGCGATCTTTCCAACCGGTGTTCGGCAAGGGAGGCACAGGCAATCCGGAGTCGATCTTGGATCAAGTATACTAGCCGCTGGGCACCGCAAGCGATGGTCGATGGCGTGCTGCAACAAGCCTTGTGCAACGCTCTGCCACCCAAATCGAATGGGATGGAGCGGCGTTAGAAGAATGGCATGGGGATAGGGATGCAATGCCGCAGCGTTGGCATCAAAGCGGTGCACGGTCATTACGTCCACCCAAGCGGCAGCGACATAATCATGCTTAAGCCACTTAAAGTACTCCTCTAAGTACGTCGTAACGATATTTCGAAACGCCTCATCGCGCATAAGTTCACCGATGGAAGCAGTCTCAAGCAGCTGCACTGTAGACTCACCATCCCTGAGGGCCGCTTGAATCGCTGCACGTGCGGCGACATAACCGGGCGGGGCCTGAAAAGCCTCGGGGGCCGGCCGAGGGTCATGTTGTAACGGCGAGGCGGAAAGAATTGGCTGACGATTCCATTGCGGAGCTGACCAGGCCTCGAGATAGTCTTCGCCAAGCACTAGTGGGTGATACGAATCCCGGTCTTCGAGCACCCAGTGCTCCAAGTCGCTCGCGCGACAGGCTGCGGGTTCAACCCTTGCGGCGCCCCCGGGACGATGCACGGATGCTCGATGCTCGAGGATGAGTCGATCGAACTCGCTCGACGCACCAACCGGGGGTGTGTCGAACGCACGTACAAAGACTCGAAATCTGAGTTCCTCACCTTCAACCTCCGCAATGAATTCGTGAACCGACTCATCATCCGTTTGGATTAGCGTTGCGGCAGTATTTGAACCACTTCGATTGATAGGCCGCTCCTGCGGATCGGATTCCTCAGCGCTCGCATCATAACTACTGACGCGATCTCCAATGTTTACATGGTTGCCATACAGCAGGTCCACGTGGTGACTTCCGACGCCCGGGAATTCAAGATCGCACTCGTATTGCCCCTTGGCCTTCTTTGCCTTTTTGAACAACGCGTGCTTGCTAGCGCTGCGCGAGTACACAACAAGGCCAGGCTCATAATGATCTAGGACAATCGCTTTCACGGTGACAACCGAATATCCAACCGCCTCGAAACGATATCTTAAGGGCGAAACATGATCCGGAGGCGATTCGTCCGTGAAGATGGCATGCTTGCCCGAGAGGGTCACGCTTCCGCGGGCAATGAAGTTTTTTGTACCCTTTGATACCGAAACATTTACGACGATGCCATCTGGTCGATCATCCGCGACTGAAATGTTGAACCTGGCAGCGTGCTGGAAAAGATGCGGGAGCCGGGCCCCAACTGCACCTACGACTTCCAAAGGAGACACCGTCAAGTCGTGGTTGGGCTGTGTGTCGGAATGGAGGAGCTCATCCCAACGTGCGAGCGTGAGTTCATCCCACCATTTCGGGACATCTTCTGCAACAGCTTTCGCGATCGGCAGGCGATACCACGACGACGGACACTTTCCGAATGTGGAACCATCAACGCTATTTGATCTTAGATATGCCTGCGCAGCCACCAGTGAATCGCTTAGCTCGGGAGCCGTCGAGATCCAGCCGCGGAACGCGATCGAGATGCCTTGTGATTCCAGCTCTTGACCGATGCGTTCCAAAACGTCTAAGTGGTGTTTTGTGCCCAGCTCCTTAGGATCGCATGGTGGAAAGCCAAGAGCCGCCAGTAGCAAGCGAGGGAGCGGAGTGGGCAGAGAAGCGATTTCAAATAATCTCTCAATTACCTCCCACTGAGCTTCTCGATCCTCAAACCCAACATCTAGGCGAGAAGCGTCCGCCAGTGCTTGCTTGATCACGCCCCTGGCGGCCTCTTGCTGGTCCTTGGGCCACTGCAGCCTCTCCAGTGCATGCCCAATCAGCATCAATACGAATGGATCATCCGAGAGATCGCTACGAACTTGTGCGGGGTCAACCCCGATATAAGTCGCTGACGAGCTAATCGACTCATTAACGGCCGTGCCGGGCGAAAGAAGCGTCAGGAAACAACGACAGGCTGGATTATTACGGATTCGGAGCAAGTGCGAATCCGAGCACTTCCCAGAGGCAAGGCCAACCGGATTTTCAGAAACGCCACCAACAAGAAATACCGGGACATACTGGTCAGCCCCGTCGACTGTCGGCAAGTGCAGTCCGACTTCGCCACCCAATGCGGACAGCAATTTCTCCACCAACCGGCTAGAGACTCCTCGGAATATAGGTCGGACTTCACGCCCCGCCGGCGTTCGAAGAATCCGTCCCACCTCGTCAGAAAGGTAACGCGCAAGAAAGCTCGTCAGTTGATGCATCAGCGTGTCTCCTCCGCGTTGCGGAATGGGTTACGAATGAGCATCCCCCCCTCAGCATCGGGACTATCCGTAACAAGTCCCATGCGTCTAAGAGTTGGTCCTAGATCGCCCACCCCCGTGACATCATCCGCCCTTAGGGTAATCCCATACTCGCCCAGGTGGCGGCAAAGGTCATCTGTGGTTGCGGGTCCGATCGTCCGTCGGCAACAACAATGCACCATTAGGAGCACCGCAACTGGTCCTGCCGAGACAATCCACTTCGCAGAGCTGTGGTATCCATTTTTGCGAAGCCAATAGCCCTGGTCGTAGCTCTTCATTCCCTCTTCCGCAGTCTGTCTCTGCCCAAGGCAGTGGCGGAGAAACTCCTTGATATTCGACCCTACTCCCTTCTTGATGGCGAAAAGGCGGGGATTTCCGTCGATGACAGCCTCGACCGTCGATCTCAACTGTGCGAGGGGAAAATCGGCTCTATTGTCGAAAAGCCAGCCAGCCGTCTTACAAATCGCATCGGGCGAGCCAAGTGGACTCGTCACGGCACTCACGAATTCGCACCCGACCTCGTCTCCGAGTTGCAGCAGCACGTTGAGCCCTACACGGGCCCGAAGGTAGCTACGAGCGATCTCATCGATTGTGTCCGCACTATACTGTCCGTAACGCCAGAATCCCGGTGCACCCCTCCCAAGCATCGACCGTATCTCTGTCGACGATGGAGGAGCTGACCCCTCGAGTGCCTTTTCCAGAAGTCGGAACGTCAGATGATTCGCACGACATAGCCAAAGCACATGCGTTCCACATGCCAATCGGAGCAGCGACTCAAGCATGCTGACCCATTGACGTCGAGTCAGTAAGTGCTTCATGTCCATCACGTAGTCGAGATCCTCTACGAATCGACAGGCTGGGGAGTCCCCGCCGCCGTCACGCCAACTGTCAACGAGTGGCTGCGCCTCGAGCGCCTGCAAGGACCAACGCGTGTCATTGACTCGCCAAGTCTCGAACTCGGCTTGAACGCGAACGGCCCATGGGTCATCGACAGCCTCGGAAATGCTTAGTGACTCGAAAAGCCTCTGCCAAGTCCTTGCCGCCGATTTCGGATCATGGGCTCCAAACGACACGATCCGCTGCACCATTTCGCCAGGATTCCACGAGTTAGTCGTCGAACGGGCGGACGAAGAATACAAAGCGCAATCAGGCACAAGGGGGCACAGTTGCAAAAAACGCTTAGACGACTGGTTGGGTTGCTTGGGGCTCCGCAACGAAGACTCAAGAACGCTTTGCCAAGAATCCACAGCCAACAGCGGACTACCCGTTGGTTTTTCCTTCTGAACCCGTCGCAACAGGTCGCCACCATTCCCCGGAACTTTTCCTTCGAGCTTTTGTCCAAATCCAACGTTCCGCACAAGTGACGCTAGGACCACCTCGCCAGTCGCATACTCGGGCGCTGGTCGCACATGCAAAAAGCTGTTACTATATAGAGGATGCGTGGAGGCATCCCTGAATGGGGACTCAATTAACGCATCAACCTGCATAGGATTCTCCTTGAGAGATCACTAAAAAGCTCCCGTCTTCCAAGTGAAAGCATTGGCGACTGCCGCCGATCTCGATCAACACCACGTCCTCACGCGTCCGAGGATCCCGAACTGCTTCACCCGTGACTATCGATCGGGTGGTATCAAACAGGGCGAAGACGGCCGGTGGCAGCGATGCTGCACGCAGGCCACCATCCCGATCGGCGAGAGAAGAAAACAGCTCCATCGTCACAGGCACAACGTAGTTTCCAATTCGCACGTAGGGGACTGGATCTATGGGCCGCGTGTCACATTCCGTTCGTTGAACCGACTTTACTGACACCTTGCTCGTGATAAGGCGTACATCGCGGGAGCGGTAAGGCACGGGCTGCCCGAATGTCGTGGCGAGGGATGCAGTAAAACGATTCCGATCATCATGCATCAGGGCTTGGAGGCTCTTGCGAAATCCCTTCAGCTTGTCTGTATTGATGGTCGCGTCCTGATACTCACCAAGGCGCACACTTCCCCGGCACACTCCCCGCCTGGTGCCAAGTGACCGTTTTACTAGCCGACATGCAAACTGTCGGATGACCTGCAAGACAATGACAGCAGAGGGAGTGCATCTCCTTGGATAGTCCTGTGACGCCAGGAAATCATCGGATACACTCAGATCTCGGAGGATCTCGGCCTCAACAGGTTGTAATTCCCGCCGTACAACGTCAAGTCCATCTGAAATCGAGAGGCTGAAATGCTCCTCGATCTCTTGGACCGTCCACGCCCGCTTCTTTGTCTCAAACAGTGTTAGCGCACCGCTTGAAAGTGCGGGGTCCAGGACCTCGCTCCACGTTGTCGCAAGAAGCCTTGAGATATCAGTTTCGTTGGAGTGGCGCCTCGTCCCCAACCATCCCATCAGCCCGAGGGCCGCCTCTAGCTGAGGTTTTTTTAATCCCGCAAGGTCCTTTGCTGCCTTCGAATACAAATCCTTCCGAAAAGAAGGCCAAAGCGGGAATAAGCGGTGATGATAGAGCTTTGCGGCAAGATTCAACTTGCTTCTCATCGAGTCCGCAGAACCCGAAGAGGATTTCTTAATTTGTTCAGCAGCCCACGCGCAAGGACCGCTAACTCCCTGCTTGCCAGCGTACTCGCGATCATCTCCTACGATGATATGAGGAATCAGAGAGAACAAATCACGGAAAGTCCACCGTTTGCCCGAGGCGAGCTCGAAGTACCGAAGCAGCTTGGACAATGATGCGCTCGCCTCTTCGCCAGCCAGGATCTCTCTATTTGTACAAAAGGGACATTTTTTTCCAGCAGGACAATTCATTGGCCAGCGACGCCTGTCGACCGCCACCCGAAGAAAGTCACGGCATACTGAGTGCGAGACCTTTCTATCCGCCGTCAATGACTCTACGTCCATCGGCCAGGCAGCAAGGCGCGGCGCTGACGGGAGTGGCCAACACGGAACGTCCTTGGGTCCGGTAGTCACAGCCTCTAGTAGTTCTTCTAGGATCGCAACGACCCCCTCCAACTCGATGTCGTTCTTTGCCGCCAGCAACGCTTCCGACACGACCCCACGATTTGCGCAGCAAATGTAGATCGAATCATCAGGCTTGCGGGTGCACTGGAGCAACTCCATCGCAAGCAGTTTACCACGAGAATTACCTGCCTGCTGCGGGTCCTCTGAAGCATCCTGGATGATGCAAAGTCGCTGTGGCAACCCAGGAGGCAACTCGACCGAGAGCTGCTGGAGGGTTATCGAGGCTTGGCGTGGAGCCAAGCGGCCATCAGTGGCAGCATAAATGCGGCTACACTCGTCAACCAGCCGTCCCTCGGCCCGCAGTCCCTTATCGAGATACTCGATTAGAACTTCGACAGCGTCGGTCTTTCCATTGCCCGGGCCCCCAACTAATAGAACTGCAGTAGGTGTGATTGCCGGGGCAGCGAGAAGAGCGTCTGCCCAAGCGCGCAATCGCGCAATGACGGGCGTCTCAACATGCTCGCCAGTTGGACGCCCCGAGCCCGCATGGAATGGACGCTTGACACCTCCGCCGTGATGGCCCGCCCACTTCAACAGCCCCGCTGGAAATTCGCTATCGACTGCAGAATCTTGGCTCATCCTAACACCTCGTGGACACTTGGCTGGGTGCGGAACAAAAGCCCAAGCTCTAACGCCAATTCCACTATCATTCGACCTAGAAACTCGCCAAGCAGTGGCGGAACCGCATTGCCCGCCTGCGTGTATCGTGGGCACTCGCGTAAACGCCGATTGCCACCTGTAGTATAATTCCCCTTGAACTCGTACCAATCCGGGAATGACTGCAGCCTTGCATACTCGCGGACCGTCAAGATGCGCGGTTCCGAGTAATGCAAAAAGTCATCAGGCAATGTCGTGAGAGTGTGCGAAGGCTTGTCTGGGTGCAGAGGCACGACACATTGCTTCTTAAGACCAAGGCGATTACGGTCCGCCACAGAAAGCGTGACGCCCTTTCGACATGTATTGAGGATGGTTTCGAACCGTGCTTTAACAATGTTGGTGTGTCGCGCGAGGCGAAGGCTGTTGGGAGCCGTACCATTCATTGATCCGTGCATCAGCTTTTGGTAATCGCTCAGCGGCTGAGTGTACTTGATTTGCTGAAATCCCTTAGAATCCTCACAGTCGATCAGGTTTTTTTCCGTTTTTGCCAAGTCAGAAATCGCTTGCTTGACAGTTACTGGACGGTCAAGCGGGAGTCCCTTGCCTTTGAGAAAAGGTTTGCGCCGGGACTCGAAATCTTTGAACGGGTCGAAGCTTGAATGCCCTCGTAACAACTCGGTTCGAATAGCGAGAACGATGTATCGAGGCCGGAACTGCGGCACTCCCACATCCGAGCAATGCACCAGCTTGGTAAAGACAGTGTAGCCGGCATCTTGCAGACTCACCTTGATCTTTTCTGAGAATGGTATGGGCGGGCGCCCCGGGCCTCTCTTGGGATTCGTGCCATTTCGGAACGCAACGGAGATTCCGCGCACGTTTTCGAGGAGCACGAAAGAAGGGGCCAGCTCCCTCACGAGTTCGACGTAATGCTTGAAGAGTTCGTTCCGCGGATCATTCTTTTTCCGGCGACCTGCGAGCGAAAAGCCCTGGCATGGTGGCCCCCCCGCTAGAAGGTCGACCTTACCCCTCGTGAGAGCGAGGTCCTTACCGTGTGCCTTGATAAAATGCCCAATCTCTATCGGAGCCTTTGGTAGCCAAGACGGCCACTCGTAGCGAAACGGGCAGTGCTCGTGACCCTCTACGAGATTATGCTTGAGCGTCTCGAAAGCAATCGGATCACGTTCAACCGCAAAGAGACCGCTCCACCCGGCCGACAACAAGCCAAGTGAGAGGCCGCCGCACCCTGCGAACAGGTCTACGAAACTTCCGGCCTGCGAGGCGCTTTGCGCCACTTGTCGTCCAGTTGTCATGTGTCCATTCCATTGGAAGGCCAGTTGCGCTTCCCAGATCGCCGCCCCACTGCCGTCAGTTCCAGCAGAAATCCAAACTTACTTGAGCACTCTCTGTAGAAGCTCCGAGCCACCGCCGGCACCTCCTCGCAACGATTCCCTAACTTCTCCACGGTGTGCTGATTGACACTTAGGTGCCGATTCGCCCGATCGTTTGACAGCAGCTTCTTACTCATGTCTCCACCAAGCCTTGATGGTCAAGCGATGACCACTTGTTCTGCTTGGGGCAGTGGGTTGGACCTTTAGGGTCCTGCGTGGTCGAGTCTATTGAACCGGATGCCACATGTCGAGCGATTTCCCGTTGGTTCCCATGCTTTCGGGTCCGCTAACGACAATCCAGATCTGGTTTTCCGGAATAGAGTCACGCCGTCACTATTCCTCACACAAGAAGTCCGAGAGAGGTCCGCGACAGTGAGACCGGGCCCGACCCGTTCGCCGAGAGCAGTGACCGGCTCAACCCCGACTTGCGGGGCCGGGATATTCGCGAGGCGTTCAAAGAGGCCGAATACCAGTTGCTGCTGGTGGCGAACAAGTTCCAGACGGGGTTCGATCAGCCGCTGTTGTGCGGGATGTACATCGACCGCCGGCTGGCGGGGATCCAGGCGGTGCAGACCCTCTCTCGGCTCAACCGGGCCCATCCCGGGAAAGACGAGACGTATGTGCTCGATTTTGTGAACGACCCGGCGGAGATCCTGGCGGC
>Ga0315902_10010911_pt1 | contig 11993 bp, 6 predicted proteins | sample LakEriMetagenome_9_FD_203523 | JGI IMG/M metagenome (GOLD analysis project Ga0315902, IMG submission 203523) | Freshwater fungal communities from buoy surface, Lake Erie, Ohio, United States - Buoy 12 MA117 | ecosystem: Environmental > Aquatic > Freshwater > Lake > Lake biofilm | place: USA... | reverse complement strand
TCATCCAGGCTGTCGGCAGCCTGTGCCGGCTGAAATGGCACCAGCAGCGACGCCAGCAGCAACACGGAGAGGGCAAAGCGTGTCATGGGGTGGAAACTCCGGTTGGATCATGCCCCCGCAGACGGGGCGGAAGGGTTGGAATCAGCAGTTGATGCCTCATGGGCCGGGGCCGGGTGCCGCGAACGCCACCACGCCTCAACCGACGAAATGACATGGTAAAACACCGGGGTCAAAAAGACACCAAACAAGGTCACCCCCAGCATCCCGGCAAACACGGCGATGCCGAGAGTCCGCCGCATTTCGGCCCCAGCCCCCCGGGACAGCATCAGGGGAACCACCCCCAGGATGAAGGCAAATGACGTCATCACAATCGGCCGCAGGCGGGTCTTGCTCGCCTCGATCGTCGCCTCGTACGAACTCTTGCCCTGCAGTTGTTCTTCCCGGGCAAACTGCACGATGAAAATTGCATTCTTGGCGGCCAGCCCCACCAGCACAATCAGTCCAACCTGGACGAAGATGTTGATCTCGGCATGGGCCAGCAGCAGGCCGGCAATCGCCGAGAGAATGCACATCGGAACAACCAGCAGGATGGCTGCCGGCATGGTCCAGCTCTCAAACTGTGCCGCCAACAGGAAAAAGACGAGCACGACCGCTCCCACAAGAGCAAAGATCGCGGCACTCCCTTCCAGCAATTGCAGGTAGGTCAACTCGGTCCACTCGTAGGAAGTCCCTTCGGGCAATTGCCGTTCTGCGATCCGCTCGAGGGCAGAAATCACCTGACCCGAACTGACCCCCGGCGGGCTGACCCCATTGATGGCTGCTGCGGGGAAGGTGTTGTACCGACTGATCGACACTGGTCCACTCGACTCGCGGACCTCGGCAACGGTCGCCAGGGGAACCATGGCCCCCTGGGCATTCCGGACCCGCAGTCGCTTGAAAATCTCGGCATTCACGCGGAAGCGGGCGTCCGACTGCAGGTTCACCTGCCACGACCGGCCAAACTCGCTGAAGTCATTCACATAATAACCGCCGAGGTTGACCTGCAGCGTATTGAAGACATCACTCAGGGGAATGCCCAGGGTCTTGCACTTCGCCCGATCGACATCCACGGTCAATTGCGGAGTGTTGGCCCGGAAACTGTTCCCCAGTGCGGCAATTTCGGGCAATTCACGGCCCGAGGCGGCGAAATCGTCGGCGGTCGCCTGGAGGGCCTGCAATCCGATGTTGCCGGTGTCTTCAATCATCAGCTTGAAGCCACCCGCATTCCCCAATCCGGAAATCGCCGGTGCCCCGAAGACCGAGACCTGTGCCTCCAGGATTTCATCGAACAACTGCTGGCGCAAGCGGGCGGCAATCTGGCTCGAATGCATCTGCGGATCGTGCCGGTGTTCGAACTCGTCGAGAATCACAAACATTGAGCCGAAATTCGATCCCACCGCATTCAGCACCACCGATTGTCCGGGAATACCGACCGTATGAATGACCCCTTTGGTGTCCCGGATGATGTCATCGACCCGCTTCACGGTGGCGACCGTTCGCTCAAGTGACGCCGAGTCGGGGAGCCGCACATCAACGATGAGATATCCCTTGTCCTGCTCGGGGACGAAGCCGACCGGTGTCCGGGAGAGTCCCTGCCCGGTCAGGTACAGCAGGCCGGCATAGACCAGCAGCACCAGCACCGACAGCCGCAGCAGACGGCCCACCAGCGTTCCGAAGACTTCCGTGCCCCAGTCAAACAGTCGATTGAATCCCTGGAACAGCTTTGCGAGCAGGGAATTGACCGGCCGTGCCAGCCACCTCCCGGCCAGCAGTCCGACCGCAAGGCAGGCAAGGCGGAAGACCCAGACCCCGGCCAGGACTTCTACCGACGCAGCCGCTTTCTCCTCGGCGACCGGTGAATGCAACCCGGGAACGAAGTCCGATCCCCAACTCGCCAGCCCCCAGGCGATCAACAACCCATAGCCCCACCAGGGCAAGGCCTCTTTTTCACCATGACCGCCATGGCTCGACTCGAAGATCCCGACGGCCCGCGAGGGAGTCATCGTCATGGCGTTGATGGCCGAGATGATCATCGCCGCTGAAATCGTGAGGGCGAACTGCCGATAAAACTGCCCCGAGACTCCTCCCAGGAATGCACTGGGAAGAAACACGCTCGAAAGAACGAGGGTGATGGCGATGATCGTGCCGGTGATTTCCTGCATCGCCTTGATGGTCGCCTCACGGGGAGAAAGCCCCTTGGCGAGCCAGCGCTCGATGTTTTCGAGCACCACAATCGCATCATCGACCACGATCCCGATCGCCAGCACCAGCCCGAACAGGGTCAGGTTGTTGAGCGTGAAACCGAGCAGCCACATGATTCCAAACGTTCCCACGAGGGCGACCGGCACGTCGATCATCGGCAGGATCATCGCCCGCCAGTCCTGCAGGAAAAACAGGACGACGATGGCAACCAGAACGATCGCATCCCGCAGGGTCTTGAAGACCTCCTTGACCGACTCGTTGATGAAGGGGGTTGTGTCGTAGACGATCTTGTGCGTCATGCCGCGGGGAAACCGGGCGGACAGCGCCTGCATGCGGGCGCGGATCCGCTCGGCGGTCAGCAGGGCGTTGGAACCAGGCAACTGGAAAATCCCGAGGCCCACCGAGGGCTGTCCATCCAGGGTGCAGGAGGTGTCGAGATTCTTGGCCCCCAGTTCCACCCGGGCGATATCCCGCAGTCGGGTCAGCTGGCTCTCGCTGCCCGATTTGACGACGATCTGTTCGAACTCGTCCGCCCGACGCAGGCGTCCCTGGGTCGTCAGGGTGTATTGAAACTGCTGCCCTTCCGGGATCGGGGGCTGTCCCAGCCGACCTGCCGCGACCTGCACATTCTGCTCGCGCAGGGCCCGGATCACATCGCCGGTGGTGATGCTGCGTGAGGCCATCTGCTCGGGATCGAGCCACAACCGCATGCTGTAATCCTGCTGGCCGAAGTAGCTCACATCCCCGACCCCGGAGATCCGGACCAGCTGGTCGCGCACCTGCAGCGTGGCAAAATTCGAGAGGTACAACTGGTCATAAAAGGGCTGACCGGTCGCCGGATCGATCTCGGAGACGAGATTGACGCACAGCAGCATGCTGGCAGACCGCTTCTTGGTGCTGACCCCTGTCGTCTTGACCTCTTCCGGAAGGCGGGGGAGTGCCAGTCCGACGCGGTTCTGCACCAGCACCTGGGCAATGTCGAGGTCCGTCCCCAGTTCAAATGTGATGGTCAGCCGGTAGCCGCCGTCATTGGTGCACTGCGACGACATGTAGAGCATCTTCTCGACGCCGTTGATCTCCTGTTCCAGCGGCACGGCGACCGTATCCTGCACAACCTGGGCGCTGGCTCCGGGGTAGACACAGCTCACTTCGACCGTTGGCGGGGTGATCTGCGGGTATTGGTCCATCGGCAGGATGAAACCGGCCGCGAGTCCGGCGAGGACAATCACGATCGAGATCACGACCGACAGGACCGGTCGATCAATAAAAAAACGGGCCAACATGCGACTTCGACTTCCTGGGAACAGACGCGGGGAAGATGACAGACTCAGACGACTGGCCGCCGTCCTACTGCGGGGAGGGGCTGGGTGCCGGTTTCTCCGGCCCCCCCTCTCCTCCCGGCCCGACCACCGCCGGTTCCATCAGCACCTCCTGCGGATCGACCCTGGCCCCGGGTCGAATCCGCTGCAATCCATTCACCACCACCCGTTCGGTTCCCTTCATTCCCCCCTTGACTGCCCGCAGGTTCCCCTGGGGCAAACCCAGTTCAATCGCGCGATAGACCACCTCGTTCTGGTCGTTGAGGACGAAGACATAGGTCTGTCCCTGGTCTCGCCCCACGGCCCGCTCGTTGATCAACACCCCATCGTACGGCTCAGAGACAGGGATGCGAATCCGCGCGAACATCCCGGGAATCAGCAGTCGGCCCCGGTCATCGAGCGAGCGGGGATTCGAGAACACCCCCCGCACACGCAGTGTGCCGGTTCCCGGATCGACCCGATTGTCGACAAAACTCAGGACCCCCTGGTGCGGGAAATCGGTCTCATTCGCCAGGGAGAGGGCGACGGGGTACCGTTCCAGCGTGTCGGAGAGTTTTCCTTCCCGGATCCGCTGCATCAGGTTCAGCAGGGTCCGTTCGTCGAGGTCGAACTCGGCATAGATCGGGTCAACCGAGACAATCGTCGTCAGCAGCGTGCTGTCGGCCGAGACGAGGTTCCCCACGGTCACCCGCGACCGACTGATCCTCCCGGGGATCGGGGCGGTGATCTGGGTGAACTCCAGGTTCAACAGGGCCTGCTTCTCGTGCGACTTGGCCGAGAGATACTGGGCATCGGCCTCAGCCTTGGCGGCGATGGCCCGGTCGTACTCTTCGGCACTGGCGGCTCCCCGATCCTTGAGGGCCTTCTGGCGGTTGAAGTCGCCATCCGCCTTTTTCTGGGCCGCCTCAGAGGCGGCCACCTCGGCCTGGGCGGCCGAAAGGGCGGCCAGATACTCCCGGTTGTCGATCTCGTAAAGCAGTTCGCCCTGCCGGACCTCGCGGGTCACCGAGGTGGGGTCGGGAGTGACCACGACTCCATCGGATCCCTGGGGAGGAGTCTGGTCGAAATGGACCTTGTCCAGGAAACCGGTCACCCGGGCCCGTATGTCGACCGAATCGGTCGCAACAGTCTGCCCGGTGAATTCGGCAAAGTCGGTGACTTTCCGCACGATGGGGGTGGCGATCTCCACCTTGACCGGTGGGGCGGCGGCACCGCGATCAGACGGTATGGCATTTCGGCAGCCACTCGTCACGCAGGTGATCAACAGGAAACAGAACCCGAAACCAGGGGACCGGCGGGCCATGTCGGCCCCAATCGAAACAAAGGACATCCGCAGACTGCCTCGGGAAAAAATGGAGAAAGCCATCTGAGGCACTGAGTTTACTCACCGGATTCCCGAAGTGGCAAATGGGAGGAACGGGACGCCCCCGGGGAACAACCTGCCCCATGCGGTGGAAATCCCCTCATTCTACCGCTAGTATCCGCCCGATGTCGGTCGCGGGACACGGTTCCCCACCCTCATCGCTTGGATCGAAGATTCAGGGTCTTGGCTTCAGAACTTCGCACTCACTTCCCGGCAGGACTTATGAGCAACTCTCCCCCCACCACAATCAGTACCGGGCACAAGGCCCTGTTCCTGGCCAGTTTCTTCACCCTGATTGCCGCGGGTATCGGCTTCGCCGTCCGCGGCGCCATCCTCGATGACTGGGGGGCCGCCTTCGGCTTCACCAAGAGCGAGCAGGGAGACCTCACGGGGGCCGGGCTGGTTGGATTCGGCATCACGATCATCATCGGGAGCCTGTTTGCCGACATGATCGGCTACAAGCCATTGATGGTTCTGGCGTTCCTGCTGCACGTCGGGTCGGCCGTGGTGACCTTTGCCGCCACCCCGGTGTTCAAGTCCAAGCTGGGGGTTGACCCTGCAGCGGCCAAGGCCTCGGCCTTCAACCTGCTGTGGTGGGGTGCGATGCTCTTTTCGCTCGCCAACGGCGTCTGCGAATCGGTGATCAATCCGCTGGTTGCCACACTGTTCCCCAAGCAAAAGACCCACTATCTCAACATCCTCCACGCCGGCTGGCCCGGCGGGCTGATCCTGGGGGGAATCATCAACCTCCTCTTCGTGGGTGGAACGGCCTATCTCACCCGTCTCCCCTGGGAAGTCGCAATGGCGATGTTCCTGCCCCCCACGCTGTACTATGGATTCGTCGTCCTGAAGGAGAAGTTCCCCGAGTCCGAAACCAAGTCGGCCGGTGTCCCCTTCGCCACGATGCTGGCCGAATTTGCCAGCCCCATTCTGCTCTTCCTGTTCGTCATCCATGCGATGGTGGGCTATGTCGAACTGGGAACTGACGGCTGGATCCAGAACATCATGAATGCCTCGATTGGCAAGGGAGCCACCTGGCTCTTCATCTGGACCTCGGGCATCATGTTCGCCCTGCGGTTTTTCGCTGGCCCGATCGTCGAGAAGATCAATCCCATCGGTCTGCTGCTGATCAGTGCGGTGCTGGCCTTCGTCGGACTGCGTGGCCTGGGGACCGAGGGTGTCAGCCCCATTCAGGTCCTGTTGATGGCGACCATTTATGGGATCGGCAAGACCTTCTTCTGGCCCACCATGCTCGGTGTTGTGGGTGAGCGCTTCCCCCGTGGTGGTGCCCTCACCATGGGTGTGATGGGGGGCATCGGCATGATGTCGGCCGGTCTGCTGGGGGGCCCCGGGATCGGTTACGACCAGGACGCCTACATTGCCAAGCAGTTCCAGGCGGCCGAACCGGCTCTCTACGAGCAGTACAAGTCGAAGGACGTCAAGGGTTTCATGGTCAGCGAAAAGGTCGCCGGCCTCGATGGCAACAAGCTGGGCGAACTGAACAACAAGAAGCCCGAAGAACTGACGGCTGACGAAAAGAAGGTCCTCGACGCCAACCTCGCCAGCGGCAAGTACGCCCTGCGGACCACCGCCTGGATCCCGGCGATCATGGGGTTGTGCTACCTGGCCCTGGTCGGTTACTTCGCGTCCCGCGGTGGTTACAAGGTCGAGGAAATCTCCGGAACCGGTCACCACTCGGGCGAACAGTACACCGGTGGTGTGGCCGGCCCGATGGAAGCCTAGTCGATTGTGAACCTCGCCCGGGGACCGAACCCAGACGGTCCCGGGCGATCCTGCATCGCAGCCCGGCCGTCCCTTGGCGGCCGGGCTGTTCTGTTTCTCCGGGGTTCCCCCTGTGGCACTGGTTGTCTAGGATCGAACCCCTGCAAGGCCCCCGGTGCGGCACCAACGAGGATTCCGCGTCGGCCCGACCCCATCAAGATTGGCCCCGCTCACCGGGTGCCTGCCGAGGATGCTGCGATGATCGTCAGTTGGAACTGGCTCAAGGAATACGTCCGGCTCGACATGCCTGTGGAAGAGCTGGGAAACCGGCTGATGATGGCCGGACTGAATCTCGAGTCGATTGACGATGTCGAGGGAGACATCGCGATCGATCTGGAAGTGACCAGCAATCGCCCGGACTGTCTGTGTCACCTGGGGGTCGCCCGCGAGACCGCCGCCCTCTTCGAACGGGACTGGACCGCCCCCAACCCGCAGCCCGCCACCCGGGGGACCGATATTGCCCAGGCCGCAAAAGTCGCCGTCGAGGCGCCCGACCTCTGCCCGCTCTATACCGCCCGGCTGGTTCGCGGGGTCAAGATCGCCCCGAGTCCCCTCTGGATGCAGCGCCGGCTGAAGACCCTGGGGATCCGCCCGATCAACAACGTCGTTGACGTCACCAACTACGTGCTGATGGAGTGCAGCCAGCCTCTGCATGCCTTCGACTTCGACAAGCTCCAGGGAGGCCAGGTCGTCGTCCGCCGTTCGCGCGCCGGAGAGAAAATCACGGCGATCGACCAGAAGGTCTACGAACTCTCGGCCGACATGTGCGTGATTGCCGACGCCCAGCGTCCCGTGGCAATTGCCGGGGTGATGGGGGGCTTCGACACCGAAATCGGCGATGGCACCCGCAATGTGCTGATCGAAGCGGCCGACTTTGCCTCGATGTCGGTCCGGGCGACGGCCCGAAAACTCAACCTGCACAGTGATTCGTCGTACCGCTTCGAGCGGGGAATCGACCGGTCTCAGGTGGACTGGGCCAGCCGTCGCTGTGGCCAGCTGATCCTCGAGACCGCGGGGGGAGAACTCGCTCCCGGTGTGCTGATCGCTGGCGACGCCCATCCCCAGCCTCGTCCCGCGATCACCCTGCGGCTGGCCCAGATCCCCAGGGTGCTGGGAATCGACATTCCCCAGGGGGAGGTCGAGCGAATCCTGCGAGTTCTGGGCCTGCAGCAGCACCCCACTTCGAAGCCGGGGGAGGTGCTGTTTGTCCCCCCGTCATGGCGGCGCGACCTGTCCCGCGAAATCGACCTCATCGAAGAGGCGGCCCGGGTCCATGGCTACGACAAGATTCCCGAAGACGCGACGGTGCCGCTGACTGTCAGCACCGTCACCCCCCAGGACCGCCTTTGTGAACGGCTCACCCAGAGCCTCATCGGGGCTGGTTTCTTCGAGGCGGTCACCCTCACCTTCGTCGATGAACCGCTCAACGCCCTCGTGCGCCCCTGGACCCAGCAAGAACCGTTGCGGGTCGAGCACTCGTCGCGCCAGCGGACCAACATCCTTCGACAGTCGCTGGTTCCCAGCCTGCTGGCCGCCCGACGGCAGAATGAATGCCAGGGAACCCTCAATGCCCAGCTTTTTGAGATTGCCCGGGTGTTTCTCGCAGCCGAGCCCGGCAATCCGCAGACGGAACCGAAAGTGTTGTCGGCTGTCAGCGGCCGGTCGTTTCACGAATTGAAGGGGGTGGTGGAACAACTGCTCGACACCGTCAATCACCAGGCGCGGCTGGAGGCGAATCCTGCCGAGGGCCCCTGGTTTCAGCCAGGCCGGGGAGCCGAGTTGCGTGTGAACCAGCAACGCCTGGGCTGGATCGGCGAAATCTCTCACGAAGTCCGGCAGGCGCTGTCGCTGCACGATCCGGCGAGCTTCTTTGAGATTGACCTGGGTGTGCTCGAACCGCTGCTGCAACTCTCCCCCCCCTACAAGCCGATTCCCGAGTTTCCCCCCATCCACCGGGACATCAACTTCGTCCTCGACGACGCAGTGAGCTATCGCGAACTTTCCGAGGTCATCCGCTCCGCGGCCGGAACTCTGCTGGAAGAGGTCGACTTTTCAAGCCAGTATCGCGGGCCACAGATCCCGGCCGACAAGAAGTCGTATGTTGTCCGGCTGCAGTACCGGGCCCCCGACCGAACCCTGACCTCGGAAGAGGTCGATTCCATCCAGCAGAAAGTGATTGCCGCCTGCGTCGCACAGCTGGCCGCCCAGCACCGCTGAGTGGGCCGACCGCGGCACACACGGCGGCGCTCTCTCCTCAAACAAACAGCGGCCCGAAGCCGATTTCGACTTCGGGCCGCTGTTGTTTTCACCCCGGTCTGACTTTTCTGTCTCTGGTTGTCGGGACGCCCACCGGTTGGCAACCGCCCCGACAACGTGACTCAGGAGGCAAGAATCGGTTCACCCGGGGTCTCGGCACCCGCCAGAGGATCTTCGTCAATGTACTGGTAAAAGACGTTCCGCTGGCGGGGAATGTAGCCCGCCTCGCGGATACATCGCTTGATGGAGTCGAGCGTGAGATAGTGCACAGTCCCCGCCGAGGAAACGACGTTTTCCTCGATCATCAGGCTGCCCATGTCATTCGCTCCGAAAAACAGGGCAACCTGACCCGTCTTTTCTCCCTGGGTCACCCACGACGATTGGATGTTGGGAACATTGTCGAGGTACAGCCGGGCAACCGCCTGGGTCTTGAGGTACTCGAACGCCCCAGCCGGTGGGATGTGGGCCATCTCGGTGTGTTCGGGTTGAAACGTCCAGCAGATGAAGGCGGTGAACCCGTTGGTCTCATCCTGCAATTGCCGAATCCGGTCGAGGTGCTCAATCCGCTCGGCCAGGGTCTCGACATGGCCGAACATCATGGTTGCACTCGACTTTCCGCCAAGCTGGTGCCAGACCCGGCTGACGTTCAGCCAGTCGTCAGTCATCACCTTGCCGCGAGTGATGGCCCCCCGCACACGATCGACGAGAATTTCTCCCCCTCCCCCAGGCAGACTCCCCAGCCCGGCCGCCTGCAGACGCTCGAGCACCTCACGCAGCGGCCGCTTGCTGATCTTGGTGAAGTGATGGATCTCGGGAGGGCTGAAGGCGTGGATATTGATCTGGGGGAAGGTCGTCCTGATGTCCCGCAGCAGTTCTTCGTACCACTCCAGGGGCAGCGTCGGGTGCAATCCCCCCTGCATCAGGATCTGGTCGCCACCCAGTTCGACCGTCTCGGCGATTTTCTGATGCAGTTCTTCCCGCTTCAGCACATAGACTTCGGGATGCTTGGGAGGCCGATAGAACGCACAGAAATCACACACTGCCGTACAGGCATTGGTGTAGTTGATGTTCCGGTCGATGTTGAAGGTCCGGTACGGCTCGGGGTGCAGTCGCCGCGTCACGGCATCGGCCGCCTGGCCGAGAGCCAGCAGGTCATGCGATTCCAGCAGGCGCAACCCCTCTGCGGGGGTCAGCCGTCCGCCGGCAACAGCCTTGTCAAGCAGCGGCGAAATGTCGAAAGACAAGGGGAATTCCTCCTGGCACCAGGTCGTACTTCACGGCGAGTTGCTGGAAACGGGCCAGGCCGCGCCGCTCGGCCTCCCCCAGATGGTAGTACAGATTGTCACGCAGGTAATCCAGCGTGAGTCGTTCGCTCAAGCCCAGCAGCGGCGCTTCCCGTCGGGCGATCGCCTCCAGACGTTCGACGCCGAGATCGCGGGCATTGCAGAGAGCATCTTCCAATCCCTCCAGGTCTTCGCCACGTCGGCTTGCCCACAAGGCGAAGACAAAGGGAAGACCAGTCATGCGAGTCCACTCTTCCCCGAGATCCCATGTGACTTCGAACGATTCTGCGGGGGGCAGTATGGCCCGGTCGCCGATCAACAGGATGGCATCCGCCGAACTCGACTCCAGGCTGCAGTCCAGGGGAAGTTTCTCGATTGCCGGAAAAATGCCGTGCCGTTCGGCCAGCAGGATCCGCACCAGCATCGCACTTGTCCGCGATCCCTCATCGAGCGACAAGCGGCGGATTTGTCCGGCAGGCACACGGCTGTACATCTTCACAGACAGCACCGGTCCCCGCGTCGCAACACAGGCGTCCGAGACAATTTCATAACCTGGATTCAGCAGGGTGGCGACGGACGGAACGAGCCCCACGTCAATCGCTCCCTGACGCAGTTGGTCAGCCAATCGACTTGGGAAATCAAGCCTCAGGTCGGCGTGGGGGGCGAGTTCCGCCAGACTCTCCACCAGGGGCTTGGAATTGAGGTAGGTGACCGCTCCGATCCGCAGGCGGCGGCCGCCCGACTCTGGCTGGGGATCGTGCATGATCTCACGCTGGAATCAGCCCGCCGGGGGCTGTTCAAAAAGGGGTGGGAACGAATCTGACGGTCATTCTAGCCAACGCGGGAGGCAATCCCAATCGGCCAACGTTGTCAAATGTCGGGAAGCCCCCGTAGGATGGAGTTTCTCGACGCTCCTCCCTCTGGGAACCGCAATCCTTTCCCCTTGTTTCACCCATCTCGTGCCCCTTCCAGCTTCTGCAGCGTCCTCCCCCATCCGTGTCGGCATCATTGGCATGGGCACCGTCGGGACCGGCGTCGCCCGCGTGCTGACCGAACATCCAGACCGGCTGGCCCGTCGCGCCGGCCGGCCACTCGAACTGCGCCGGGCCGTTGTCCGAGATCTCACCAAACCTCGCGGCATTGATCTGCCGGCGGGGGTGGTCACCAACGACGTCGCCGCGGTCGTGAACGACCCCGACATCGACCTTGCCGTCCATCTCGTGGGAGGTGTCCATCCCGCGCGCGAGATCATGCTGGACCTGTTGAATGCAGGCAAAGACGTCGTCACCGCCAACAAGGCCCTGCTCTGTGCGTGCGGTGAAGAATTGTTCACCCGGGCACGGGAATTGGGTCGGACCATTGCTTTCGAAGCGGCGGTTGCCGGCGGAATTCCAATCATTGCGACCGTGGCGCAGTCACTGGCTGCCAACCAGGTCACCTCGATCTCGGCGATCCTCAATGGGACCAGCAACTACATCCTGACCCAGATGGCCCGCGAGAACTGGGACTACGCTCAAGCTCTCCACCAGGCCCAGCAACTTGGGTTTGCCGAGGCCGACCCCACCCTTGACGTTGATGGCAGCGACGCCGCCCAGAAGTTGATCCTGCTGACCTGGCTGGCGTTTGGGGTGCGGGCTCGACTCGAAGATGTGCATCGCCAGGGGATCGACCGGCTCGACCTGTCGGACCTGAGGTTTGCCGAGGAACTGGGCTACACCGTCAAGCTGCTCGCGGTCGCCCGACTCGTGA
>Ga0315902_10010910_pt1 | contig 11995 bp, 8 predicted proteins | sample LakEriMetagenome_9_FD_203523 | JGI IMG/M metagenome (GOLD analysis project Ga0315902, IMG submission 203523) | Freshwater fungal communities from buoy surface, Lake Erie, Ohio, United States - Buoy 12 MA117 | ecosystem: Environmental > Aquatic > Freshwater > Lake > Lake biofilm | place: USA... | reverse complement strand
CCTTAGGTTTGTATCTAACTCATATAGTGCTTTAAAATCGTTTTGTTTTCTCGTTAGTAAACCAAATTGTCTTGCTACATTTCCTGAATGAACATCCAATGGACAAGATAAAATGGAAGGTGAAATGTTTTTCCAAATTCCTAAATCCACGCCTTTATTATCTTGCCGGCAAAACCACCTCAACATCATGTTTATTCTTTTCGAGGCACTGCCACTTGAAGGGTCACTAATATGTTTTGTGGCTCTGTTAGGGTGGTCAATTGAAAAGAACTTTTTTTTTAACTCAACTATTGCTGGTAAAACACTTGAGGATGTCAAGTTGGAAGAAAAAACCTTTTCCAGGCCTCCGTGTTCTTGATAAATGTAATTTAGTGCTTTAATAAAGTACCTGAAATCCTCGCTATTAAATGTACGATGAACAAACCCATCTAACCGATTTAATTGATGCTCATTGGCAGACAAAACAAAATCAAAAGGTGAGTTCCCCATTAGGTTCATCATGCGATAAGCATTTTTGATTATCATTGCTCTATTACCCCAAGCAATTGTTGCTGTGAGGAATCCAGCTATTTCAATGTCTTCTTTAATTGAATAGTGATGTGGAATCTGAATAGGATCGCTTTCAATGAAATTAGGGTTATTGTAAACTCGTACCTTTTCGTCCAAGAAGTCTTTTAATTCATTTGACAGTTCCGAATACATGTAAAGTAAAATTAGTGATAATGCGCTAAAAATTAATTACCCCATTTATCGGTTTAAACGTGAATTTCAGGTGGCCTAAGGAACCAATCGAAAATGGATTCTATTAAAATAACTTCTCTTTAAGTCAAAAAAAAGTGTTCCTAGTTAAATCTTAGGTGCTTTTCTTTTCTCAAGTGAGGAGTTTATAAGACGAAGACTGTCCAAATGAAGATGTCCTTGGTTGCCTTAAATGATCGTTAAAATCAAGTTGGTGAACTGCTTAACCCGCACTTGGTCGTTTAGTTCACGCGATAGTTGGAGTCCTTTTACGTAGTGATCGATGGCCAGGTTGGTTTCTCCACATTTGCCAAATTCGTTTCCTTTTTCCAAACAACTCAGCAATTCTTGATACACTTGTTCCTGATTCATAACGGACATATTTATTACTGCAAAGTAACAGGTGTAATGTTAAATCAATGTTAGCTTGACGCAATAAAAATGTTATGTTTAAACAAAAATAGCTGCGCCATTTGGTGCAGCTATTTTTGTGAAAGGAAGGGCTTATTTATTTGACAATGTCCATTTCTTGAACGATGTGCCCGGCATTTGAAAATTTATCAATCAACCAAAGGACATATCGGATATCCACATTGATGGTACGCTGTAGGTTTTTATCGAAGATTACATCACCTGCCATCGCTTCGATGTTTCCGTCGAATGCCAAACCAATCAATTCTCCTTTGCCATTGAGCACCGGAGATCCTGAGTTCCCACCTGTGATGTCGTTGTCGGTTAGGAAACATACAGGCATGAACCCATTTTTGTCTATGTAGGTTCCATAATCTTTGGTTTTGTGCATTTCTAGCATACGTGAAGGCAGATCGAATTCGGCATCGCCGGCTTTGTATTTTTTAATCAATCCATCCATCGTGGTATAGAAATTCACTTTGGCATCATTTCGCTTGTCGGCAGGAAGCGAACGAACCTTTCCATACGTTAGGCGCATGGTGGAATTGGCATCGGGGTAGCGGATAGGAGCTAATTTCGACTCCCTCAATCCTTCCACCAACAATCGGTACGCTGCAAGGTATTCGTTTTGTGCCTTTGTAAGTTCATCTGATTTGGCAGTCAAATGCGCCAACAATTCAGTGGATAAATTTATTAGTGGGTCCCCGTTGACGGTTGCTTCGGAAGGGTAATCCAAAAAGGCCATCATTTTATCCATGGAGGTAAACATACTAAGCGTGAACATGGCTTCAACGCTTTTTTCGTAATATCCATTCATTTTTTCCACAATTGGAGCAATGGTATATCCAGCTTTTCCGGCATATAGTGTTAACTGCGCCGTTAAAATATCCTTTTCAGCAGGCAAATGCATTTCAGTTGCAAACGATTTTATCATCGCTTCCATTTCACCGCGCATGGCGTTACGCGTTTCTTCGTCAGCGGCAGCGTAAACTTGGAATTGTTTCCCAATAGACCTAGAAATCAACGCAAAAGAGGAGGTTCGAACCAACTGTTGCAAGTAGTTGTCGTGACGCGATTTTTCATTCGTCATGGCATAGAAATCATTGATTGTTTTCACCACATGACCGTATTTAGCTTTATTGGCATCCTTGTTTGCCCATTTGTCAAATTCCGCTTCTTGAGATGCTTTTTGCTTGGCCGTTTGGAATTTAGTCAATGCATCAATCATTCCTTGGCGGTTTTTCCAATAATTGGCGACTCCGGCGTATTTAGATGCATAAATTAAGTTTACTGCCTCGTCTTTGTCCATGTATTTTTTCATTTGGTCCATACCCGTTTTGGATCCCTCTACCCAAGCTGGGTAAGCAAACTTTACGTTTTGTTCTATTCCGCTTGCGGGCATCCATCGGTTGGTACGTCCAGGGTAACCAAGAATCATGGCAAAATCGTTTTCTTGCACTCCTCCGACATTTACTTTTAGGTGTTTTTTAGGATGAAGGGGAACATTGGTAGGGGAGAAGTCTGCCGGATTGCCATTGGCATCGGCATACACACGAAACATAGAGAAATCACCTGTGTGACGTGGCCATTCCCAATTGTCAGTATCGCCTCCGTATTTACCAACGCTTTCTGGAGGTGTGCCTACTAATCGAACGTCTTTAAAATCCTGGTAAACGAAATAATAAAATTCATTGCCCTGAAAAAATGACCGAACCGAAACCACATATTTTCCACCTTCGTTGTTTTCCTTTTCGATGGCAGCAATTTCTTGAGCGATGGCCTTTTCACGCTCTGGTTCCGTCATGGTATTGGTTACTTTAGACAAAATGCGCTTTGAACAATCATCCATTCGAACAAAAAAGCGAACAAATAGACTGGCGGGTTTCAGTTCTTTCGTCTTGTCTGCTGCCCAATATCCGTTTTTAAGGTAATTCGCTTCCGGAGTGGAGAGTTCAGCGATAGCATCGTAACCACAATGGTGATTCGTAAGGATTAATCCATCTTTCGAAATAATTTCCGCTGTACATCCACCGTTAAATTGCACAATCGCATCCTTCAATGAATGGTTGTTAATCGAATAAATCTCTTCAGCGGTCAACTGAAGACCCATTTTTTGCATGTCGCGTTGGTTCAAGCGGTCAATGAACATCAAAAACCACATTCCCTCGTCAGCACGAGCAACGGATCCTAAGATGAAAAATAAGGCAACTAACTGAATTTTAATCTGTTTCATTTTTACTGTTTTAAGTAGCGTATTAATTCACAACTCACCTCTATGAGTGCATTTACAAGTTGATTTTAAAATTAGTGATTTTCCGGCATTCACCGTATAATCAGTTCGTCAAGAAATAACCATGTATCATTTCCCTTTCCCAAATGCCATTCCGGGCATTTCCCATAATTCAATGCCTTGATTCGTATCTTTTTTACCGCTTTGTCTGAGTCCGTTTTCCGGTAAAATTCAGCATGCATTGGTCCTGCGTATGAACTAAAACTCGGAATTAGCTCCGAACTCTTCGCATTTGAAGCGTATGGGAAATTGGTATAAATGCTTTTCAATGCTTGAAAATGCTTTCCATCAAATGAGATTTCCAGTTGAATTTCCTTTGGGAAGAAAATCCAGGATTTCATGTCTTGAATGCAACTAATTCCTATTTCAGTGAGTTCTCTAGCCTCTTTAAAAGTTACTTCTGCCACCACGTCTGTTGCCCAATATCCTTGGTAATCACCGGTTCGGAATTCGTTTCCTCCCCGAATTCCGTCAATCAACGCTTTAGGTCCTGAAGCCGCATACTGTGGTGAGTATTCCGTATTCATTACCAATTCTACATTTTTGTCTTGCTTTGTAAAGGTTGCATTGGTCCAAGGGCTGTAATCATAATCACCCATCATTGGCATGCTGTGGGGAACAGGAATGAGTTCTTGCTTTCGACGCAATTGGATTTCGGATGTTTCGTGCACGTAAAAGGGCTTTTCGTACTTGAACACCGTATTGGTGTCTTTCATCCAGCGGTATTCGATTTGGGAGGTGGATAGAAAAATACTCGGGTGCATGCCCATATCGACTAACAGGGAATCTTCGAAAACACGTTCCGAAGTCGTTATAAACGGACTTGCAACAAATCCGTAGATCATCATTAGTTCTTCATTTAAGGCACTATTGCTTGTAAAAATAGGAAAGTGATCGGAGGGATTCGGTCCCATTTCAATGGTCCATTCGCCGCCTTCCATCAATTTGGAATGGTGAAAGGAAGTGGCATTATACTCTTGCCCATTTAAACGAATTTGTTGAATGTATTTATTGCGTTCATTGTTGTTAAGAACATTGATATTTAGTGATTTGCCATTTTCTAATTGAATCGATGCTTTCGTTATTAATGGCCTTCCGAAATCGTACCAGGCATGTGCGGGTGCGACTTGGTAAAATCCAAGTGCGCTTAAAACGTACCATGCCGACATCTGACCGCAATCTTCGTTACCGGAAAGTCCATCCGGCAGGTTGTGGTACATGGTTTTTTGAATCGAATCGACAAACAAAGCTGTTTTATGTGAAGTATTCGTATAATTATACAAATAGGCCATGTGGTGCGATGGTTCGTTGCCATGTGCATACTGACCAATAAGACCTGTAATGTCCACTTGTTCACGACCAGAAAGTCCCGAATTAGTAGCAAACAGTCGATCTAGCCACGTTTCAAGGCTGTCTTTACCACCCATGAGCTTTGAAAGCACATCAATGGCATGCGGTGCATACAACGAATATTGCCAACTGTTCGCTTCTGTATAATTGAAATTAACCTCTGCGGGATTGAAAGGGGTATGCCATTGAGCACCTCGTCTTGCCCGCATGAATTTAGTTGTTGGATCGTAACTGTTTACAAAATGGTAGCATGATTTATAGTACGGTTGGTATACATCCATTCGCCCCAAAGACGTGGCCATTATCGCAATGCAAAAGTCGTCGTACGCGTATTCCAGAGTTTTGGAGACAGATTCAGGTTCATCTCCAGAACTTAAGAAACCATTCTCACGGTAGAGGTGTTTACCAAATTCCCTGAACTTGGCGGTAGCGTCCATTGCAGCAAGTGCTTTATTTCCATCAAAGGAACGTATGTTTTTGACCCAACTGTCGGCGATAACCGAAACGCTGTGGTAACCAATCATGCATTCGGTTTCGTTGCCTGCCAGTTCCCAAACCGGCAAGTCACCGCCTTCCTCATATTGGCGAAGAAAGGTATTAATAAAAGCACCTGTTCGTTTTTGTTGCACGATCGAATACAAAGGGTGCGCAGCGCGATAAGTATCCCATAAGGAGAATACAGTGTATTGTGGGATCGAATCCGTGATTGAATGAATTTGTTGATCACGCCCGCGGTACCTACCGTCAAGGTCACTGAAAACATTCGGTTGAATAAACGTGTGGTATAATCCCGTATAAAAGGTGCGTTCGATTTCTGGGTCAAACGATTCAAAATGAATCCTTCCTAGTTCACTGTTCCAACTTGCTTGAACCTGATTTCTGATGCTTTCGAAATCCCAATGAGGAATTTCCTTGGCAAGGTTGTTTTCTGCTCCTTTTTCATCTACACCTGATAAACCAATCTTAATGAGCATTTCTTTGGTTGATGCTGGGAATTCCAACAGGGCTTGAGTACGGTCTTTGTTCCAATGGATTTTTTTAAATGGGATGGAACATTCCAAGTTGAAATAGACGTGTTGTTCACTGGCCCAAGACTCAGAAACACGAAAGCCACTGAGGCTTTTATTTGTTAGCGTGGACATAGAGGACCGAAGCAGTTTATCGCGGTGGTTTAGATCGATGAGCACGAATTTTTTTCCTTTCTTTTGAAAGGTATACTTATGGAACCCACAGCGTTGACTCACAGTTAACTGAACATTTATCCCTTGATTTAATAAATCAACTTCGTAAAAACCTGGAGACGCTTTTTCCTTTGAGTGCTTAAAACGATCGCCGTATCCATTGATTGGATCGATATGACCAGGAATCCACCGAGGGCTACCTGTTTGAGGAACGAGAAGAATATCGCAATAATCCGGCACCCCCGTTCCGCTCAAATGGGTATGGCTAAATCCGTAAATGATGGAGTCGGAATAGTGGTAGCCTGAGCAGCCGTCCCATCCTTCCACGCGGGTGTCTGGACTCAGTTGCACCATGCCAAATGGGGCAGTTGCTCCAGGAAACGTATGACCATGACCACCTGTCCCAACAAAAGGGTTCACCAATGAGCTGTAATCCTTTTTATCCGTTATTTGTGCCCATCCATTAGAACATACAAAGAAAAAAAGGATTGAAAAACAGGCTAAAGTGAAACGTTTCATGCGTTCATTTTTGAGAAAACAAGGGCCGCTGACCCTAGTACTGCAGCGTTTCTCCCGTGTAATGCTGAAGTCCGAATGTCAATTTTGTTTTTGTATATAACGAGAATGTTTTCCTCGAGGTGATGCTTGACTCGGGATGCGAAATTCCCATGGTGTTGGGCGATTCCTCCAAAAAGAACATACGCTTTCGGGCTGGAAAAACAAGCATAATCCGCCAGTGCAGACCCCAAAATGGAAGCGGTAAATTCAACGACTTCCTGAGCGAATAAATCGCCCTCATCGGCGGACTGAAACACCGCTTTGGCAGTCACCTCTGAAACCGTATTTAGCACAGAAAACGGCTTGTTTTCTGAAGCTAATTCATTCACGCTGCGCACAACTCCAGTGGCAGAAACGTAGGTTTCAAGGCAACCTAAGCGACCACAACCGCAACTGCGACCGTTTGGAACCACACGTATATGTCCATATTCACCGGCAAAGCCGTCGTGACCATAAACCAAATCGCCATGGATGAAGACACCACTTCCAAGACCAGTGCCAAGTGTGATGAGCACAAAATCATTCAAATCGGTAGCGTTTCCGAAGAGTTTTTCTCCGATGGCAGCAGCATTGGCGTCATTTGTAAGCCAAACAGGTAGCGAAAATCGCTCCTTAAACATCTCAACGAGCGGAATCACTCCTTTCCAAAGAAGGTTTGGTGCGTATTCGATTTGACCACTGAAATAATTACCGTTCGGGGCACCAATGCCAATTCCAATAAGCCGATGGCGCCATTCAGAATGTTGAAGGTCGTGGTGGATTTTATCCATTAATGCATCAGCTGTTTCAAAGTCCTTGGTTCTGTAGGTCGTTTCTGAAACAACATGCCCATTTTCATCTACCAAGCCAAAGGCGGTGGTTGTTCCCCCAATATCAATTCCTAGGGCAAGTCGAGGAGACAAACTTAAATCGTTTTCCATGTGTTTACCACATTTTTCATAATCAGAGTAGTCGAACCATTACATCGTTCTTATGTGATAATCGGTTCAAAACAATAGCCCTCAAAATTAGCTATTTTCTGGGACTCAACCCATAAATTATCGTTTGAACAAAATAAGGTAACTAGTACGTTCCTTAAAAGACTTACCTTGACTTTAATTCCGAATTTGATTGTCAAATCTGATTTCAGCGAATTTCCCCATTGGCAATGTAACAAACAATTCATTCCCATTGGTCGCCATACTGAAACTGTTCCAATCGTTTAAAGGCTTCCATGTTTTTCCGCCATTTAAAGAGTAATCGATGCCATTCGTGCCGCAGCAAAAAAGCATTTTACCGACCTGAATTACGCAGGATCGATAGCCTCCAGGAGGTTTTTTTGACTGTTGCCACGTTTTTCCTCCGTCTAATGTTAAGAAACACGTGTTTTTCCTTTCATTTGGTTTGGTGTAATCTCCACCGACGATAATTCCCTGAAATTCGTCAATCATGCAAAGGGAATACGCGCCACTTGAAGGATTCGAAGGAAAAGCGAGGGAGGTGATTTCCCAAGTCCTTCCTCGATCCGTTGACTTAAAAAAACGGCTTTTGTTTCCTCCGCTAACAAAAACGAAGGTTGAATCGTTCAATACCTGAACATTTGTCCCACTGGCAGCAAAACCTGCTTCACCTTCATATGAGGATAGTTCTCCCTCGCATTTTTTCCAGCACGTTCCTCCATCGGTGGTATTAAACAAGGAAAACACACCATTAGTAGGATCTCCCATCAAAAAACCGATTTTTCCCAGAAAATCCATCCCGTCCATAAAAACGCTGTCCCAATTGCTATTTTCGGCTTGAACCGTTCGATATGAACCGTCTTTGTAAAGATTTACAAGCAGTCCTGTTCCACTTTGCATTAAAATTAAAGTATCACCAACCAGTTCGATGTCCCTAAATTCACCAGTCGCCTCAGCTATTTCCCATTCTTTGGCTTTTTGGGAGGTTAAGTCATACGCATAAACTTTTCCGTTTGAATTGGCTGTGTAAACGACGTTTTTCGAAAGGGCAATGCCTCGCGCGTAGCACGAATCGGTAGTGTATGAATGGACAAAAACCTCGAAAGGAGTTGAGCGTCCCTTATTCAGTTGACCAAACGAAGGTCCATGCAGGCAAAGGATTAAGCTACAGACTCCTAAAACGTTGATTGAAATATTCACGCTGCGTGTTTTTAAGTGCCTCTATGTTTTCTGGAACATTGCGCTTCCATCGGTTGTGTGACCACAACCAATATTCAGGATGCTCTGCAATGAGTTTTTCCAATGAATGAACGTGTTTTTTGGTGACTTCACCCCAGTTACATGAGCGGGCATTTTCAGTCAAGACTTCCAATTCAATGGTGTAATATCCCCGTTTTATTTTCCGTGTTTTGAAAAACACAACGGCACAATCGAATTGATTTGCAATGATTTCTGTTCCAAAAAGAACCGCCGTTTTTTGTCCGAGAAAGCTAGTCCAGTAGCTTTTCATAGAGTCACCTGGAGATTGATCGGATAAATTGAGCACGGCGAAAGGACGCTGGGCATTTTGCAATGACTCTTTGTAGTTTTTAGCGTGCACCACGTTCATGCCAAACCGTCCGCGTCGTTGGTTGATTTTTTTGTTAAAAAATGAGTTGCTCATGGGCATTCCGATTCCAAAAGCCTGATGATGAAATAAGCGCGCTTGCAAGCTGATAAACCATTCCCAATTATTGTAATGCCCGGCGACGAGCACCACATTTTTCTTTTGTTCATACAAGGTATTCATGACCCCGGGATTCAGAACAAGCATTCGTTTTCGCAATGATTTCTCCGAAATGGTCAAGTTTTTTAGTCCTTCCACCAGTAAATCGCAGAAATGGTGCATGAATGAGTTATAAAGTGCATTGATTTCGGTCTGTGTGTAATGGGGGAAACACGTTTTTAGGTGTTTTAAAATAAGTTTTTTTCTATACGGGATGATTCGCGTCAAAATCAGGTAAGTTCCATCACTCAATAGGTACAATATTCCGAGTGGAAGGTAGGATAGGGGAATCATCACCAAATAATAGAGCAACGCCGACATTTCAGGAGTATTTGTTGTTCCAAAGTTGTTGCATCCTTGATTCAATTTCTTGCTCTTTCTGGTTTGGACCGGCTTTGAAAAAAGCTTTCCCTGAGAGCATCTCTGGCATGTACTCTTGATCTACGAAGTTGTTGGGGAAATCATGTGCGTATTCGTAACCCAAACCATAATCAAGTTCCCTCATCAATTGGGTGGGGGCATTCCTGAGATGAAGGGGGACAGGAAGATTTCCGGATTTTCTCACTTCCTCCTGTGCATTTTTAATAGCTAGGTAGGAAGCATTCCCTTTTGGCGATTGCGCGAGGTAAATAGCACATTGCGACAAAATAATTCGCGCTTCAGGCCAACCGATCGTAGAAACAGACTGAAAACAGGCATTGGCAATCAAAAGGGCATTCGGATTCGCAAGGCCAATGTCTTCTGAAGCGGAAATAATCAACCGACGTGCAATGAACAAAGGATCTTCGCCACCTTCAACCATCCGAGCCAGCCAATAGACGGCCGCGTTTGGGTCACTGCCGCGAATGGATTTAATGAGTGCCGATACGATGTCGTAATGAAATTCCCCATTTTTATCGTACATCATTGGGTTTTCCTTCAAAAGCTGATGGACCAAATCGTTCGTTATTCGAATTGAATTTTCCCTTTGTTGAGATTGAATGACCAATTCGAGGGTGTTGAGCAGCTTGCGCGCATCCCCTCCAGAAAAAGCGACAAGTGCCTCGGTTTCTTTCAATTCAATTTGTTTGGTTTTTAGCGCAGTGTCTTGCGCAATGGCCCTTCGTAAAATGTCATTCAACTCCTGAACATTATGTGCCTGCAGGGTATAAACCTGGCAACGTGAAAGCAATGCCGAAATTACTTCGAACGACGGATTCTCAGTTGTAGCTCCAATAAGGGTAACCACCCCTTTTTCTACAGCACCAAGCAAAGAATCTTGTTGGGCTTTTGAAAAACGATGGATCTCGTCAATAAAAAGGACCGGTGTTTCGGATTGAAACATGCCTTTTTGTTCAGCTCGTTGGATGACCTCTCGAACGTCTTTAACGCCAGAACTAATGGCGGAAAGTGTGTAAATTGGCCGACTGAGTTCAGCCGCCAACAAATGGGCTAAAGTGGTTTTTCCCACACCGGGAGGCCCCCAAAGAATCATGGATGGAAGGGATCCGGCATTCAAGGCAATCCGCAGTGCTCCGTTTTCAGATAGTAAGTGCGACTGACCGATGTAGTCAGCAAGTGTTGTGGGACGAATTCTTTCGGCTAAGGGTGTCAAAACTGTTTTTTCTGACTTTGAATTTAGGTAAATCAGTTCAATTGAGGGTTAATCGGGAAATCTGACATCGGTTTAAAACGTCCACCTTGCTTTTGTAGGAATGCTTTCCAATGCTCGTCTCCTATTGTGTCCATCACTTCAGAATTGTTGATATTCTTTGCAACCAACCAAGCGTTTTCATTCATTTCAGAATTCAATTGGTCTTTTCCCCAACCAGAATAGCCAAGAAAAAATCTTATTTGATCGTGGTTTTTTGGATCCTTCAACTGTTCTTTGATTAAGTCGAAATTTCCTCCTAAATAGAGTCCTTTTCGAATGGGGATACTTCCTGGAATGTTTACTTCAAAGGTGTGGAAAAAAAATAAACTTTCGGTTTCGACCGGTCCACCAACAGAAATCCGTGCGTTTATATTCGGGAATTTCGAATCGATTTCGTGTAGGTCAATGTCCAGAAAATTATTCAGTACAAATCCAAACGAACCCTCCGAAGTATGCTCACATAGCATAATTACTGATCTCCGAAAATAGTCTTCGTTTAAGAACGGGTCGGAAATAAGAACGGTCCCTTGTTCAGGTTTATGCTCATTTTTAAAAGAGATATCCAGCATTCAGAAATTTATTGGTAGCTGCATAAACGTATGGATCGCAACATTCGTTTACCAATACGTTACTTTTTTCGATTGCGCATTTGCTCTTGTTGTGCTTTTTGCATCTGCTCTAATTTTTCCTGAAATTTTGACTTTTTCTTTGTTTTATCGGTGGACGTGGCTTTTTTCTCAGCCATTTTCAATTTCAGTTTTTCTTCATCGACAAAGAATTGTTTGATCACAACCATGATTAGAATGGAGATCAAGGTTGAAATGAAGTAATAATAGCTCAGTCCTGAAGAATAGTTATTAAAGAAGAAAATCATCAAAATTGGGAAGAGGTACATCATGAATTTCATGTTGGGCATACCCGGTTGTGTTGGCTGTTGTACGTTTCCGCTGTTCATAAATGTATAGGCGAGGGTTGTTCCAGCCATTAACAAGGTGAACAAACTGATGTGGTCACCATACGGCCAAATGTTAAATCCGAAATCCAGGACAGAATCGTAAGAGGACAGGTCTTCCGCCCACAAAAAGGGTTGTTGACGCAATTCGAAAGCAGCAGGGAAGAACCGGAATACTG
>Ga0315902_10010909_pt1 | contig 11995 bp, 8 predicted proteins | sample LakEriMetagenome_9_FD_203523 | JGI IMG/M metagenome (GOLD analysis project Ga0315902, IMG submission 203523) | Freshwater fungal communities from buoy surface, Lake Erie, Ohio, United States - Buoy 12 MA117 | ecosystem: Environmental > Aquatic > Freshwater > Lake > Lake biofilm | place: USA... | reverse complement strand
GTATGCCAAGTTGTTACCGACTAAAACGGGATGAGGGATGAGGGATGAGAAGTTGAGATAGTTAAGAGCGTTTAGACGGCTGAGAATCAAATATCTAAACTATCTAACCCTCCTAAACTCCCTAAGCGAATAATCCTTATTTTTGCTGCCCTTCAAAGGAGACTTGTCCGAGTGGTTGAAGGAGCACGCCTGGAAAGTGTGTATACCCCTAAAGGGTATCGAGGGTTCGAATCCCTCAGTCTCCGCAAACAAGCCAGCCTGTGCGTAGCACGGGCTTTTTTTATGATCGGCGAGTCTGAGCCGAAGTTTCGAGTGAGCATGTAAGCCTACCAATTTTTTGGACCACTGAGGTTTAGCATTGATGTTAATTTATTTTTCAAGAGACATGTGTTTTAGGTATTCAGTTGAGAGGTAAATAAAATATCGTTCCGCCACCAAACCGATTCACTTCCATCGTTGCATTTTGGCGCTTTTATTTTATATTCGGTTATGCTATTCCAAGGCAAGGCCAGGCTACTGCTCACCATTTTTCTAGCTGGAACTTTGAGTTCTGCATTAACGCAAGCGCTATATCCAACCGATGGCCTTTCCCTGGTACTACAAAAGGAAAATCAGGAAATTATTCAAGGTGGCGTTGTGTACGGTGGCGAAAGGGTACAGGGCATGATCCGGTTTGATTCCATCAAATGGAGTAACCAACCGATGTATTATGCCTATGTCTTTATCGCCAATAGCGAGGGGGAATTACAACTTTTGTATCCTAATACCTGGGATGAACAAATTCGATTTCCGCAACGTGATGGAGAAAACGGGTTCTTCCAGTACACCAAGATTTTTTCAGGTCGAATTGAACCCCCGTTTGGGAAAGAAAATTTCTTTCTTTTACTAACCCAAAACCCGTTGAAAATCGGGGATCTGATGAATAATCAGTCAAGAGGAGGCAACAGAGGTGTTTTCAACCTAGAAGAACTAATGAAACTGGTAAAGGGGAGTAAATTATCAGGGTTGTTCGATCCATCCGTTGGCAGATTTGCTGTAAGCACCCTACAATTTGAGAGCAGACCAGCAGCTGAAAGAACAGGCATTCAAAAAGAGGTAACGCGTAAAACCGAATTCATACTTCCGGATTCATCAGAAATTTTTACGACACCAACCCCACAAAATCAGATCATACGAGACAGTTTTCCGACAATAGAGATCATAGATCCGGCGCTGACGGGGGAAACAAGAGGATTGCAGATCACAAACATGCATGTCATCAATATCCGTGGCATCGCAGTTCATTGGAGAAACAATTCAAACAGTATTCGGAGCATTACCATAAATGGAAAGCCTGTTTCTACATTTCGACCAGCCACCGGATATTTCGACTGCCCTTATGAACCCACAAACGGACATAATATTTTATATGTTCGGGTAGAATCCAATCAAGGTTTCAGCCGCACAATCCGGATAAAATTTAATTTTCAAGAATCATCCAAGGAAATAAAAGCCCCGGGAAAGGATCACTTATTAGTAATCGGCATAAACCGATACAACCATTGGCCAACACTGAATAATGCTGCAAAAGATGCCAATGATTTTTTTGAATTGATGACCAATGAATATCAATTCAGTCGGGAAAATTCAATCGAGCTTTTAGATGAGCGGGCGACCCGCAAGGATATATTCGCATACTTAAGAGAATATGCGAAATTATTGAACGAAAATGATCGATTATTGGTCTACTTTGCCGGTCATGGCTATTACGATACTGTCCTACAGATGGGCTACTGGATACCAGTTGATGCTGCCTCAAATGCTGATGACGAATACATCAGCAATTTAGAAATCACCCGCATATTTCATAAAATAAAGGCGAAAAACATTTTTGTAATCGCCGATGCATGTTACTCCGGCCAGTTGTTACGTGATATGCAACAAGAACGATCGAACGACTATAAGTCCCGCTTGATGCTTTGTTCGGGAAAGCTAAAACCTGTTCCCGATGGAACTCCCGGATCAAATAGTCCATTTGCCACTAAATTACTATCCTACCTTCGAAATCCTATCAAAGAAGAGGTTTTAGCCAGCGATTTGATTTATAATATAAAACTAGCTTTCTCACAGAGTAATGGCCAAAAACCAGTTGGAGGCGCCATCGATGAGGTTGGCGATGAAAATGGTGATTTTGTTCTGAAATACGCAAAAAAACGATAAATATAAAGAGGCTCCCCTCAAAAATGAATCGCTACTATCTAGTCGAATTTTAAACATCAATACTGTAATAACGTATGTAAGCTATCGAATAGCTCAACAGTCAATTAAAAAATCCATATAATTCGCACCCAGATGCCCGAGCGAAGCGAGGCCAATCCCTTCAGGCCGAGCCAAACTTACTTGGGCAAGGGACAAAAAATGAAAACTATGGCAAAGAACAATACTCAAAATCAATCGCCAACGGAAACAATCCTGGATGATTCACATCAAAGTAACAATCATATATCTCTTCCATTAGTTTCAATACGAGAAATATAGTTTTTTGTGCCGCCACATATCAAATATTTAATATGTAAGATAGGAATGCTGAAAATATAAGATGAATTAATACTTTTAGTAAGCTCAAATTAGCCAAGGCCATGAAGTTTACCATGAAACAATTCATAATCCTGCTGCTAATTGCCCAAATACAGGGATTATATGGACAACCCAATCAACGGGGGTTAAAGGTTGGCCAGGGAGCGTTTTCATCGGACCAGGGCAAGACGTATGCTATTGTGATAGGGATCTCCAACTACAAAGAAGTTGCCGATCTCAAATATGCCGATCAGGATGCTGCTATTTTTGCTGATTACCTGCTTCAGAAAAATAAACTGGGCGTCGATTCGGCTAATCTCTTGGTTTTCCTAAATGAAAAAGCTACGCTTCACAACATCGGATCTGCAATCAGCAGCATCATCCGTGCAAAGCCCCAAAAAGGCGATCGCGTACTTTTCTTTTTCGCAGGCCACGGAGATTATGACGCAGAGATTTTTAGAGACCAGGCCCTTTTACTCCTCCATGGAGCCCCCCCTAAAAACTATTTCCAAAATGTTTTTTCGGGCGATTTTATTTCGACAACCGACTTGAATTCCAGATTCATAGAACCGCTGAATTCAATGGGATGCCAGGTTGTATTGATCATTGATGCCTGCCACGCAAAAGGACTGAACACGGAATTGAGTGGCGGAAAAGAAGGCGGAAGAATCACCACCCTGGCCCTCTCCAGTATGACCTCTCCCGTCAAGATCTACTCGTGCAATTCAACCGAATTTTCATTAGAGGGAAAGCAATGGGGCGGCGGCAGAGGCCTGTTCTCCTATGTGCTCATGGAAGGACTATACGGACTGGCAGACGGCAACAACGATCACATCGTAACCTACCGGGAACTCCAGCGATACTTGGAGGATAATGTCCCTAAACTGGCCGCCCCCAACCGCCAAGAACCCATGGTGAAAATCGAAAACGCAGCAGATACGGCAGCCATAGTTGATATGGATCTGCTTAAGCACTACGTTTCCCTAAAGGAAAAAGAACAGTCCTACCTAACTAGGATCGAGATAAAATCAGGCAATACCGATTCCGTCTTTATCAGTGATCCCGAAGCACGTAAACTGTTCATTCTGGTATCTAAAAACATCGAGGAAGGCAAAATCGACGAAGCCTACCGGAACTACACGGCATTTCAGGAGAACTACCCCTCCTGTGAGGCCTGTCCGATCTTAAGCAGAAATCTAAGCGCCGCCTTCCAAGAGCAGGTGGCTAAAATCCTGGAGCCCCTGAATAAAGATATTAGTGCCGTGAGATTGAATGAAAAAGACCTAAAGACCGCTGAGTCCTACCTTGAAAAAGCCGCAGCGCTCTTAGGCAAAGATCATTACCTAAATAACAAGCTGAAGGCAAGAATCCTCTTTTTAAAGGCACTCGGAATCATTAAAAATGCCAACTACCTGGCGACCGCCCCCCTCTCTCAAAAAGACACACTGGCGCTGCAATGGCTCCTAAACTCAAAACAGTTGGAGACGCAATCTACCTATACAATTTTTTACATCGGGTATCTGTACGGCCAGCGATTTGAGATGTATGACAGCGCCTTTAAATATTTTGAGCAATACGCATCGATGATTCCAAAAGGCTTTAAAGGATGGGGCAATCTGGCCATGGCCTTAGAAAGAAAGGGAGAATACGATGCAGCGATCAAGACCTACAACAGAGCACTCTCCTTATGTACCAACCGAACAGACAGCTGTGCCATCCTCGTAAAACTGGCCATCAGCCATACTAAGCAGCTGCAATACAAAGAAGCCGAAACATTGCTAGACTACGTCATCCTGCACATACCTTCAGCCGGCAACCTCTCGATACTCGCAGCCGTTAAGGCACATACAGGAAATTTTGAGGAGGCAATAAAACTGGGAGAAAAGGCGATTACCATCGATCCGAATCATTTAAATGCGATTTTTAACATGGCCTGTATCTACTCCTTAAAAGGAAACATCCAGGCAGCCATCCTCTATTTAGAAAAAGCACTGAAAAAGGGATTCAAAAATCTACGGCTGCTCACCACCGACAACGACCTGAATAATATCCGATCCACCACGGAATTCAAAACGCTGATTCAAGAGTATTTTACAAAAGCTGAAATAAGCGCAGGCAAATAGTTAGCGGCAAATATCCGGAGTCTACTGAAAGCGCCAATCCACCTCCATCGTTTCTTGACGAGAGGTTGGTTTTTGTTTTCCGTTCGTGATCTCCTCCACCCTACTTTCTACGTACCGCTTTAGCTTGTTAACCGTCAGAGCTTCCGATTTACCGGATTGACTATTCAGATATTCTAATACACTGTACGTGAAGGCACCATTCTGTATTTTATTTCCATGGAGTATAACAGATTCCAGTGCGCTTTGTTGTCCGCCGGCAGCTGATATAATTACTGAACCAGTCTGATTCCGCACATTCACAAAAAGCTCATTCATCCGCTTGAAATTGCTAATTTTTTCTTCTTCTAGTTGGACGATCAGACCGCGCGTTACCAGAAGCTTCGAGCTATCCAAGCCATACGGCATTGACTCTAGGTCTTTCTTCAGGGCTAATACTTTATCGTTCTCCCCACTATTACAGGCGTCCAATAGAAGTAATTTTTGTCGTGCCGGAATACCATCCAGTAACCCTTCCAGCTCCTCGTATTTTAAACCCCGAAGCTGTGGTTTATTAAAATCAACATCGTGGGTTGCTAGATAGAATTGGAGAGAGTCATCCAATAAGCCATGGGAACTGCAGGAGATAATAACTCTGTCGTGGACTGTAGTGCTGTCGCGCAGATATGCCTTGAGGGAAAGTATGTTCTCGCGGGTCACATTTTGATCCGTGTATAATTTGATCCGGGTAGTTTGCCCCCCCAACACAGTAGCCAGATCGTTCACATCCTTGACGCAAAAGGTGAGGTTGTGACCCTGATCCTGAAATTCATTCACGCCAATTCCAATATAATGTGTTCTGGAAACGATTGTAGTATCAGCCGGCCTGTAGTTGACATAGGTAGGATATTTAAAGTTCTCCAATCCGATTTCATTCATCACGGATACCTGAATTTTGTTTTCTCCCAGACTGAGCGGGATCGTCAACGTGGTATCCCATTTCAACGAATGTCCGGTGGCAATGGAAACACCCGCTGAACCGTAAATTGGCACCTCATTCACATAAACATTGAAACGTCGTAAGGGGTATTTACGATCACTGGCAATCAAGCGAATGGGTAGAGCTCCCGCTATGTTTTCATAGGGCAGCCGATCCGCATCGGCAATCTCGGCGTCGGGAACAGCAATCTCCCCCTTTCCAATTTTCCCTTTATCTAAACCCAACCGATCCACCCTTTTTCCCCATGCTTGTTGATATTGCGCCACGAGTTCAGGATCCGTTTTACCGAAATAATTTAAAATTTTACTTAGGACAATATCCGGACGATTATAGACTGGATCTAACTGTTCAAACCCGACCACTTTTAGTGAAGGCGTAACGTAATGGAGCAACTTACTAGCCTCCTTCGAAGACATATAAAAAGGCGCATTCGGGAGTTCAATCAAATAATTTGATTTATCCAAATTAAGCAACGAATATACCTTTTCATAATTCACAATATTCCAAAATTCAATAAGACCATTGATATAACCGAAGGCCATGAGGTTCTGTTTCAAAATTGGCGAAAAAGATGTGACAGGTACCTCAGTTTTTAATTTTGATCTTATTTGGCCCGAAAGCGGATCTAAAACAATAACGAAACCGCTATAAGTTGAGATATACAGATTATTTTCATTGTATGCTGTGGTCAAAATATAATCCGATTTAAATATAGATTTTATTCCGACACCATCAATCTTACCTAAAAATATTTCATAATCCGAAACGACATAAATGCGATCATTTCGCTTGTCTAAGTAAATGGCATTTATAAACTCCTCCGCCAATCGTTCGGAAAAGACACATTCCTTTGTATAAACCTTATAGACATATAAAAATCCTTCAGAACCGCCAATATATATTAAACTGTCATCGGAGGAGAAAGTAACGCTCGAAACGTACTCATAGTCTAAACTGATGCGGATGGTGTCGAGCTGTTTGCCGGTGCTAGTATCGAAGAAAATTAATTTTTTATCTGTACCAATGGCATAAAGCAAGCTGCCAGATCTATTGTAGCCTACCTTATAAATAGAAGCACTATTATAATTGATATCAAATTTTCTTTTTTTATTATCGTATGAATACCCGATGATTTGATTCGTCCCATACAGCAAAAACTGATTATTTTTTAAATCAAAATCGGCCTTAAATCCATTTTTAACACTCTCATTGATTAATAATGATTGACTGCTGATCTTTTGATAATCAAATAGCCTCAACGGCTCATTTGGCGTCCCTATGCACAACAAGCTATCCTTACTCACATGTTCAAGAAAATTGATTTTATTAGAACTATTGTGAAGCGATTGCTTTACCCTCCCTGTTTCAGATTCGACGAGCCAGCATTTTCCCGCTCGATCTGCAACAAATAAAAGATCCCTGCCATTTAAATACATTATTTTTTCGATCCCGAGGTTACTCATCTTTCGATTCAGGGTGGTCTTACCTGTCAACAGATCTATTTCAATGATGGTTCCATCTTTAACGGCGGTCGCGCACTTGGTCTCAGACTCATTGATACTGATGTCCATCCCCCAGGCAGTTAGCTGGCGCTTGTAACTTTCCACTTTCTTTTCCAGGTCAAAGACGTGTAAGAAATTGTCAAAACCCGCAGCCACCATAAATTTTCTATTCTTACTGATCGAATATGTAAATATGCCTGTTGTGCCACGCAAACAGAAATTGGAATGTACCTTGTTTTCCGACACATTAAATTCAACCAAACAACTATCGTCTTGCGTAAAGTAGAGATTAGTACCGCTTTCGCTTTGTTTAACAGTGCTGGAGAGCGGATTGCTATGCTTCCCATTATAAATACGAGCCCAATTGGTCATTTTCCAAATTGTGAAGATTCCATCTCTGGAAAAAGTAGCAGCTCGGTTTTCTTTGACATTAATAATAATATCTATGACATCAGACTCATGGGCAAATATTTTTTTCTTGATTTTTCCGGAATTCAAATCCCACACGATAATTGTTTTATCATTCGAAACTGATATAATTTCGGATTTAGTTGGATTAAATATTGCCTTATTGATGTTGTCCTTATGCCCTCTAAGCACTAAATGAGGACTAAGCCCCTGCAGGGACCATACGCAAATTGTAGTATCTTCAGAGTAAGTAAGAATTAAACGGTGAATCGAATCAACATCCAATCCGTAAATCCGTTTTCGATGATTTTGTAGATTTCGAATCAATTTTCCGGACCTGATTTCCCAAATTTTGGCTGTATTGTCATCCGAACAGGTAATGAGATATTTTTTATCATTTGTGACATTGACACCATTAACCACGCTTCCATGACCAATCGGAATGATCAGCTTTAAACTATCAGAAACATACTGCGCTCCAATTTGGGTCGACAAAAAAAGAAAATAATATAAAAGAATATGTTTCATGTGCAAGTGTAAATGTATAAAAACGGTAACTAATGACCGAAATACACTTCACCTCAAAATATGCCGATTTGAATCCATAAAGATTGACTGATTTCCAAAAACTCAAACCTGAAAAAATGTATCAATCAGGTCATTGCATCTCTCAGTAAGAGTCGATTAAACATAATAATCGAGGGCAATCCCTATTCACCCGGCAATTTTCTTTGCTTTTGACACCCCCACCCAGATCGCTGAACGAAGCGAGACCAATCCTCAGTCTCCACAACTCTTCCATCTACCGCTGAAAAGCGGCAGTTTTCATTTTAAGGCTCTCACTCTTTCCACTCGATTTCAACGATCACTTCGTTTCTCCGATTCACAAGTTGATAGGGAGGATTATAGCCCAGATACCGGTAATGTCCAATGGGCTTGATATTGAGTGCTTTCAATTTATCCTCCAGTTGCTTAGTATACCTTTTTAGCGTTTCGTCGTTCACATAGCCGCCGAACTCAATGGCAGCCGCGTACTGCGGCTTAGACTGATGAATTTCTACTGCAGCATCATTCGGTTTGGGGAGATTATTGGTGTTATACTTGGCCGGCATCACAAAACTCATCGATGAGCCCTCGGCACTGATATCCATATGAACGGGCGATGTCATGGCTATCTTTGTGGACGATTCATTGCCCCCAAAAATGTAGCCGGCAATACGTCTAAAACCACTACTTGATAATTCTCGATAACTCGTAGCATCTGATTTGATAGTGGCGAACGTTGCGGCAGCATAATACCGGATCTCAAAAGACTTATCCTTTTGTATGAGCCGATAAGGTTGTTTTTCAATGTTGCTGGTAGATATCGACATAAATGATTGAAATACAATGAATATACCCACAATAATCGCCAAGGTTAGAGCCATTTTCACGTCAATGTTTGTTTTAAAACAAATGTGCACACCGGATGTTCATTCTGGCGAAGAGAGTCCGGATACATAACAGATAGGCAGAATCCTCACATTCATTGCTGCATTAATTTTAACTTTCACCATGCCCCATTACGCAATCATCGGTGCTACCGGACTGATCGGAAGCCATATTTTGAATGAACTGCTGAAGCAACCTGATGCGAACATCACGGTTGTAGTACGAAAAGCCTCGACCTGGACCGATCCTCGTATAAATGAGATCATCATCAACTTATCCGACGAACAGGCATTGACCAATGCTTTAGCCGGCTGCGAGACTGTTTTCGTAGCTATTGGCACCACACAAAAAAAGGTAAAAGGCGATATGGTAGCCTATCGAAAAGTAGACCATGATATTCCGATCGCGGTGTCCCAGGCCTGTGTGGCGAATTCCATTCCCCGAATCTTGATTGTATCCTCTGTGGGGGCTAGCAGTCGGAGTAAAAACTTCTACCTGCGCATAAAAGGTGAAGTCGAAGATACCATCGCTGCGATGCCGATTCCCTACATCGGCTTTTTTCAGCCTTCTCTATTGCTGGGTGATCGGCAGGAATTCAGACTTGGCGAAAAGATCAGTCAGATAATCTATCCGAAAATAGACTTTTTGCTACCCGCCAGATATAGATCCATTTCAGCAGTCACAGTGGCCAAAGCCATGATCAGAGCTTCTTCAGAATCAGAAAAAGGATTGCGCAGATACAATTATAGTAGCATGATGGAACGCAACTAAAATTAGATACATTGATAAAACCATTTACAGAAATAACTATGGAAAGTCTCATGTTCCCGATCGGTAAATTTCAACTTCCGGATACTATCAACGATGAGCATGTATCAACCTGGATCGAAACCATCGCTTCCTTTCCGGAACAAATCCGGTCCGAAGTTTCCTCGCTCACAGAGCAGCAGCTTGATACAACCTATCGTCCCGGCGGTTGGAGCATTCGTCAAATCGTACACCACTGCGCCGACAGTCACCTGAATAGCTATATCCGCATCAAACTGGCCCTCACGGAGGAAACCCCCACCGTCAAACCTTACTTCGAAGATAAATGGGCCGAATTAACTGATGGCAAAAGCTTGAGTGTGGAAGCTTCTCTAAAGATCATCGAGGGCCTTCATGCCAGGTGGGTATTCCTGCTGAAAAGTCTGACGAGTCAAGAACTAGAGCGATCATTTTTTCATCCGGAACACAACAAAACGATCCAGATCGATGAAATCGTCGGATTCTATGCTTGGCATTGTGATCATCACTTAGCGCACATAGCAATAGCAAAAAAACAATCCTAGGATAAAATCGCCTACTAAGACCCTAGCTGTGACCCGCACGCTTGCTGTAACTTGAAACCGATACGAACAGGTAGCATCATTAGCCATCATACTCTTTGTGAAGACCAAATCAGGGGGCGAAAAATAACGACAGCAGAGTTTGAAGGGTTGAAATGATCTCATCTGCATATATTTATGGTTAAACTCATTCATCATTAAGAAAATGAATACTCTATCTGTCAAGACGATCTTCAACGGACTGATCCTTTCTTTACTACTGACCGCCTGTGGAGCCGCCAAAAACATGCAGATCAAGGTCACTAAACCAACCCGGATCGAATTGCCAAGCGATGTAAAAAAAATTGTATTGGTCGATAAAACTCATGGTAATGCGCTGGCCGTTATCGAGGGATTACTGAGCGGATCTTTTCCTGGCCTTGACAGAACCTTATCACAAGAATGTCTATCCGGCATCACAAAACCTTTCCTTGAATATTCATCTGTAGCGATTACCCGTCATACCGAAAGCTTCAAAAGCAGTCAGGGTACATCCCGCAGCTTCGGCAATATGATGCCCTGGGATCAGGTCGATCGAATCGCAAACGAGAATGGTGCTGAGGCCTTACTCGTACTGGAATATTTTAATTCCGATTTTTCAGTCCGTGATGTCAGCAGTCCTGGTCCCAACGGAGTGATCCGCTATCAAGGCTACATCAACATACGAGCCGGTATCCGCGTCTACTTGCCCGCCTCTCGCACCCTGTTCTATGAAAACGGATTCACCTATTCGAATCCATACGGAGAAACAGCCGCCAACAAAGCACAGCTTCTCGGAAAACTAGCCTTCGGCTCCGATGCGCTGAAATACGGAAGTGGGCAGCTTGGTAACCGGATCGGTCGACAATTCGTATCGTATCAGACCTGGGAAGACCGACAGTTCTTCAAAGGGAAAAGCCCTGCAACAAAACAAGCGGAACGATTGATCATCGCAAATCAATACTCGGAAGCAATCAGCCTGCTGGAAAAAGAATACAAGATTGAATCAAATTCAAAAATAAAGGCCCGGATCTCGCATACACTCGGCTATTGCTATGAAGTGAATGGTGATCTGGCTGCATCGAAAAAATGGCTCACCGAATCGTTTGTTGCCTCGGGTAATAAAAAGACTAAACGTTACCTGGATATCATCAATCGTCGCATACAGGAAACAGAATTGCTGGAAAGTCAGCAAACAAAATAACAAGAGCCGTTACGATACTCTACTTCTCCATACAGCCTCAACGGATCAACCGATCCGTTACGCCGATACGAAAAGCCGATTGCACGGGTCGACCCGGCATATACGAGAATATATAATCAGCCCGTATCACCTTAAACAGATTATCAATACCGACATACCATTCGAAATAACGGCGATTCGCATTCACATAGGCCGTATTCAAGCCGGTCAGTAGATACAGATTCAATTTTTTGATACCGGGAATCTTATTCGTTAGGAACCCTTTCAGGTTATACTCCGCATGTCCCAGTCCGTATAACGGCTCGGTATGACTTAGCTGATAGGCCGGCAACAACATGAAACTACTCAGGTTGCTCGTGCCGAATGGCCAGTTATTCGCATTGAAGTGAGCAAAGTCTGGCATAAATACCTGCTGCCGATCCATAAAGCCCCCCACCCCAATCCGGTAG
>Ga0315902_10010908_pt1 | contig 11996 bp, 9 predicted proteins | sample LakEriMetagenome_9_FD_203523 | JGI IMG/M metagenome (GOLD analysis project Ga0315902, IMG submission 203523) | Freshwater fungal communities from buoy surface, Lake Erie, Ohio, United States - Buoy 12 MA117 | ecosystem: Environmental > Aquatic > Freshwater > Lake > Lake biofilm | place: USA... | reverse complement strand
AAGCAGGACGATGATGAAGGCCTTGAGCGCGCCGGCCATCATGCGCTGCGCGGCGGTCTCGCGCGCGGCGAGCGAGGCGAGGTCGATGTCGAAGAGCCGGGCCACGAACATGATCGCACCGATCAGCACGACGGCACGCAGACCGCGTTCGAGGCACAGCTCCATCATGCTGCCGGGTGCATCGGTGCGGCCGGCGCCGCTGGTGTCGCGCAGCAGCGCTGCGACGCTCTGCCGGACCAGGGTCAGGACAGCCGGCGTCGCGGCCGCGACCGCGCCGAGCCAGAACAGCCGCGGGGCACCGCCCAGCAGGCTCAGCCACAGCAGGACGAGATAGGCGCTGACCCCCCAGGAGACCGCGCGCGAGGCTGCGGGGCCCGCCTCATGGCGCGGTGGCCGGTTCCATATGGCGACAAGGGCGAGCGCGAGCCAGATCAGGGCCGCGGCGGCGACGAACAGGCCGATGACCGGTGCCGGGCTGCCGAGGCCCTTGAGCAGTTCGACCGTCAGACGTCCGAAGGCGAACCAGCCGATCAGCGCCGCGGTCCAGCCATGCCAATGGCGTGCCGCCGCATCGCTCATCGGGATCAGGCGGAAGCGGGCCGCTCCTGGCGCGAACAGGAAGCGACCGAGCACCCGCGTCAGGCGCACGATCAGCAGCACTTGCAGATAGGTGAGCGCGATCATGCGCAGCAGCGGCGGCCAAGGCAGGACGAGGAAGGCCCCGATGCTCCCGGTGGCGAAGGTCGCGACCCACCCGAGCCCGAAGGCGAAGCGCATCGCGACCGCCTGCACGCGATCGGCGGTCGTGTCGAGCTGCCGCGCGATGATGCGTTTGCGAAACCCGCCGCTGAGCCGCCAGAAGACCCATTCGGCGGCCATGCCCACGCCGATCGACACCAGGAACAGGGCGAGGATCGCGACCAAGCCCAGCCTGGCGAGTTCGGGGGCCAGCATGTCGCCGAGGCGCTTGGCCTGATTGCCCAGTTCCGTCGTCGCCAGCGCGAGGCCGGCGACGTGCCGGCGGATTTCGGCGATGCGTTCGGCGATCAGCCCCGCGCCCTGCGCGACGTCGTGTTCCAGCGTCGACAAGGGCGCCTGGGCGCGCGCCGTCGCGGGCGGCGAGCCGTCGCGCTGGCTGCGCAGCCAGGACTGGACCGCGGGGTCTTCCAGCAGCCGCAGGAAATCCTGGACGGCGGCGGGTTGGGTCTGGGGGGCCTGCGTCTGTGCCTGCGCCTGCTCGGGGATCGCCCAGGCGCATGCGACGAGAAGCAAGGCCAGCAGCGCGGCACGGCAAAGGGCACGCGCGTGTCCGGCGGCGCTGCCGCGCATCGAAGCGATCCCCTCAGCCATGACGGATCGCCACGGTCTTGAGGGCGGCGAAGCCATAGAGCCCCTCGAAACCCTTCTCGCGCCCGAAGCCCGAGCGCTTCACGCCGCCGAACGGCAATTCGATGCCGCCGGCCGCGCCGTAGTTGTTGACGAAGACCTGCCCGGCCTGCAGCCCGCGCGCGAGGCGCATCTGTCGCCCGCCATCGCGCGTCCAGACGCTCGCGACGAGGCCGTAGGGCGTGCCGTTGGCGATCGCCAGCGCCTCGTCCTCCGAGCCGAAGACGGTGGCGGCGAGGACGGGCCCGAAGACTTCTTCCTGGGCGAGTTCATGGGCGGGGGGCACGTCGGCGACAAGGGTTGGCAGGACATAATAGCCGCCGGGCGGGACATTGGGAGCCATCGCCCCTTGCGCCGCGGGCTTCAGGCCGTCGGCCGCGGCGCGGTCGAGATAGCCCTGCACGCGGGCCTGCTGGCGCTGGTTGATCACCGGGCCGACATCGAGATCCATGTCCGAGGCGCCTACCCGCAGCGCGCCGAAGCGTTGGCCGACGGCGTCGAGCACGCGCTCGTAGACCGGCTTTTCGATCAGCAGGCGCGATCCCGCCGAACAGGTCTGGCCGGCGTTCTGGATCACGGCGTTCACCAGGAAGGGCAGCGCCGCGTCGAGATCGGCATCGGCGAAGACCAGCTGGGGCGATTTTCCGCCCAGTTCCATGGTCACCGGCTTGTTGTTGCGTGCCGCCGCGGCCTGCACCGCAGCGCCGGTCTGCGGGCTGCCGGTGAAGGAGATGTGGTCGATGCCGGGATGCGCGGCGAGCGCGACACCCGCCTCGGCGCCATAGCCGGTGACGATGTTGAGCGCGCCGGGCGGCAGGCCCGCCGCCTGGGCCAGCTCCGCGATGCGCAGGATCGCGAGGCAGGCATCCTCGGCGGGCTTGACCACGCAGGCATTGCCGACGGCGAGCGAGGCGCCGACCGAGCGCCCGAAGATCTGCGACGGGTAGTTCCAGGGAATGATGTGGCCGGTGACGCCGTGCGGTTCCCAGAAGGTCATGACGGTGTAGCCGTCCATGAACGGGATCGTCTCGCCATGCAGCTTGTCGGCGGCGGCACCGTAATACTCGAAATATCGCGCCAGGGCCGTCGCGTCGGCGCGGCCCTGCCGCAGCGGCTTGCCGGTGTCGACCGATTCGAGCCGCGCGATCGTCTCGTGGTCGTCCTGCACCGCGCGGGCGAGCCGCAGCAGCAGGCGGCCGCGCTCGACCGCCGGCATACGTCCCCAGGGGCCGTCGGCCGCGGCGCGCGCGGCGCGGACGGCTGCGTCGATGTCCGCGGCGCCGCCGCGTGCGATCGTCGCGAAGGGCGCACCGTCCGAGGGATTGATCACATCGATGCGGCGGCCATCCTGGGCGTCGCGCCAGGCGCCGGCGACAAGGATCTGCGACGGGGGCAGGACGAGGCTCATGCAAGGGGCTCCCTGTTTGCGTCTGGCGGTCATGCGTCCGGCGCAGTCTAGCCCAAGCCACGCTGCGGAGTAGTCCCGGCGGCGCGCCCGTGCTAGATGCCGAGGTATCCAAGCCATGACCCAGACGCCTTCCCTGGAGATCTCGGTCGTCGTGCCGGTGCGCGACGAGGCCGAGAACATCGACACGCTGCTCGCCGAGATCGTCGCGGCGCTTGCCGGCCGTGCCTTCGAAATCGTCTATGTCGACGACGGCAGCAGCGATGCGACGCCCGCGCGGCTCGCCGCCGCGCGCGCGCGCCTGCCGATGCTGCGCGTCATCCGCCATCGCCGCAGCGCCGGCCAGTCGGCGGCGCTCGCCACCGGCATCCGCGCGGCGCGCGGAGTCTGGATCGCGACCCTCGACGGCGACGGGCAGAACGATCCGGCCGATATTCCGGCGCTCCACGCCCGCGCCCAGGGGGCCGATGCGCCGGCCCTTGTGGCGGGGTGGCGCGCGCGGCGGCGCGACACCGCGCTCAAGCGGTTCTCCTCGCGCCTCGCCAATGGCGTGCGCGCGGCCCTGCTCGGGGACAGCACTCCCGATACCGGCTGCGGGCTCAAGGTTTTCCGCCGCGACACCTTCCTGCGTCTGCCGGCCTTCAACCACATGCACCGGTTCCTGCCCGCGCTGGTGCAGCGCGACGGCGGTCTGGTCGTCAACCAGCGGGTCAATCACCGGCCGCGCGCGGCGGGTCAATCCAAATACGGTGTCATGAACCGGCTCTTCGTGGGCATCGTCGATCTGCTTGGCGTGATGTGGCTGCAGCGCCGTCCGGTCCGTCCGGAGATCGAGGACGCGTCCTGACGACGGTGGCGGCGCGTCAGATCCGCCGCGTGCGGTGCGCCCAGTAGGGCTCGCGCAGAAGGTTCTTCTGGATCTTTCCCACCGCGGTGCGCGGCAGGGCGTCGACGAACTCCACCACGCGCGGCCGCTTCCAGCGGGCCGTCTCGCGTTCCACCAGCGCGATCAGGTCCTGCGCCGATACCGCCACGCCGGCTCGGCGCACGACATGCGCGACCGGCACTTCGCCCCAATGATCGTCGGGGATCCCGAACACGGCGCATTCGACGACCGCCGGGTGACGGAGCAGGGCGTTTTCGATCTCGACGGGATAGAGGTTCTCGCCGCCCGAGACGATCATGTCCTTGGCTCGGTCGACGAGGGTCAGGAACCCATCCGTGTCGAGGCTGCCGAGATCGCCGGTCGCGAGCCAACCATCGCCGAAGCGGAAGGCCGAGCGGGTCTGTTCGGCATCGTCCCAATAGCCGGTCAGCAGGTTCGGGCCGCGCGTCAGCACCTCGCCGATCTGGCCCGGCTGCAGGTCGCGCCCGAGCGCGTCCACGATCCGGATCTCGACCCCGGCGACGGCCTGGCCGACGGAGCCGCGCTTCGCGTCGTTGAAGGCGGGCGGGCGAAGCGTGATCGGCCCGGTTTCCGATTGTCCGTAATGCTCGACCGGGGTCGCCCAGGGCAATTCCTCGCCGAGCCGGTCGAGCAGGGGACCATGCATCGGCGCGCCGGCGAAATGGAGCTTGCGCAGCGACCGGAGACGCCCAGGCAGGAAGCCTGGGGCGCGGAGGAGGTCGCTCAGCTGCGTCGGCACGAAGAGGCTGGCGGTGGCGCCATGGCGTTCCGCGAGGCGCATGAAGCGTTCCGCATCCCAGCCGCCGAGCGTCACGGCGCAGGCCCCGGCGCCGATCGCGGTGCCGAACCAGACATGCAGTCCCACCGTGTGGAACATGGGCGTCGCGACGATGGCGATGTCGTCCGGCTCGACCCCGAACAGGGTCCGACCGGCCTCGATGCTGGCGACCCGGGCGCGATGCGTGACCGTGACCGCCTTGGGCAGGCCGGTCGTGCCGCCGGTGAAATTGAGCGAGAGGAGGTCGTCGGGGACGATCGCCGGCAGCTTCGTGGCGTCGTTGGCGCGCGCGGCGAGCGCCGCGAGGCCGCCGCCATGCGGCCCGCCGACCACGATCGCACGCGGCGGGGTTGCCCCGGCGGCGCCGCGCGCCTCGTCAAGCCGCGGCACGAGATCGTGATGGATTGCCAGGGCGCGGATCCCGGTCTTGGCGATCATGTAGCCAAGTTCGCGCCCCGTGCTGCGCGTCGAGATGTTGGCGAGGACCAGCCCCGCTCGCGCCGCCGCGAAGAACAGCAGGCCATAGTCGAGGCTGTTCGGCATCATCGCGCCGATGCGGTCGCCCTTGGCGAATCCGTCCGCGACCAGTGCCCGGGCGAGGCCGTCGCAGGCGGCGTCGAACGCGGCGTAGGACAGGCGCCGGTCGCCGTCGATGATCGCCATGGCGTCCGGCGCGCGCAGCGCGCTGCGGGCGAGGATATCGCCGATCAGCATGCCCTGGCCCGCCGCGGCCGGCGGTTCCGGCGATTTCGTTTCGGCTCTATACCCACGTGCCGCCCATGTATCGATGGCCGGACACTAGCGCAAAGCGTCGCGGTCTTGCATATCGTCGGACGCGGCCGCAGACAGGGCCGGGCACAAGCGAGGCAATCGAGATGAGCCATACGGTCATACTCCGCGGGATGGACGCGGAGATCGCGGTCGAGGCGGGCGAGACGATCCTGGACGCGGCGCTGCGCAACGGCCTGCCATTCCCCTTCGGCTGCCAGTCCGGGAATTGCGGCGCCTGCAAATGCGCGCTGGTCGCCGGCGGGGTCGAACTCGCGCCCTATTCCGAGTTCGCGCTCGAGGAGGGCGAGCGGCTCCAGGGCATGATCCTGGGCTGCCGCGCCATCCCGCTTGCCGACTGCACCGTGGCGCTGCTCGAAACCGAGGAACTCGAGGTCCATCCGGCCCGCGAGCTCGATTGTCGCGTCGTCGCGATCGACGACATGACACATGACATCCGGCGTCTGCGTCTCGAGATCCTCTCGGGAGGCCCCTTCGCCTTCTCGGCCGGGCAATTCGCCAGCCTGCGTTTTCCCGGGTTGCCGGCGCGCGACTATTCGATGGCCAACCGGCCCGACGAGGCGCTGCTCGAATTCCACATCCGCCTCGTCGCCGGCGGCGCGGTCACGCCGCATCTGCGCGAGCGGCTCAAGGTCGGCGACACGCTGCGGGTCAGCGGCCCCATGGGAACCTCGTCCTGGCGGCGGCGCCATACGGGACCGATCCTCGCCGTAGCCGGCGGGTCGGGGCTGGCGCCGATCAAGTCGATCGTCGAGACGGCGCTCACCTCCGGCGCGCGCCAGCCGATCCGCCTCTATATCGGTGGGCGCGCGGAGCGCGATCTCTATCTGCTCGACCATTTTGCCGCCCTCGCGGCCCGGCATTCCAACCTGTCCGTGACGCCAGTGCTGTCGCAGGCCGATGGCCCGACCGAGCGCCGCACCGGCTTCCTCGCCGACGCGCTGAACGCCGATCTCGCGGATCTCGACGGCTGGAAGGCCTATCTCGCCGGGCCGCCGGCGATGGTCGAGAGCTGCGTCGATGCGCTCGCGATGCGCGGCATGGCGCGCGGCGATTGTCACGCCGACGCCTTCTACACCGAGGCCGACAAGCAGGCGCTGATGCGCGCGATGGGGCGCTGAGCCGCCCCGCTCAGTCCATCCGGATGCCGCCATTCACCGGCACGCTCGCGCCGGTGATGTGGCTGGCCCCGGGCGAAAGCAGGAAGGCGATGGTGGCGGCGACTTCCTCCGCGCGGCCGGTGCGCCGCAGCGGCGTCGCGGCCTCGACCGCACGCTTCGTGGCCTCCGGATGCGGCGCGGTCATCGGCGTGTCGATCCAGCCGGGCGAGACGCAATTGACCGTGATGCCGCGTGGGCCGAATTCCCGCGCGATGCCGCGGGCGAAGGATTCGATCCCGCCCTTGGACGCCGCATAGCCACTCGACGTCGCCACGCCGCCGGTGCGCGCGGACAGCGAGGAGATAAGGACGATCCGTCCCAGGTCCGACATCCAGTCGCGCGCCGCACGGCAGCACAGGAACGGCGTGGTCAGGTTGATGGTCAGGATCTCGGTCCAGCGCGCGAGGTTGAGCTGGTCGAGCGGGCGGGTGTCGACGATGCCCGTGCAGACCACCAGCGCGTCGAGGCGCGGCATCGCGGCCCGCGCCGCACCGAGCGCGGCATCGACCGCGGCCGGATCGCGCGCGTCGAAGCCATGGGCGGTGGCGCCGGTCGCGGCCGCCAGCGCGCGCAGCGTCGGCGTGTCGAGATCCAGCAGCGCCATGTCGCCTGCGCCGTCCTGGCGCAGCATCCGCGTCAGCGCGGTGCCGATGCCACCCCCGGCGCCGACGATGCAGGCATTGCCTCCGAACGCGATCATCTCGTCCCCTCTTCCCGTCGCCGCGGTCTTGCGCGGCGCGCGCAGCATCTTCCGGAGACGGTGCTTGGCGCAACCCTCGCGATCCGGCACGATCCGCGGCCTCGCAAGGCGGAGATCGTGATCATGGAACAGCGCAGGATCGGCAATTCGGGGCTCCTCGTGTCGGCGGTCGGCCTCGGCTGCAACAATTTCGGCGGACGCATCGATCTCGCGGCGACCCGCGCGGTGATCCACAAGGCCTTCGATCTCGGGATCACCCTCTTCGACACGGCCGACATCTACGGCAACAAGGGCGGGTCGGAGACCGCGATGGGCGAGGTCCTCGGCGCGCGGCGCAAGGATATCGTCCTCGCGACCAAATACGCCAAGCCGATGGACGAGATCGGACGGCTGCGCGGCGCCTCGCGGCGCTACATCGTCGATGCGCTCGAGGCCAGCCTGCGCCGCCTCAAGACCGACTGGATCGACCTCTATCAGCAGCACGAACCCGATCCCGGCACGCCGATCGACGAGACGCTGCGCGCGCTCGAGGATCTCGTGCGGGCTGGAAAGGTCCGCTATGTCGGCTGCTCCAACCTGCCGGCCTGGCAGGTCGTCGAGGCGGAGTTCGTCGCTCGCCAGACGAACACGACGCGTTTCGTCTCGTGCCAGGACGAATACAGCCTGCTTGTGCGTGGCCTGGAAAAGGACCTGATGCCGGTCATGCAGCGCTATGGCGTCGGGCTGCTGCCCTATTTCCCGCTGGCCAGCGGGTTGCTCACCGGCAAGTACCGCCGCAACGCCGCGATGCCCACGGGCGCACGCCTGACCAACACGCAGCGCCTCGCCGACATCTACATGACCGATACGAACTGGGAGATCGTCGAAAAGCTCGAGGCGTTCTGCGCCGCGCGCGGCCGCACGCTGCTCGACCTCGCCTTCGCCTGGCTGCTCGGCAACCCGGTCGTCTCCAGCGTGATCGCGGGCGCGACCCGGCCCGAGCAACTCGAGCAGAACGTGCGCGCGGCGCAATGGATCCTGAGCGCGGAGGACCGCGCCCTGGTCGACGCCGCGACGGCGAAGCCCTGATCGCGGTGACGCCCATGCCGTCCGGCGAGGCGCTGCTGCGCAACCCGCTCAAGGACCGGCTCGCGCGCGGCGAGATCGCGGCGTCGATGACCGTGCGGCTGGTCGCAGATCCGTCGATCGCCCTGCTTGCGCGCAGCGCCGGTTTCGACACGATCTATGTCGACCTGGAGCACGGCCCGTTCGGCATCGAGACCGCGGCGCGGCACTGCGTCGCCGCGCAGCAGGCCGGTCTCGCGCCACTGGTGCGCGTGCCCTCGCATGGCGGCGAGTGGATCGCGCGCGTTCTCGATGGCGGTGCCATGGGCGTCATCGTCCCGCATGTCGATACGCCCGAGGAGGCGCGCGCGGCGGTCGCTGCGGCCAAGTACCCGCCGCTCGGCAGGCGCTCGGCGGCCGGGGCGCTGCCGCAGCTCGGGTTCCGCGCGATCGACGCGGCTCAGGCGATGCCGGCTGTCAACGACGCCACGATGGTGGTCGTGCAGGCGGAGACCGCGCGCGCCATCGCGCAGATCGACGCGATCATGGCGGTCGATGGCGTCGACATGGTCCTGCTCGGCGCCAACGACCTGCTCGCCGATCTCGGTGCCCCGGGCGCGTTCGATGATCCGCGGCTCATGGATTCCTATGCGCGTGCCATCGCCGCCTGCCGTCGCCATGGCAAGCATGCCGGCGTGGGCGGTCTCGCCGGGCGCCCGGACCTGACCGCGCGCTGTGTGGAACTTGGCGCGCGCTACATCTCGACCGGCACCGATCTCGGCTTCCTGCTCGACGCCGCGACGCGCCGCGCGCGCGATGCGCACGCGCTCCTCGGCGCCGGGGAACATGGTCAAGGCAGCGACGCGCTCCCCCACTTCCGTCAATCAGACCCGAGCTTGTCCTGAAACTGCAAACTTCGCTCGGTACCTCGGGGTCGTGTCGGGGGCGCGGACGGAGCGGCTCCGAATATCGATCGGAGGAACAAGATGCGGTTCATCAAATCATTCGCTGCCGTGCTCGTCGGCGCCGCCGCGATCGCCGGTGCGATGGGAACGGCCCATGCAGAGGACGTCGTCCTCAAGCTTTGGGCGCGGGCGGACAGGTCCGGGCCGTTGCGGGCGGGCAATATCGTCGCCGCAGCGGAGACCCTCAATGCGGCGCTCAAGGCGGCCGGTTCCGACAAGGTCGTCAAGGTCAACGTGCACGAAGGACCGGCGACGGGTTTCGATGCCGACGCGCTTGATATCCTCAAGGCCTTCGCCGTGAACCAGGGGCCGGATCTCTACGTCGCCGCCCACGAATGGATCGGCGAATTCGCCAAATCCGGCTACGCGATGCAACTCGACGGCTTCATCGCGCGCAACCAGTGGGCGTTCGGCGACGTCATCCCGATCCTCTGGGAATCGAGCAAGTACGACGGGAAGATCTACGCGGTTCCGCAGGATTCCGAGATCCGCATGTTCTTTTACAACAAGGACATGCTGCGGAAGATCGGCAAGGACGAGGCGTTCATCGAGGGCCTGCCGGCACAGGTCGAGGCCGGGCAGTTCACGATGCAGGACCTTTCCGGCCTCGCGAAGGAGGTCGTCGCCAAGGGGGCCGCGAAGATCGGGATCATCCACCGCCCGAATGTCGGCCCGGATTACCTGATGACGTTCGCTGCGTTCGGTGCGAGATTCGTCGACGAGAGCGGTCGTCAGTTGATCCTGCCGAAGGCCGAGATCAAGAAGGGTCTGGAGTGGTTCGCCTGGAACGCCGCCAACGGCGTGACGCCGCGCAACAACACATCGATGACCTGGGATGAGATCCAGTCCTCCTTCAAGAAGGAGGAATCGTTCATCTACCACCAGGGCGTCTGGGCCGTGGGCGAATGGATGCTGGGCGACGCCAAGGGCGCCGTGTGGCCGAAGGATCGCGAGGGCTATTTCCGCAAGGTCGGCTGGCTGCACGCGCCTGCCGGCATCAAGGGCGGTGCGCCGGCCAATCTCTCGCATCCGATTTCCTATGTCGTGAATCCCAAGTCGAAGCATGCGGAACTTGCCGCGATGCTCGTCGCCTATGCGACGCTGCCTTACTTCAACACCAAGCATGCGGTGACGACGGCGCACACGGCGATCCTGCATGGTCAGCGCAGCATGCCGGCTTACGCCGACGCCTGGTACCTCGAGGCCGCGACGCCGATGCTGGCGCGCTCGACCTTCCTGCCTAACCATCCGGATTTCGGGCGTTACAATGGGATCCTCTTCAAGGCTCTGCAGGGCGTCGAGACCGGGCGTCTGACGCCGGACAAGGCGATCGAGTTCCTCGAAGACGAGATGCAGAACGAACTCAAGGCCAGCGTGAAGATCGTCGCCAAGCTCAACTGATCGTGGTGCGCGGATTCCCGCGGCGCAACCCGCCGCGGGGCTCCGGATCTTCATGATGCGCTCTGTCGCCTCCCGCCGTGCCGTGGATCGCGCCCTGTTCCTCGGGCCGGCGACCATCCTGCTGGCCCTGTTCTTCCTGGTCCCGGTCCTGGTGGACGTCGCGATCGCGTTTACCGACATGGGCCGGAATCTAAAGGTCACGACGTTTACGACCGAGAACGTCGAGCGCATGCTGGGTGGCGACCGTCGGCTCAGCCACATCATGCTCGTGACGCTTACCTACGTGATGTGCACGCTTGCGATCTTCAACGTCGGTTACGGTTTGCTGCTTTCGCTGCTTACGACCGCGCTGCCCGACCGTGCGGGGGCTTTCTTTCGCGCGGTCTGGTTCCTGCCGCGGATGAGCCCGTCCGTGGTCTACGCGCTGCTGTGGAGCTGGGTCGTGGCACCTACCGATTACGGTCTTCTCAACCAGGCTCTTGGTGCCCTCGGCGTCGCCCCGATCGACCTCAAGAGCAATGCTCCGATGCTCGTCGTGGTGCTCGCCAATGGCTTCGTCGGCGCCTCCTTCGGGATGATCATCTTCACCAGCGCGATCCGTTCGATTCCGCAGCATCTCTTCCATGCCGCGCGGGTCGACGGCGCGGGCGGTCTCTCCCTCGTTCGCCACATAACGCTGCCAGCGATACGCTGGCAGATCAGCTTCGTGACGATCTACCAAGCGCTCTCGCTGATGGTCAGTTTCGAATACATCTGGCTGCTCACGAATGGCGGACCGTTCTTCGATACAACGGTCTATGCGCTCTACGTCTATCGGCGGGCCTTCGAGAATGGCCAGTACGCCTATGGCGCCGCGCTGGCGCTGGGCTTGGTGGTGATCGGCGTCTCCGTCGCGATGATACTCTGGCGCTTCTTCGACATGCGCGCGCTGCTCCAGAAGCCGCGCATCGAGGTCGGGTGATGGAAACGCGCGCGTTCGCTTCCACCTCGCCGCAGAGACCCGACTGGCAGGCGTTGGCCGACAAGGCACGCTCCCGTCGGCGTGCGACGAACGCCTTCCTCTATGCCGTTCTGATCCTCGGCTCCTTGCCGATCGTGGTTCCCTATCTCTGGCTCTTCACCGTCGCCTTCTCTGGCCGCGCCGGCGCGAGCACCACGGTGCTGTGGCTGACTCTGGCGATCCTCATGCCGGCACTGCTCGGTTGGCTGGGGCTGCGCGCATCCATCGAAGATCCGCGCCGTCTGCGCCACGCCGAATGGCTTCTCGCCGCGGCGACGTTGGCGGCGCTTGCGGCGGTCACGGGCCCGCACCTCCACGCCGACAATTGGCGTTTTCTCTGGATCTCCGACATCGCCAACCGCCTCAAGGGCGAGACCGGCACCGGCGGTCGCTATCCCAGCGTCTGGACCGCCTTTGGAAACTCCCTGTTCATCGCGCTGGTGCAGATGACCCTCGTCGTC
>Ga0315902_10010907_pt1 | contig 11996 bp, 11 predicted proteins | sample LakEriMetagenome_9_FD_203523 | JGI IMG/M metagenome (GOLD analysis project Ga0315902, IMG submission 203523) | Freshwater fungal communities from buoy surface, Lake Erie, Ohio, United States - Buoy 12 MA117 | ecosystem: Environmental > Aquatic > Freshwater > Lake > Lake biofilm | place: USA... | reverse complement strand
GATGGAATTGAGTTCAGTCTCCACGACCTGCAATGCTTCGAGGATCGGGTTACGCGGCTTTAGAGCTTCAAGCTGCGCAAAACAGAGTTCAATGCGGGCGGCGATGGAAAGCTCAACCTGCCCAGCGGCGCCTTTGACGCTGTTCTCGAGCCGCGACAATGCTCCGGTCTCCGAACCGGCGGGATCCATGGCTCCGATCTGCGCCAGCGCCACGGCAAACAGAATCTCCTCGGCGAGCGAGCCAGGGGTCGACGTCCTCACGTCGTCGATCGCGCCGCAACGAACAAGGTCGGCCATCGGCAAGGTCGACAGGCCAATGCTTGGCAGGCTGTTGATCGCATCGGTCATTGTGCACCTCCAGCGGCGACCGGCGCGATTGACCATGAGAACTCGTCACCCGCAGCGCCTTGAAGTTGAAGTTCAATATCGGATGAGGCGAGCAGGCGAAGATTCAGCACGGGCTTGTTTGGCTCCTGCGAGGCGGCATCAGATTCTGTTGAACGCCCATCGCCCCAGCTTGCCTTCATGCGCAGCAAGGAGGGCGAGGCCGCGTGGGCGCTCAGGACATATCGGCCCGGTGGCTGGCGCTCGAGGCGGAGAGTGGCCGCACCGTTCGGTCCGAGCATTTTGGGGGCCGACGCGACAGGTGCGCCAGCTGCATCGGCTTCACAGCCGCCTCCGCCGCCGCCAAATTGTTGGACCGCGCATCTCCAGAGAGCTTCACGGTCCGCAGGCGCGGGTCGGCCGCCTAATTCCTCGATCACATCAGCGCGGACCGCGTAAAAGCTTCCCGACGCGAGGCGAACTTTCTCGCCCCCAATGGTCTCGAACGAGATCGTGTCGCCGCCGGAGACCATGCCGATCACGCGTCCGCGAGCGTCGAATAGCGGACTGCCACTCGCGCCACCGGCGGCCTCGAGATTGGTCTGCACAAGTGAGCGGTGCTCGACGGGCGTTAGCTGGCGCTGAAAACCGTCTGTCAGCTTCTGGATCTTCCCAACAACTGGCGTGGCTGTAGGCTCAAAGGGATTCAACTTGGTTCCATTGCGGCCTTCCACCGGGAAGCCAATATAGCCGGCAGATTGTAGCGGTCTCAGCTCGAAAATGTCGGACGCGATGGGGAGCGGAGGACCGAGCTTCGCCCGATCGTCTTCGTTCGCGAGCGATAGTTCGGCTGCATCGAATACGTTGGGCCAGTCGCCAGCAGGCCGCACGCCCTCAAGGACGAGTTGGTACGCGTCATAGGCTGGATGCCCGACATACTCCGGCTGAAGAACAATGTCCTCGATACGCCCGGGCGCCACGGTCCTGCGCGCCACGATCGTGACATCATTCGCAGCAGCCGCCTTCAATTGGCTCCCGACATGCCAGTTGGAGATGAGGCGTGGACGGCCTCCAAGATCGGCGACCCATGCCGTGCCCTTGGGTTCGAACTTGTCGCCAAGAAGAGCGCCGACGACATAGATCGACTGCCCTGCCCTTTCCTGGAAAGCTGTGGTTTCGAGGATCGGCTCCAGCATCTCTTGAATCGCTGTGGCGGCGAGCCGCTCTTGCTCCTGTCGCAGCCGGATCGCCTCAAACTGAGTGGGCAGGTATGCCCCTGCGGCGGCGCCTCCAGCAAGCAAGAGCACGCCGAGGCCGCCACCCATCACATAGATGCGCCTATTGGTGCCGCTTTGTCCCGCTATGAGGCGGCGCGCGTCCGACTGGCCTGAACCCTTGCCTCGCCTGCCGACGGGCGGCGGCACGTCTTCCCTCTTCTCGTGCAGCACGCAGCGGAAGTGGCCCCGGCCGGCAAGACCAACCGCGTTCGGATCAATCCTCTCCCGCAGCGTGACCTGTGGCGGATCTTTCGGCGGCATCGCCCCGAGCCAGATCCAGTGCTCGTTTACATCACCCTGGAAGATCGACTGTGTGCTCGACACAAGCTTGCCATCCAGCCAGACGGGATTCTTTGCCTTGTAGATGAGCTTGAAATCGTCCGGCCGCTCGATCGAGCAATGATCGCGCGAGGCGACCCTGGGCTGCAGGTCCTCGCCTATGCAGACATCGCAATCCTGCAGCGCGCCGAACACGACGCGCAGGTCCTCGACCTCCTTCTGGAACAGTGTCTGGCGCCGAGCGTCCAGCGACACATACTCAATGGAAAGCCAGTTCACGCATCACTCCACAAATTGTCTGCCCCGGAAAGGCTCAAGCCCACGGAACGCCGAGTTCAGCGGCGCGCCCCTTGGACAGCACGCCGTCCTTGGCCTGCCCGACGGCTTCCTGTTCCTTCCGCAGCGCCTCGACCGTGCCCCGACCGACGATGTCCTTCGGATCGCGCTTCACCAAGGTTTTGTGCCCGACGCTTTCGAGCAGCTTGCGCAGCGCAACGGCCTTCGCGCCTGTCGACCCGAAACGCACACGATCAAGGGCAGCGTCGCCGGGACGTTTTGACTGCAGGCAGGCTTCGGCGCCCGAAAGCAGCATGTAGAAGAACTTCTGGTTCGCCTTGGCGCCGACGATCGTCTTGTCCTTCCGGCCCAGCTGATCGAGCGAAAGCAGATTGCGATAGGTCGCGATTTCGCCGCTGTACTTCCCGCCACTTACGGAGCCCGAGATCACATTGCAGCCGTTTGACTGGTATCCGATCACCGCCTTGGGGTTCAGGTCATAGGCTGCGTGAATATTGTCGCATACGGCCGCGCCCGGGCTCTCCCAATCCGAGTTCGTGAAGCCGAGCACTGTCTTCGCGCGCGCTACCGGCGCGAACCAGTCATCACTCTGGCGCAGCATGTTTGGCTGCTTGCCGCCGTGCGGACCGATGTAGTGGATGTGCAACCCCTGGCTCAGCGTGTTCGAGTACCAGTTGGAGCCCGTGCTGGCATCGAGCAGCGCGTCTGTCGCCGCAAGACTTGCAACGTCGGTCCGCGCTACTCGACCGCGCAGAGCCAGATAGATGCGATAGACCTCCACGAAGGCAAGGTGAGGCACGGTCGATGCGTGGAAGGCCGCGACGGTGTTGGCCTTGCGATCCCAGATTCCCATCGTGCAGAGCATCCGCACATGATCGACCACGCCGACCTTCAAGCGGATCGATGGCTTGAAGACGCCGACGTCCTTGGGGTCAACGATCTCGCATCCGCGCAAACCGAACAGCACAAGATCGGCCTGCGGCGCTCCCAGCCGGAAGGAATACGTGAAGGTCTCGAGGAACCCGTTGGCGCGCGCGAGATTTTGAAGCAGCGCGCCATCGAGCGGGAAGTCACTGCCCAGCGCGGCTTCGTCGCTGCCGAGATGCGCCTTGTCGATTGAGTGGTGCGGCGGCGGCTTTAGCGTAGCGACCTTGGTGAGATCCGGGAGTTTCTTGCCCACACGCTCGACGATCGCCTTGCGAAGCGCCTCGTCCTTCTTGATCTCGTCGGGCCCGAATGCCGTGAGCGGCGGCATCCCGCCTGTTTCCGCCACCATCTCTTCGAGCATGAGGTCGATCGATTCGTCCGTGGCCGCCTGAGCGGGCTGCGCACGCGCACCCGGCATGCTGGCCCCAAACCCGGTCAGCGCCGCGGCAAGGACAGCCCTGCTGAAATCACGCCTGTCCATGTTGATCCCCCTTGCTTCGCGCCCCCTCAAGGCAGGCGCGAGAGTGAGATACGCGAATCCCGAAGACAAGTGAGCGGCAATCCGTAACTGCCGCCACGGTGCAGCCAACCACAAAGCCGACAGAAGTTCGAGCAGCGTCCAGTGCGGGTTCCCGGTAGGCAGTTCTCGTCTTGGGACACGGGGTGGCGGACGGTGCTCAGCCGAAATTCTACTTGTATTCAGAGCACTAACTCGACCAGAGGACATGGGTCGGTTAAAGGCGCCAAGCCTGCGCAATGTGGCCATCACGGCGCCGTACATGCATGATGGGTCAATCGCGACGCTGGATGAAGTCCTGGATCACTATGCAGCGGGCGGCCGCACGATCGGAGAAGGCCCCCATGCCGGCGTGGGTCGGGACAATCCACTCAAGAGTTCATTTGTTCCCGGTTTCGAGATGACGGCGGACGAGCGCGCCGAATTGATCGCGTTCCTGCGTTCATTCACGGACGAAAAGTTCCTGACCGACCCAAGATACTCAGACCCCTGGAAGAAGGAGCCCTAAGTTGGCCAGCTACATCCGAGCACTCGTGCTTGGCGCTGCGATGTTCATGTCTGCAGCACCCGCATTCGCGCACTCGACGGTGAAGAGCACGGTCCCGGCCAGCGGTTCGGTCGTTAACCGGTCGCCCGACAGCGTCTTCATCAACTTCAACGAATCGGCGCGCATGACCTCGGTCGTGGTCAGCGAAACGGGCAAGGCGGATCGCAAGCTCGAGTTCACGCCGCCTTCGGGCAGCACGACCACTTTCAGGATACCCGAGCCCAAGCTGGGGGCGGGCCGGAACGAGATCAAATGGAAGGCCCTGTCGAAGGACGGTCACCCCATCTCGGGGTCGATCATCATCGTGATGAAGGCAGGCCCAACCTCTTCCGGCGATGCGCCGGCAACGGATGAGGAGCACACGCCACACTAATGCTTGAACTGCTCGCCGCGATAACAAAGCTTGCGCTTTACGCCGGATCATTCGCCGGCGCTGGCGTTGCTTTCGCGTGCGTGAGCCTCGGCGGGCGGCTTGGCCAGACTTCAGCGGCCACGCCAAGGCTCATCGCAATGGCGGCTGCGATCATGTTGGCTGCCGCGATTGCCGGCGCCGCTATCCTGATCGCGCGTCTCGGCGGCCAGGTCGACAGCGCGACACTGTCGGCGATCTGGGACACACCGGCTGGCCCAGCGATCGCCCTTCAGCTTGGCGGCGCGATGCTGCTTCTTCTCTCGAGCCGCGCAAGGGGACTCATGCGAGTCTTGCAGGTCGGGGGCGGCGTTCTGGCGCTCGCCTGCTTTGGCGTCAACGGGCATTCGGCCTCCATTGACGTGCCGACGGGCGCGATCGCGTTTCTGCACGTTTGCGCGGCCAGCTGGTGGCTGGGATCGCTGCTTCTGCTCCGCGAGGCGGGACGGATGATGCCGGCGCCCGAGCTGGCGCTGCTTGTCCGCCGGTTCAGCATGTTTGCGATCGTGATCGTCGCAGGCCTTGTCGCGTGTGGGGTCGCCTTGACCCTGGCTCTGATCGACTTCAGCCGCCCGGAATGGCTGACCCCGTACGCGCAGGCGCTGGCGATGAAGATCGTGCTCGCCGCAGCGGTGCTGAGCATCGCAGCCTGGAACAAGTTGCGGATCACACCGCGGATCGCCGCGGAGGATGGAGTGGGCGCGCGACAGCTCAGCCAGAGCATCGGCGTCGAACTGGGCCTTTTCGCCGGCGTATTCGTCGCCACAGCCTGGCTAACCACATTCAGCTCGCCCCACGCATGAAGCGCGCGAGCGGCATGACCTCGACTTCAGCGCACACCCGAGTTGCGCATACTCAGGCGAAAATCATGACACGTTCAACCTATGTCCGGTTGGTCGCCGCAATCCTCGACACGCCGGCTGCGCACCCATGACCTGACGCGATCAAGTCTGCTGGTCCGGTGATGACATAGCGCTCGGTGTTCTTTTTTCTCTCGTCGGCTTGTCGGTTCTTCTCGTTCTTGCCGTTGAGCTTGCCGCCACGCGACTGCGGCGACTGGCGACTTAATGAACTCCCCCGCTTGCGAGCACCTCGCGCAGCGCCTCATTGAAGCCAGGCGTATCCTCGCGGATAACGCCGACATGCGTCCATCGAACTACGCCATCACGACCGATGAGCATCGAGGCTGGCAGGCCGCCATAGCGCATCACGCCCGCAATCCGCTCCTCAGGGTCAAGCCAGATGTCATAGTTTATGCCGAAGGCAGGCGCGGTCGCGATGACCTTCTCCCGGTCGGCTGCGGCGTCGATGCTCACGCCGATCACACGAAATCCGCTTGCGCCGTGGCGGGTCTGCAGCCCGGCAAGGAACGGAATCTCCTGCCGGCATGGCGCGCACCAGGTCGCCCACACATTCAGGAGCACCGCATCTCCGCGCAGATCCTCAAGTGATACTGGCGCACCATCGCCCGAAGTCGCCTCGAACGAGGGTATCTCGCGCCGGTCGACTTCGCGCAACGGCTCGCCGCATGCGGTGAGCCAGGCTGCAGCGACAAGAAGTGTAGAGGTGAGCCTCATTGACCGGGTCGCACGCGCGCAACATGTACGCTGCTCCCCTCAGAGGGATCAGTCCATGCAAGAACGAGGTCATCTCCGACCGCCGCGATACGTGGAAAGCCTGCGGTTCTCGCCGCGCTTGTCGTGGCGATGACGGTTGCATCGGTGCTGACGCCATCCTTCCTGACGGTCTTCAGACGCACCTCTGCGCCCTCGGCCCCAACCCGTTCCAGCCACACCACGCGCGCATCGCCTGCGGCTGACAGGTTCACACCGACACGTCCGACGGGGTTTCCGTCGTCAATCTGTATCGGCGGCGAGAAGCTCGCTCCGCTGTCGCTGGAGAAAGCCAGATTTATCCGCTCCTGATCATTGGCGCCCGTGAACCACGCAACGGCGACCAAGTCGCCGCGCGCGGAGATCGCCGGGCCGTTGACCGGGCATCCCTCGATCATCCAGTTGTCTGCGTGCACTGGCGCCGGCTCGGTCCAGACGCCATCAACGAGGCGCACAACACTGATGTCGCGAATCTCCTCCGGCGACCTGTCGCGATAGACCGCCACCGGCCCGGACGAGGCCCACGCCATCGATGTCTGGCAGCAATCGCAGATACGCGTGTCGATCAGCTGGGTCGGCCCTGGCGTCCCTTCCGCCGACACGGTGGTGAAGCCAAGCTGCATTTCAGGCGCGGGATTCGGATCGATCGTGTTCCGTCCGTCGAGCCAGATCGCTTCGACATCGCCGGTTGGCGTCTCCAGAAAAGACACGAAACCATGCTCGCCCTGCAAACCGTCATCGTGAAGAATCTTGCTGTCGGACCAGGTCCGGCCTTCATCAACAGACTGTGCGATCCGGACATCATACGCGTAGGTGGCGTCCCCGCTCTTCTGGAGCCAATGAGCCAGCAACCGCCCTGTGCGCGTCTGCACGAGGGATGGAACATCGGCCCAGTTCACGAACAGATCATTGCGCGTCACCACCGTCATCGGGGGCGACCACTTATCGTCCAGGCGTCCCAGTTTGGAATACCGCAGGGAATGGGCGTCAGGCTCGCCCTGTTCAAGCCAACTCAGGATCACACCGCCGTCCGCCGATAGGGCAAGATTGGGCGCCATGCTTGAGGTGGGCGCTGGCGTCTCCAACAGCTGCACCACTGGCGCGCTGGACCTTGGTCCTGAACACGCACTCGAAAGGAGTACCGCTGCGCAAGCGGCCAGCCAGAGACGCACGGGCGAATGGGGGTCCATGGCTTGCATGCTGGCCACTGTCGATGGAGCGGTCAACGGGGCTGCGTGTGCGCTCCGAGAGTGATATCGACGCAACAGCCGTTTCGATCGCCCCCTCGATCGTACCGTATGGACGGGAGGACCATCGGCTAGGCGAAAGCTCGACGACCAGCTCAACGCGCCTCTTCGACTCTCTGACTAGTTGTTTTGCGCCAGCGCAATGTCGATCTTCGGGCCGGAGGTCAGAATTCCGAGACCGTAGATAGGATCGCGGCCGGGGTCGCCGGCGTCCTCTGCGAAGGCCGCCAGCAGTGTCTCGACAGACGCCGGTCCGCCTGCAGCGCGCTGACCCGCCAGCATGGCGGTAACCCGGGGTGCTGCGTAGGATGTCCCGACCAACTCCCGTCCCGACCCCGTCGGCGATTGCTCGACGCCGAGTGCAGCGATGTCCACGTGTGGACCGCGCCCTGAATAGAGGTAGGGACGGCCTGCACCATCGACGGCTGCAACTCCAACAACTCCGTCGTAGGCCGCAGGGAATGCCGGCGGCGCTGCGGGGCCCTCATTTCCAACTGCGGCGACGATCACCATGCCAGCCTTGAGCGACATCTTGATCGCGCGGCGAAGCGCGGGATGATCTGGCCCGGCGAGACTCAGGTTCGCGAGATCGATGCGCGCAGTTACTAGCCTGTCAAAGGCGAGGACAAGAGCCGTAACGTCTGCCGCGCCCGAGTCGCCATGCTGTCGCATCACATCCAGGAGCATCAGCTGGTCCGGCTTCACGTGATAAGCGTTGGAGAGATCGCGCAGCAGGATGGTCGTCACCGCTTCCCCGTGGCCTCTCAAGGCGGGTTGATCGACCAGTCTCTCCACCGGCCAGTCGCCGACCGCGCTTGCCGAAAAGCCGTCGATGACGCCAACGCGCAAGCCGCCCGTCGCGTTTGCAGGCGAGCCGCGCTGCTCCTCGACGAGTTCGTTCGGTCCTTCGCCTGCCGCCCGATAGAAATAGTTGTATCCCGAAGGCGATGCAGGCTCCCGCACCCTCAGCATCTCCAGCGCCTCGCTTGAACTTACGCCCTCAGGACGGCGCAAACGCGCCACGACGCTGCCGATTGAGACCAGCTCTCGCGCCTCGATCACCCCAAACCCCAGCGCCTCGGCGCGGGCCACCAGACCGGCGTCTTCCGACATGATGACGATCTCGCCTTCGCGATACGGGTTCCCCGCATCGTCGTTTTCGACCGGCACGATCACGCCCTGTCGATCGCGCTGCTCGTCCTCCGAGTCTTCGGAGTCGCTATCTTCCTGCTCGTCATCGCCCTCGGAGCCGTGGCCGGAGTTGTCATCATCCGTGTCGTCCGATCCGGAGTTGGACCCGGAACTGGATCCAGAACTCGACCCCGAATTAGAACCGGAGCTCGACTCGATCTCAGCTGTAACGAGCACGGAACCACCGCTTCCATCTGAAGCGGACACCAATTCGCCTCCGGCGGCATCGTCACCCTGCCGGACATCGCTATTGCCGCGCCCTGAATCCCGCTCACGCTCGCTGCGTTCGGCAGCGCGCTCAGCTGCACGCTCGGCGGCCTCGCCCGCGCGTTCTGCTGCCTTGGCTGCGCGCTCGGAGGCACGTTCGGCGCGCTCCATCGCCTCCTCCTCGGGAGGCTTGGCGCCGGCTTGGCTGGCGAGCGCCAGAGCCAGGCTAAGCGCCGAAAAAAGGGTTAACCAACGCGATGTCATCATTGCCACAATACGATGTTTCGGCGCCTTGCGCGAACCGAATATTTCAGGCGCGTGTGAGAATAGGATCGCCGCACGGTCGTTGTCGGAACAGAATTGCATGAACGAGGGCGACAACAGGTTCAGGGGCGAACTCCGCGCGCTTATTCCGAGGCTACGGCGGTTCGGCCATTCCTTGACGGGGTCGCCGGACGATGGCGACGACCTGGTGCAAGAGGCGTTGGAGAAAGCGTTGTCCCGGGAAGCGCAGTTTCAGGTTGGAAGCAGGCTGGACAGCTGGATGTACAAGATCATGCAAAACGCCTGGATTGACCAGAAACGCTCGGCGGCCCGCCGCCGGCACATCGTCCAGCCGATGAGCGAGGACGTGATTGCGGTTGGCGAAGACGGGCGGGAGGTGTTCGATTCCCGCATAAACCTGCGTCAGGTGCGCGAGGCGATGACGCGTCTGCATCCAGACGAAAGGTCGATTTTGGCGCTCGTCTCGATCGAAGGCCAGACGTATCGCGAGGCGGCTGAAACGCTGGAAATACCCATCGGAACAGTCATGAGCCGCATTTCCCGGGCGCGGGCGCGACTGCTGCAGTTGCTCGACGGGGTCGATCCTGTTTCGTGGAAGGACTGAATCATGGACAGAGTGTCCGATGAGATGATCACCGCCTGGCTGGACGGCGAGGTCACGCCGCAGCAACGCAGCGAAATTGAATCGGCGATCGCGGCCTCGCCCGGACTGGGCGTTCGCGTCGCGCGGCTGGCGCGTGCCGACAGGCTGCTGGCGCCGGCGTATGCGGAAACGCTGAATGCGCCGGTCCCGCAGCGCTTCGAGGCTGTGATCGGAAAGTCTCGCCGCGCCGGCGGGTTTGCGGGCTTCCGTGAAGCCCTGTCGAGCCTGCTGTCGCCTCGCCCCATGGCCATGGCCGCAGCCTCCCTGGTGGTGGGCGTTATGATCGGCGGCGCCATTCTGTCCGGATCGCCGACGGCCGCCGGCATGGCGTCTGATAGCGAAGGACGAATGATTGCAGATAACGCGATGGCCCAAAGTCTGGCGTCGGCGGCCTCTGGCGCGACCGCAGGACCCGTGAGCATCCGGCTTAGCCTTGTCGATGAGAGTGGGCGCTACTGCAGGCAGTTCGAGACGCCCGCAACGGCCGGACTCGCATGCCGCGAAGGCGAAGCATGGGTGATCGACACACTCTCCCGCATGGGCGGCAGGTCCAGCGTGGATGCAGGCTATGTCATGGCCGACGGTTCAATGGATCCCGCCATCTCCGCAGCGCTCGAGCGGCTCGGCGTTCGGCGCGTGTTGGACAGTCGCGAAGAGTCCGCAGCGATCGCATCAGGCTGGGCCGCCTCCGCCGACTGATCGTTGGAGCCAAGATCAAATACAGCAACGCCCGGCCATCGACTGGCCGGGCGTTCTTGTTTCTGGAGCCGTCCAGCCGATCGCTTCGCTTAGTCCTCCGTGGGACGACGGAAATCTGCGCGCCAGGTCAGACGCAATCCCGCGCCGAAATCTGGCGCGTTGTCAGTGAGGCCAGTCAGCGCGTACAGCGAGACCCGCCAGTCGGGCGAAAGGGTAAAGCTGCTATAGGCTGTCAGGTCGGCAGACTGATCCAGACCGTTGATGGACGACTCGGACCACCCGGCGTCGACCCCGGCGATCACGCCGTCAAACGGGCGGAAATAGCCGCCAGCGCCAAACTGAGCGCCGTCTTCACGCGTCGCGCCGCCACGAAACTTGTAACCTCCGAACGCATAGACTCCTGCGCCATCGAAGTCGTGGCCGAACTCCGCGAGCATCGTGAAGTCCGTCTCCCCGGTGCCCAGGTCCTTCGCCACATCGCCCGTCGGCAAGGTCACGCGACCAGTCAGGTCGAGATAGTTGTCCTCGCCGATGCTCTGTGACCATGTCGCCGAAAGCGAAATGTCGGCCAGACCGGACTCATTGACGCCGCCGATGACCTCACCGAGATCATTCTCGATCGAATCGTCGTCCTCGTCACCGCCGCCGCCGGGACCGCTGCGGTCGCCACCGTTGTCGTCAGGGCCGCCCGGCACCACGCCGCCAGGCCCTTCAATGCTCGCGAAGGGCACGCGAGCCCGGAACGACCAGTCGCCTGCACGAAGGCGGAACGTGACCGGCACTTCGTAAATCGAAGTCTCGTCCGTGCCGCCATACGTGCCGGTCGAGTACTCAGCCCCGACGCCAATCTGGACTGTCTGTGCGGAGGCGACGCCTGCACCTGCAACGATGGATGCACCGGTCAATGCGACCAGCGAAAGCGATGTCCGAAACTTCATTGAAAGCTACTCCCCGACAATCTGCGAAACACATACCAGCGCCAACTTAAGGTCGCTGCCCCCCAACAGGCGAAAAGCAAGAAGAGGCAGAGGCGCGGGTGGTGGGGGTTACCGTACGCCTCTGCCCCCTTTTTTCCGCTTCTAAGCGGAAGGCCGTTTAGTCACGATCACGTCCACGCTCACGGTCGCGATCCCGCCCGCGGTCGTCACGGTCCCGGTCACGCCCGCGATCGTCATCGCGATCCCGGTCGCGGCCGCGCTCATCATCGCCGTCACGTCCGCCACGATCGTCTTCCGGGCCATCATCGCCACCGCGACCACGACCTCGGCCACGATTGTCATCGTCGGCGCCGTCATCGGCATCATCACCGCCACGCCCGCGACCGCGCCCACGACCTTCGCCGTCGTCGTCATCGTCTTCGACGCCAGGCTGATCATCGTCGATCGAGCCATCACCGCGACGCTTCAGGCCGTCTTCCCCGATGTCATCGTCACCTTCCTCAACGCCCGGCTGGTCGTCGTCGATCGAGCCGTCGCCGCGACGCTTCAGGCCGTCCTCCCCGATGTCATCGTCACCTTCCTCAACGCCCGGCTGG
>Ga0315902_10010905_pt1 | contig 11997 bp, 14 predicted proteins | sample LakEriMetagenome_9_FD_203523 | JGI IMG/M metagenome (GOLD analysis project Ga0315902, IMG submission 203523) | Freshwater fungal communities from buoy surface, Lake Erie, Ohio, United States - Buoy 12 MA117 | ecosystem: Environmental > Aquatic > Freshwater > Lake > Lake biofilm | place: USA... | reverse complement strand
GAGTAGCAGCTCGAATCTTTCAGGCAATCGCAGATGCCGATATCAATATCGACATGATTGTTCAAAATGTCTCCGCGGCAGCCACAGGTCTTACCGATATTTCATTTACCCTGCCAAGAACTGAAGGTTCAAGAGGAACATCAATTGTTCAAAAACTACAGGGAGAGATAGGTTTTCAATCGATTCAATATGATGATCAGATCGGCAAATTATCCCTAATTGGCGCTGGTATGCGCTCACATCCTGGAGTAACAGCTAACTTCTTTGCAGCTATGGCCTCAGCTGGAGTTAATATTGAAATGATTTCAACCTCTGAAATTCGCATCTCTATTGTTTGTCGCCAGGCAGATATTGAGCGGGCAGTTCAAGCAGCTCACACCGCATTTGATCTAGATGCTGACCAGATCGAAGCTGTTGTCTATGGTGGCAGCGGCATATGAGTAGAAAGCCATCACTTGCAGTAGTTGGAGCAACAGGGGCAGTTGGAACTGTGATGCTCGATATTCTCAGTAAACGAGAGAATGCCTGGGGCGAGATTCGACTAATTGCATCTGAGAAAAGCGCTGGAAAGAAATTACTCTGCCGCGGAGAAGAACTAACTGTTGTTGCTCTATCACCTGAGGCATTTGATGGAGTTGATGTTGCCATGTTTGATGTTCCGGATGAAATCTCTGCCATATGGGCCCCAATAGCAGCATCAAGGAAGGTGGTTTGTGTTGATAATTCAGGTGCGTTTCGAATGGACCCTGAAGTTCCGCTAGTTGTCCCGGAAGTAAATCCAGAAGAAATTAAGAATCGTCCTAGAGGAATTATCTCCAATCCCAATTGCACAACTCTTTCCATGATTGTTGCGATGGGAGCACTTCATAAGAAATATGTCTTAAAAGAATTAGTAGTTGCCTCCTATCAAGCAGCCTCTGGGGCAGGACAATCTGGCCTTGATGCTCTACGCTCTCAAATCAGTGCTGTTGCTGGAAGCTCTGTTGGAGATATCGCTGGCGATATTCGAACTCTAATTAGAGATAACGGTCCATTTCCCGCTCCACTTGCCCTAAATGTTGTCCCATGGGCAGGATCTTTAAAAGAAGATGGATATTCTTCAGAGGAGCTAAAGGTAAGAAATGAATCGAGAAAAATTCTTGGAATACCGAACCTAAAAGTCTCGGCGACCTGCGTAAGAGTTCCAGTCCTAACGACCCATTCCCTAGCGGTTCACGCTGTCTTTGAGAGAGAAGTCTCGAGAAAAGATACTCAAGATGTGCTGGCAAGCGCAGCCGGCGTGAAGTTAGTAGATGATCCAGAGAGCTATCAATTCCCAACTCCAGCTGATGTCGTTGGCACTGATCCGACCTGGGTTGGAAGAGTTAGAAAGTCAATTGATAATCCACACGCTTTAGACTTATTTATATGTGGCGATAACTTAAGAAAAGGTGCGGCGCTAAATACTATTCAAATTGGGGATCTCATTTTAGATGAACTTATCAAGTAGGCTAGTGACATGAAGATATTAGTCACAGGCGGATCTGGACTCGCCGGATCTGCAATTGTTGAGTGCTTTAAAAAGCATGGTTTTCCCGCCAAGGGAATTGGTAGAAGAGACTTGAATTTACTTGATCGTACAGCAACATTCGATTACATAACCAGAATGAAACCAAACCTAATTGTTAACGCAGCTGCGAAAGTGGGGGGAATTGTAGCGAACAACAATCATCCTGTGGAATACTTAGCGGACAATCTGAGAATACAAAATAATTTAATCGAAGCTGCTTTTGCTGCAGATGTGGAAAAATTTATTTTTCTGGGATCAAGTTGTATTTATCCTCGAGATTGTGCGCAACCTATCAAGGAGGAGTATTTGCTTTCTGGTCCGCTGGAACCAACTAACTCGGCCTATGCCATTGCTAAAATTGCAGGAATTGAATTGATAAATTCATTCAGAAGACAGTATGGGCGCAAGTGGGTATCACTCATGCCCACAAATCTATATGGGCCTCGCGACAATTTCGATTTGGAGGGTTCTCATGTCCTACCCGCCTTTATTAGAAGGTTTGTTGAAGCAAAGCGAAATAATGCTGAGAAGGTAATGTTATGGGGTACCGGAACTCCAACTCGCGAGTTTTTACATGTCAATGATCTCGCGGAGGCAGTAGTTTTTTTTCACGATAAGTATGACTCTGGTTCTCATTTAAATATTGGTACCGGCCGTGAGACCTCAATAATGGAGTTGGCAAGTATTGTTGCAAAATTCACTGGATATACAGGAGAAATCAAGTGGGATTCATCAAAGCCAAATGGAACTCCCCGAAAAGTTTTGGATTCATCTCTTGCAAATAGCCTGGGATGGTATTCGAGAATTTCCCTCGAGGATGGAATTGACTCCACAGTCAAGTGGTACGAGAAAGAATTGGCTGAAGGGAGAGTTCGCTTATGAAAAATCGAGTTGCTTTCATAACTGGTATAACAGGTCAAGATGGTTCCTATCTTGCAGAGTTTTTGTTGAGCAAGGATTATGAAGTTCACGGGCTAATCAGGAGAGCTAGCACGTTTAACACATCAAGAATCGATCACATCTATCAAGATCCTCATGATCCAAACCCTAAGCTAAATCTCCATTATGGTGATTTAACCGACGGAGTAGGTCTTACAAATCTAATTCGAGAGATTCAACCAACTGAGATTTATAACCTTGCTGCTCAATCACATGTAATGGTTTCTTTCACAATGCCGCAATACACAGCACAAGTGGATGCAGTCGGTACTGTGGCGATTTTGGAGGCGATTAGAGCCATGAATCAAGACATTCACTTCTATCAAGCCAGTACATCGGAACTCTTTGGATCTACGCCGCCACCTCAGAACGAGGAGAGTAAATTTAGGCCAAGATCTCCATACGCTTCGGCCAAGTTAATGGCTTATTGGTCGACAGTAAACTACCGCGAAGCCTTTGGAATCCATGCCACAAATGGAATTCTCTTCAATCATGAATCACCTCGCAGAGGTGAAACTTTCGTAACCAGGAAAATAACTCGAGCTGTAGCTGCTATTAAAGCTGGCAAACAAAAGAAATTGTTTTTGGGTAATTTAGACGCTGTTCGTGACTGGGGATATGCCAAAGAATATGTAGAATCAATGTGGTTGATGCTGCAGCAACCAGGATCGAGCGATTACGTCGTTGCCACAGGCGTTGGAGCAACAGTTAGAGACTTTGCCAGTGAAGCATTCTCCTATGCAGGTTTGGAGTGGGAAAGGTATGTTGAAATTGATCAGAAATATCAACGACCGACAGAGGTAGAGGCACTAATTGGAGATCCAGCTAAAGCAAAAAAAGTTTTGGGTTGGAGTGCAAAAACTCATTGGCGGGAGCTGGCAAGAATTATGGTTGATTCTGATTTACATTAGCGCTCTAAATGCACAAAATTAATCATGAGTCGTAAGACTGTTTTAGTGATTTTTTGTTACAACCGGCCAGAGGCTTCGAAAGCAAGAATTAAACAACTTAGCAAAGTCAATTGTCCTGTAGTTGTATCAATAGATGCTCAAAAATCAGGAATTCCGTTGAAAGACTTTGATGCATTAGAGAAAGAATTTTCTCCGAGTGTGACATTCTTAAAAAATCAAGAAAACCAAGGTTTAGCTATGCACTTCGTTACAAGAATGAGCGAACTATTTGTAAATTACGACAATATAATAGTGATTGAAGACGACGTTAGTGTGGAAAAATCGACCATTAACTATTTAATTGAAATACTTCAGGAAAGACTTCCCCAAGATATCTTGAGTGTTGGGCTCTTTGGATTCCTACCAGGCAAGCTTATGTCAAGATTTGGCTTTAATCGCTGGAGGAAGTCTAAGTATTTTTCAGCTTGGGGATTTGCAATGCAACGAGAAGATTGGAACTCCTTTAACCTCGAAATTGAACATGAATTATCTAAACTCGAGACGTCAAAAACTTGGACCAAAATGAGCGATAGAGAACAAACAATTTGGAATCATCGTTTTTTGAGAGTTATACATAATCCTCAATTCACTTGGGACACGCAAATGAACTTTGCTGGGTTTTGCCAAGAGAAGAAACAACTACTCCCGCTATTTCGACTCGCAGACAATGAAGGATTCAATGACGCTAGGGCTACGAACACCTCAGGCAGAAGACCAAGATGGTATAAAGGGATTCGAGGATCAATCAATGTAATTGATAAAAGAAGTTGTAATTATGAGTTTCGCACAGTGCCAAAACTCCTTAGCCAAATTCTAGAATTTTTTGATGCAATTACGTGGGCTGGTACTAGAAGATTTCCTAAGGTATTCAGAAAGTAAGCAATTTGGCCTTAGCTCGAATAGAGTTTGAAACGAGACATCTTCTGATTGAAATTAACTCTTTTGTTCTCCTACTCTATTTCTCAAGAACTATTAGTACTCGCGATGCTAGGAATTTCATTGCAGATTGGGGGATCTTAGCTTCCAAATAAGTTAATGTTCTTATGACTCGAGGAGGTGTGCGAAAAGCTCGAGATACTCCTCCTGTTGCAAAAAAACTAATTGGGCTGAAATAGTAAACTCTAATTTTAATGTTTGTGAGTAGATTCTCTTTAGTATTTTTAAGGTTTTTAATGAGAAATTTAGAAACTCCTTGATTTCCAATAGCAGGATTCTGCACTCGCAAGGCCATCTCATGAAGAGAATCTCCTTTAAAGCTCCAACTAGTATCTTCATGGTGAAGTAATTTATATGGCAAGTATGATAGTAAAGAGACGTACGGCTCTACGATTACAATTTTGCCACCTTTTTTAATCAACCTTAAAAATTCAGACAAGGCCTTTAGGGGATGTGTCGAATGGTGGATGGCGTCAATTGCAAGAACTACTTCAAATGAAGAGTCTAGAAAGGGTAAGGATTCCATGGGGCAGTCACCTTCAACTCCAAATTTAGGGAATGCCAGAAAGTCAGTCCTAAGAATTCTATTCTGCAGAAACAAATTACTAACTGCTGCACCAGCGCCTATCTCTAATGTCAACTCTGCGTCTTCTAATTCGTTTGAAACTATGCTATACAAAAACTCGAAGTAGCTTCTTAAGCCATCGTTGCAAAGGATGTTCTCTCTTTGCTTGAGCAAATCGGCTCTATAATCCATTATTTAGTAAGAAATTTACTTTTGGTAAGCACTAAATACGCGACTAGTGTCACTTTCAGCAGCCTAAGACCATCGGACCATCGATGAATATTTGTTGACCCATATTGACGTTTTAAATACTTTACTTTATGTGAAAGAACTTTTTGTCCAATAAGCCTGGAGGATAGTAGTAGCGCAAAATCACCAAAAGGATCATGTCGTAAAAGTGATTCTGGAATGGATAAATATACTTCTCTTGTAAAAATTTTTGTTCCACACAACAAATCTTTGATTTGACCACCCATAATTGGCGCCCATAGAAAGGCAAAGAACCAATTGCCAAGATAATTCGCTTTAAACATCGCACCTTTTTCAATCTCTCCGCGAAGTCTATCCCCTATCACTGGACAATTTGTCCTTAAGGCTAACGCTACTAACTCATTTACAGAGGAGAGTGGTACTGTTCCATCAGCATCCCAAATTATGATTAAGTTTTCTCGACAAAATTTGGAGGCTTGCTTAACAGCATCAAATTTACCCTTGCCCAACTGCTTCATAACCTGAATTAGCTTAGGATTTTCACTAGCCAGTTTACTTGCTTCTTCAAAAGTACTATCAATCGATCCGCCTTCAACGATAATAATTTGTGAAATTTGTGATACCTCTAGGATTTCACTTATGACATTTCTAAGATGGCCTTGCTCATTACGAGCAGGAACGATACAGCTAATCAAGTTTGCTTACTCTCCTTTGAATCAAAAGTCAGTGGCACTAAGTAGTATGTCAAGATCACGAATGAGCTTAAATAACGGGCGTTGTCGCTAACAAAAGTTATGGTTCCCCATATTGTGCACACAAGAGCCATTATAGGCATCATAATCACATTCCTATTTCTAAGATTCTTCCTTCCTAATAAGCCTTGTAGTGTGAAGTACGAGATTAGCAAGACGCCAGGAGTAAAAAAGAAGAGCACTGATGAAATTTTCCAAGGTAGATCAACCAAAAGCACCAAGCCGTTAATTATTGAGATAGGGAGGCCAATATCAGATTGTTGGTAATCAAAGTTGGGGGTCCTAGAGATTCTGGTTTGCGCAGCTAAATAAACTTGGGCAGATAGCATTAATTTATTTTGAATATAGGTCTTAGGATCATTAACTATAATTGCGACCCAATCTTGGAAGAGATTTTCGTAAACTGATGGGGATTTAGTCACAGATAACGGATACCTAAGATTGCTAGTTAGCCTCGACTTTGTGTTATCCCCCGTCACAGCTTGCCAAGTATTGGGTTTGTAGAACTGACAGATAGTAGAAGGGAGATCCTTAGTCACCGAAAGATTTTCTAGCGCCTTTAGTGAGGCTTCAGCTGTTTCAATGTTTGCACTCCAGCAAGCCGAAGTAGTCAAATCGTGAATCAATAACGTTTGTAATGGAAATTCCCTCTTAACTTCAAGGAAGTTCGGAAAACTGTATTCGACCGACATTGGCAAAATTGTTACTACAAGTGAGAATAAAGTTATGACAGGTTTATTCATGGGAAGAGTCCCGCTGATATTTCTTAGGGCAAATACAACTAGTGGCAGTGCAAGAGCAAACATCCAAGGTCTAAAACATAGACCAAGCACAATGAAAAATAATGAAATAGAAAGAATTATAAGTTTCTTTGTTCTAGAGTCAGTTTTTGGATAAATTCTGAGAACAGAAAAACCAAAAAATACAAGCGCAAAAAGGGCGCCGTCCCTACTTTGCTGAGCAGAGAAGTAAAGGGCGAAGTACTGTGCAAATGGATAAAAATAAATTTTCCAGCCAACCATATTAGTTTTAAAGAGTTCAACTTGAAATGCAATAACAACGAGAATCATTTGAATAAATGTCATATTTATACCCCAGCCCAAAGGCTGGTTCGGAATCAGAGAGTAAAACCAGCCGGCAAATATGCCCAGAAAATCCGAATTCTCCCCTATTAAAAAGCTTTGTCTTGATAAAGCGATGTCGGCCCCTGGTCCAGATGTTAGAACCATAACTAACGTTTGAGATATTCCGAGAGCTAGTAACAATTTACGATGACTCTTCACCTGGCCAATATAACTATACATGTGCACATTATTCATTTAAGACGGGTCACAAGTATCAGGGAGACTTCACTTGGACAGAAGAATCGAAATGGAGCATAAGGGCTATAGCCCATCCCTGCCGAAACATTTAAATATGGTTGATTATCATTCTTGGTTAAGCCCCGTGATCTCCAATTGGGGAGGTCGCAATTGGTAGTTAGCGATCTACTGCCGCCAAACCAGGGTATGCGCACCTGCCCGCCATGAGTATGCCCAGCAAAAATCAAATCAATCTCATCTTTAGCCATTGCATCTAAAACTCTGGAGTATGGGGCGTGTGTTACTCCAATTGAGATATCACCACTCTTCTTGCCAGAAACTTTTTCATAGTCATCTAATTCAAGATGAGCATCATCTGTTCCACGAACATCAATTACTATTCCATTAATAGTAATTGAGCTTCTATTGTTATTTAAATTTATCCAGCCTCGGTTTTGTAGCTGCCTATCAAATTCTTCGATTGGCAACTTTTCGCCTAAATTTCGCTCACCAGAATTTTTCTTCAAGTATGAGAGGGGATTTTTGAATTTAGGCGCGTAGTAATCATTAGAGCCAAAGACATACAGACCTGGAATTTCTAGTAGTTCATTAAGGGCATTTAGAACAACTCCAGGTGCCTCTCTATGAGCCAGGAAGTCACCAGTGCTTATAACTAAATCAGGCTTTAGATTGGCCCAGTCCTTGATATCTGCGATCTCACGTTCTCTTGCTGGAGTTAGGTGAAGATCAGAGAAATGCAGAATACGAATATCACTTGCCCCAGATGGAAGAAGAGGCAGGCTCTCCTTACGTAATTGATAGGCCATAGGCGTGAGAAGATACCGCTATGGCACTAAAAGAGAAACTACAGAGCGATTTAACTCAATCTATGCGAGATAGAGATGAGCTCCGGTCCGGAACTATCCGTATGGTTCTAACAGCAATCAAAAACGAAGAGGTCTCAGGCAAAGAAGCTAGAGAGTTAAGTGATGCTGAAGTGATCACGGTTCTCTCAAGAGAAGCCAAAAAGAGACGTGAAGCCGCTGAGGCTTATGAGCAAGCTGGCGCTAAAGATAGAGCAGCTACTGAAAAGGCTGAGGGTGAAATTATTGCCACGTATCTTCCAGCGCAGTTAAGTGAATCTGAGATTAGAGATTTGATCAGAGCTGCAATTGCTGAGACTGGAGCAAGCGGGCCGCAGCAGATGGGTCTTGTTATGAAATCTATTCAACTAAAAATTGCTGGGCGCGCAGATGGCGGCCTGGTCTCATCACTTGTAAAAGCTGCGCTATCAGGAGGAAATTAAATGAAATATGAATATGCCACAGTTCCACTTCTAACTCATGCCACAAAACAGATTCTTGATACCTGGGGATCTGATGGCTGGGAGTTAATTCAAGTAATTCCAGCACCTGGCGGCGGAGATCAATTAGTTGCTTATATGAAAAGAGTGATTGCGTGATTGATGTTAGAGCTAAATTAGCTGAGAAGGGTTTAACACTTCCGATAGCTAGTAAGCCACTTGCAGCCTATGTTCCAGCCGTTCGCACTGGAAATTTAGTCTTTACTGCAGGCCAACTTCCAATGGTTGATGGAGCTATTTCAAAGACTGGAAAATTGGGCGCTGAAATCAGTGTTGAGCAGGGATATGAACTTGCAAAGATATGCGCAATTAATGCCCTGGCTGCTGTTGAGTTAGTAGCTCCGGTTGATTCAATTGTTAAAGTAGTAAGAATTGTCTGTTATGTAAATGGCGCGCCAGGCTTTACCAGCCATCCAGCAGTAGCAAATGGCGCATCAGAGCTATTTGCTCATATCTGGGGCGATGCTGGAGTCGCTGCAAGGAGTGCTATTGGAGTAGCTGAGCTTCCACTTAATTCACCAGTTGAGGTTGAGTTAACAGTTGAAATAAAGGATTAACGACCGCGCTTAAGTAGGCGTTCGTAATCTAAAATCAATACCGATCTTCCATCAAGGCGGAGCCAGCCGCGCTGAGCAAAATCAGCAAGGGCTTTATTAACAGTCTCTCTTGATGCGCCGACTAATTGAGCAAGCTCTTCTTGGGTGAGGTCATGGTTTACATAAAGGCCTTCTTCTTTCTTCTCGCCAAACTTCACGCCTAAATCAATTAAAGCTTTAGCAACTCTTCCTGGAACATCAGAAAAAACTAAATCTCCCACAACTTCATTAGTTCTACGAAGCCTGGTTGCAAGTCGAGCAAGGAGTTGAAGGCTCACTTCAGGATATTCTCTGACCCAAGGAATAACTTTCTCCTGTCCTAGTGCCAATACTTTGGAATCAGTAACAGCAATGGCACTTGCTGTTCTTGGCCCAGAGTCAAAGAGTGATAGCTCACCAAACATATCTCCTGGGCCTAGAATCATTAGAAGATTTTCTCGTCCATCACTTGCTTTGGTTCCAAGTTTTACTTTTCCACTAGAGACGATGTAGAGATGATCGCCATCATCGCCCTCTCTAAAGAGAACCTGACCTTTGCGCAGTTTTACTAAGTTCATTGAGGCTCGAAGTGTTGAGGCGGCAGCTTCATCAAGACCAGAAAAGAGCGGGGTTTTACGAACAATTACTTCATCGACTTGGTCATTTAAGCGCGGAGCCATAGCGCCACCTTACCTTCTGGTGAAAAAGATACCAATTCGGGCTATTTTTAACGCTATGGCTGAGAGCTTTGTAGCAAAGAAAAAGCGAGCCGTGGTGATGTATAGAGTTTTGTCTAAGAGTTATCCAGATGTTAAGTGTGAATTAGATTTTAATAACCCACTTCAACTCCTAATTGCAACAGTTCTCTCAGCCCAATGCACCGATAAGCGAGTTAACTCAGTTACCCCAGCTCTCTTTAAGAAATATCGAAAGGTTGAAGACTTTGCAGGCGCAAATTTAAGTGATCTCCAACGAATCATTAAATCAACCGGCTTCTTTCGCGCTAAAGCTCGAAGCATTAAGGGCCTTGCCAAGAAGATTGTTAAAGATTACAAAGGCCAAGTTCCAGAGACTTTAGAGGAGTTAGTAAATCTTCCTGGGGTAGGAAGAAAGACTGCAAATGTGGTTTTAGGCCATGCCTTCAATACTCCAGGTCTCACAGTTGATACTCACTTTGGTCGCCTAGTGAGAAGGTTTGGCTGGAGCAGGGAAATGGATCCTGCGAAGGTGGAATTTGCAATTATGAAATTGATACCGCAGAAAGAGTGGACCAATCTCTCTCAGCGCTTGATCTGGCATGGCAGGCGGGTATGTCACTCAAGGAAACCAGCATGTGGGGCCTGCGCATTGGCTAAGTTATGTCCTAGTTATGGAATTGGCGAAGTAGATTTAGAAAAAGCAAAAGATTTACTCAAGAGCGATAAGGACTTTAGATGAGAATATGGCTCGTTGTTTTACTTCTTCTACTTACATCCTGCTCAACACAAAGTGATAAGAGCGCAACTCCTGTCGACTCACTTGCCCCATGCTCTTCTATAAAAACTACTGCTTCATCAAGTGAAGGAATGCTCCTTGAATGCCTCGATAGCGATGAAGAGATATCAATTAAATCTATAGCAGGACCTGCTGTTATCTCAGTCTGGGCTAGTTGGTGCACTAATTGCGCAGCGCAGCGGAAGAACTTTATAAAGCTTCACCAAGAGGCAGGGGATTTATTACAAGTTGTGGGAGTAGATGTTGAAGAGCGCGCTAAAGATGATGGCTATAACCACGCCCTTGAAAATGGATTGGCTTTCCCACAGCTCTATGATCCAGATGGCAGATCAACTAATTACTTTGGCCCAGGAGTTCCAATAACTCAATTCATAAATAAAGATGGTGTTTTAACGTTCCAGAAAGTTGGACCAATTTTTACTTATGAAGAGATGCAACAACTGGTAAAAGAGTATCTAGAGATAGATATTGGATGATCTTAGATATTGCGCTAGTTGTTATCGCTCTCATTGCCATCGCAACCGGTTATAACAAGGGAGCACTTGCTACTCTTTTATCAATCCTTGGATACTTTGGCGGCGGCGTTTTAGGCTTTGGCCTTGCTAATTGGTATAGCGCTGAGTGGAAGGGTCTTACTGCAATCATCTTTCTCCATCTCTTTGCCATTTTTGCAGGAGCAAATCTTGGTCGATGGATTCTAGAAAAGAGTGGGATAGGAATTCATAAAAGGATTCTCTTTGGCCCCTTTAAATTCATCAATTCCATCCTTGGAGCAACTCTCTCACTTGCCCAAGTAGCACTTATTGCCTATGTGGTAATTACTTTAATCAAATACCTGCCTTGGCAACTACCACATTCAATTATTGGTAGCAGCGATATCTATAAAGAGATTGCTGACTTTAATCTTCTTTCGTTCCAGATTTCAGACCTTCTGAAATCAACTTCATTACGTTGGGATCAGCTAAGGTCGTAGCATCACCAACTGCTCTATTTTCTGCTACATCTTGAAGTAGGCGGCGCATGATCTTTCCACTTCGAGTCTTTGGAAGCTCTAACACCACCATGATTTGACGCGGTCTTGCTATTGCGCCAATCTCCTTTGTTACATGGCTCTTTAGGCTCTGCTCAAGATCTTTATCGGCTGCGACTCCGCCACGAAGAATTACAAAGGCAACTATTGCTTGGCCAGTAATCTCATCCTTTGCTCCAACAACTGCTGCTTCAGCAATTGATGGATGTGAAACTAGAGCTGATTCAACCTCTGTTGTTGAGATTCGATGCCCAGAGACATTCATAACATCATCAACTCTTCCAAGAAGCCAGAGCGCTCCATCGTCATCTAGCTTTGCGCCATCTCCTGCAA
>Ga0315902_10010904_pt1 | contig 11999 bp, 11 predicted proteins | sample LakEriMetagenome_9_FD_203523 | JGI IMG/M metagenome (GOLD analysis project Ga0315902, IMG submission 203523) | Freshwater fungal communities from buoy surface, Lake Erie, Ohio, United States - Buoy 12 MA117 | ecosystem: Environmental > Aquatic > Freshwater > Lake > Lake biofilm | place: USA... | reverse complement strand
ATCCTCGTCAACTAGAATCGACGAATGCAATCGCGAGGAGTTCGATATGGTTGAGTTCAAAATCACAGGTGAGGCTCTTTGGGAGAGAATGGAGCGTGCTGTGGAAAAGGTCAATGAGCGGCTTCGGAAAACCGTACAGATTCTTGAGAATGCAAAGATCCCCTATGCTATTGTCGGCGGACATGCTGTTCGAGCTTGGGTTGCTCAGGTGGACGAAGGAGCGTTGCGAACTACCAAAGACGTGGATGTTTTAGTACGTTGTGATGATCTGCCAGCCATGATCGAGGCTATGACGGGGAGTGGTTTTTTCCATCGTGAATCGGCTGGCGTGGACATCTTCACGGATACGCCCGAGGGATCAGCGAGAGATGGGATCCACGTCGTACTCGCTGGGCAAATGGTGAAGCCTTGGGAACTGGAATCGAACCCGGATATTCAGCCGCAGCTACGAGCCGACAACTTCAATACGGTTCCTTTCGAGACCTTGGTAAGAATGAAATTGAATTCTTACCGAAGAAAAGACCAGGTTCATTTGCAGGACATGATTGAAGTCGGCTTGATTGATCGTAGTTGGGTTACTCGATTCCCCCCGCATCTCGGCGAGCGGTTGAAGATAATCCTCGATGATCCAACAGGCTAAAGCATTCGGTGTCGCTTCTTGAGACGGATTCTCCAAAGGAATATGGCCAAGGATCAAAAAATCGACTTAATCAGCGAAGCAAGTGCTAGGATTTTCATAGGAACTCATGGTACAGTAGTTACCAAATGATCCGATTTCCCACCTCTCCATTTCTCACATCGCTATGCTCACCTTTACTGGAAATGGTTCCGCACAAACATGCAATGGTACGACCCGTCGTGATTTTTTGCAGGTCGGTACGCTGGGTGCAATCGGTCTAGGATTGCCGCAACTTCTGGCTGCCAGAGAGGCAGGGAAAGCGGATCCGACCAAGAGCAAGCGATCGGTCATTATGATCTTTAACTTGGGCGCTCCGAGCCAGCTTGATACGTTCGACATGAAGCCCGACGCGCCCGCCGAGATTCGCGGCCCGTTTCAACCCATCGCAACCAGTGCACCTGGCATCCAAATCTCCGAGATCCTGCCACTCCATGCCAAGATTGCGGACAAGTTTTCACAAGTGCGTTCCTGCTTCCATCGCGGAGCTGCTGTGCATGACGCCGGCTGGCAGATCATGCAAACTGGGCGTCAATTTGCTGGAGGCGTCAATACTCCCCATGTCGGCTCGGCAGCAGGTTATTTGCTAGGTAGACGTTCCGATTTGCCTGCTCACGTGGTCCTGCCTGAGACTATGGGGCGTGGCGGGGGCAATCTTCCTAATGGACAAGCGGGCGGATTCTTAGGCAAATCGCAAGACCCTTTCGCATTGATGGCTGACCCATCGAAACCGGATTTCAAAGTACCCGATTTGCTTCCACCCGATAACATCGGAATCGCTCGCATCGATCGACGTCGACGCATGCGAGATGTCGTGGAGAGCACCATCAAGAATTTTGAAGCAAGCGAAGCGGCCAAAATGATGGACGATAACTTTCAATCCGCATATCGATTGATGACCAGCTCCCAAGCGCGCGATGCATTCGATTTGACCAAAGAGCCGACATCCGTTCGAGAACGATACGGCATGAATCGATTCGGCCAATGTTGTTTGCTTGCACGGCGACTTGTGGAGTCGGGTGTTCGCTTTGTCACGATCAATACGTTCCTCACGGTGTTCGATGAAATCAGTTGGGATATCCATGGCAGCAAACCATTTACCTCCATCGAAGGGATGAAGAATGTGGTTGCGCCGATGTACGATCAAGGCTACTCCGCATTGATTGAAGATCTCGATCAACGAGGACTATTGGACGACACGATGGTTTGCAATCTTGCCGAATTTGGACGAACCCCGAAGGTTAATCCCGCAGGTGGACGAGACCATTGGCCACAGTGCTTCACCGTCTACTTTGCAGGCGGTGGCGTGCAAGGAGGGCGTATTGTAGGAGCAAGTGATCCGATCGGTGCCGTGCCCGTCGATCGACCCACCGAACCGCCCGAGATCGTTGCGACCATATTCCATTCCCTTGGACTCGACATCGAGACCCATCTCCCTGGCCCAGCAGGTCGACCATTTCCTTTGGTGGACTTCGGCTTCAAAGAGATCCGCGAATTGTTCTAGAGCGAGAAAAGCTGCGGATGAGAATTCTCGTCATCAACGTTGGGAGCACGTCGCTCAAGTATGCGATTCTAGATCCCGACTCGCAGATCCGTAACGAACATGGAATCTTCGATCGACTTGGACAACCGGATGGCGATGCAGCAAATGCAATCGATGCGGCAGAAAAGCTCTTCTGTCGGCTAGCAAATTCACCTATCGATGCTATCGGGTATCGAGTCGTTCACGGCGGCGATTGTTTCCAACAACCTACATTGGTGAGTGGTCCGAATCTTGAACGGCTAGGCAAGCTCGATCAACTTGCTCCGTTGCACAATCCGCCTGCACGGCGCGTGATTGAGTATCTGTGGAAAAAACGTTCGAGTACAGCGCAGTACATGATTTTTGATACGTCGTTTTTCGCAGCCTTGCCACCCGTCGCTTATCGATATGCAATTCCTGACTCGTGGCTGGAGCAGCACCATATTCGTCGGTATGGTGCGCACGGAACATCACACGAATACTTGATGGAGCGGGCCTCAAGCTACTTTGCGGATCGTGATTTGGATCCAATGCAACTAAGGCTCATCACATTGCATCTAGGAGGTGGAGCGAGCGCGGCTGCCATTCGAGGAAATCGACCTATCGACACCAGCATGGGCCTAACGCCCATGGAAGGATTGGTCATGGGAACGCGATGCGGTGATATCGATCCAGGAATCATTCTCTACATGCTTCGCAATACACCACGAACCGCAGACGACATCGATCGCATTCTCAACAAAGAAAGCGGTCTATTGGGATTGTGTGGCGAGTCTGATATTCGACGTGTTCTCGAACGTGTTCACTCGCGAGAACCGTCCGCAATGTTGGCGATCGACATTTACGTACGGCGAATCCAGAAGACGATCGGCAGTTACTTTGCGCTGCTTGGTGGATTGGATGTCTTGGTGTTCTCTGCAGGTGTAGGAGAAAACTCACCCGAGATCCGATCCCGCGTCATCGAATCGTTGGGATGTTTCGGATGCAAGATGGATGCGGCGAACAACCAATCACCAACGTTCAGTGACGGTATCGCAGATATCACCTCTCTTTCTGCTGATATCAACTCACCTCGTATTCTTGTTGTCAAAACCGACGAAGAACTAGCGATTGCGAGGAAGGTCGCTTTGACCATGTGATCATTAGGCAGAAAGATCGAACGCAGAAAGATATTCATGTGTTTGTTTTTGGATGGCCGAAAAGAACGAGAGAAGCCGAAAGAATGCTGCGAGGTTGTATTGAAGAACGGCAATCAAGGTTTGGCTTCAAGTGCAACCATTCGACGGGCTATGGGCCACGGATTCAGATCCGGTAGAAAACTGCGGAAGAAACGTCCAAAAGTCACGATCCTACCCGAAAAGGCACCGATCCCCACGATTGGAAATCGATTGTAGCGAAATTATGTTTTGTCCGGAGATTTTCTAGATTCTGCGAGTTGTACCACTGCATTTGCGGTTATTGAGTCAAAAACGCGAATGGAATCTTCCGAAACAAGCCTCTTTCCTTGAGCCTACTCTGGGCCTGACTATAATAAGCAATGTAAGGCATTATTGAATATCCCAAGGGCTTTGGACACACTTATTCTGGTTACCTCCATCTTGAAGACTTCGAAAGTAATGTCGGACAACCTGACGCGGAATGTCGCTCAGTTTGTTGCGTTCCGTATCGAGAATCAAACGTATGCGTTTCGGATCGAGCAGATTCAAGAGATTGTCATACTCAGCCAAGTCACCAGGACTCCTCAAGTCCCAGATTATGTGGAAGGGGTTGCGAATCTGCGCGGCTCCATTATCCCGATTGTCAATCTGCGAAAGCTCTTTGGTTTAGAGCCTAAGCAGATCGATACGGATACTCGTACCATTGTCGTCAATGTTGGAAAGCGAACGATTGGATGCACTGTCGACACAGTTACCCAAGTCGTACGGATCGCTCAAGATGCTGTTCACGCAGCTCCGGAAACCGTAACAGGGCACGGTGCCAGTTACATTTCTGGATTCGCTCGGGTTGGAGAAGAGCTTATTGTCCTTCTCGAGGTCGAAGAATTGCTTGATCTGCAGAAACTAGAACAAGTGAGCAAGATCGCCCTTCCTGAACTTCCTCGCAACGCAATTCAAAAATAGCAAATCCTCCAGTCGACGTTGACGCGTTGGTTGTGATCGCGACTGCTACTCCTAATCCTTTTTTTCATCTGTGTCCGACTGGAGCCCACGAAACAATGGCCGAAAATAACATACCAACGACCAAGAGCAACGGTCGAAAACCAAACTCGGCAAGGGTGCTTGCAAAAAAGTCGGGTGATGGCGACTTGCATGCATCCAAGAGCGCTATGTTTGATGCGTTCAGTCGCTCTATGGCAATGATCGAGTTCACGGTTGACGGCACAATTCTTTGGGCCAATGCGAATTTCCTTCAAACGATCGGCTATACCCTCGATGAGATCAAAGGAAGGCACCATAGTCTTTTCGTCGATCCGGAGCACCGAGTGTCGGCCGAGTACCGCGACTTTTGGTACGAGCTTGGCCAAGGCGTATCTAAGGTAGCTCGTTTCAAACGAATTGGGAAAGGTGGGCGCGAAGTTTACTTGCAGGCTGCGTATAGTCCTGTCATTGATGAAAATGGGATGACTACCAAGGTCGTGAAGCTTGCGGCAGATGTGACCGAAGATGCAATGCGCGAGATTCGTGCCCAGGAACGCGAAGATGCGATTCAGGATCAGCAAGCCGAAGAAAAGCGAGTTCTCGAAGAAAAAGTGAATGAACTATCTTTAAATGTCCAGGCAGCCTCGAAAGGTGACTTGACGCAACAAGTGCTGGTCAGCGGAAGCGACGATATGGGGCGACTCGGAAGCAGCCTGAGCAAGATGATCTGCGATCTCAGATCGATCATTGGCGAGGTCATGGCTGCCGCACAGCAGCAGAACGAAGGCGCTCGGACCATTGCCGAAAGCAGTGCAAATCTCAGCGAAGGTGCACAAACGCAAGCGGCATCCGTCGAAGAGATGACGGCGAGTGTCGCTCAAATGATCGAGGCCATGGAAGTTATCTCGAAAAATGCCAACATCGCCAAAGGCAAAGCCGTCGAAACGTCGAAGTTGGCCAAAGGGGGTGGTACTACGGTCGAAGAGGCCGTAAATGCCATGAAGATGATTCAGAAATCTAGTGAGCAGATCAATGAAATCATCCAAGTGATCAGCGAGATTGCGAGCCAAACCAACTTGCTGGCACTCAATGCAGCCATTGAAGCCGCTCGCGCTGGCGAACACGGCCTGGGCTTTGCCGTGGTTGCCGATGAAGTTCGTAAGCTTGCAGAAAGATCCAGCGAAGCCGCCAAGGAGATCACCAAATTGATCAAAGAGTCGTCTCGCCGAGTCGAAGAAGGAGCTAGCCTTTCCAAGAAGGTTGGCGATTCGTTGAAGAAGATTTTAGAATCCGTCGACGATACCGCGGATGGTATAGGCCAAATCGCCGCGTCGACGGAAGCGCAGGCAGCAAGTGCTCAAGAAGTGAAGGCAGCTATTCGAAGCGTTTCGGATACGACAGAATCCAACGCTGCCGCATCAGAAGAAATGGCTGCAAGCGCCGAGCAACTGGGGGCACAAGCCCAAAGTCTTCGCGATCTTGTCGCCAAGTTCAGAATTTAATGTTGCGGACAAACGCCATGAAGGAACCGGAACGACTTACACCTAAGCAATTCGAGTTGTTCCAAAAGTTCATCTACGACCGGTGTGGCATCAAAATCGATTTGTCGAAGATCACTTTGGTAAGCAACCGAATTCGGCGACGTCTACAACCAGCCAACTGCGCTGATTTTGCGACTTACTATCGGTTCATTACCTCCAAGCTTGGGGCAACGGAACTAGTTGAATTCGTAGATGCCATTACAACGAATGAAACTTCCTTCTTCCGTACCCCAAGCAATTTCGAGTGGTTCAAGAATGCGTATCTAGGCGAGTTGCTCCGCGACAAAGCAGATGGAAGACGCGAACCAAACGTACGAATTTGGTCGGCTGCATGCAGTTCCGGCGAAGAACCGTATTCCATTGCCATGTGTCTTGCTGAAGCGAGTGTCCCGTTGCGAGGCTGGACGATCCAAATTCTGGGTACCGACATCAGCGAGTCGTCACTGAAATTGGCTCGCGACGCGGTCTACCGGAAGCGAACCATGCAAGAAATGGATGATGCCAAGATTCGTCGCTACTTTTCGGAGGATACGCCGGGCGAGTTTCAACTGCGACCCATCATTAAGCAGATGGTCAAATTCAAGCATCATAATTTGATGAAGCCAATCGTCGAAGCGCCATTCGACTGTATTTGGCTTCGCAATGTCTTGATTTATTTTGATCGGGAGTCGAAAGCAAAAGTCATTGAAAACCTTGTTCGATCGCTGGTCAGTGGTGGTTACTTAGTCGTCGGGCCTTCGGAAGGTGTGTACGACATGCTGGGAATGCTCCATAAACGCGGTACGTTTCTCTATCAAAAGCAATAGGTCAAGATACGATCGTGAACGAAGATTTCAACTTTTCAACAGGTATGCCTTCGGATGAGATGGCTGAGTATGTCCAAATGTTCGTCGATGAGACGTCAGAACAATTGGACGATCTGGTCGAAGTCTTGCTTGTCTTGGAGACCAAACCCGATAGTCCTACGCATCTTAACGAGTCGTTTCGATTGATCCACTCGATCAAAGGGGCGGCTGCCATGATGGGGCTTGATAGCATTACGCTATTAACACATCACTTGGAGAATCACTTCGAACATCTTCGGTCTGGTATCAAAACACTTGACCGATCGATGATGAACCTGATCCTCAAATGCGTCGACTTTCTTCGCAACGCCGTCGATATGCTTCGTGAGGGCCGCCCTCTAGCTAGTGCGCCAGACTTGATCGAACAGCTCTCCCAATTTGGTGCGGAGATTCCGTTCGCGAGAAGTGTAGCCACCGCTGATGACATGGACGGCCCATTCGTTGAGCCGAATCAGCCTTCTTCCGATGGTCAGCAAGCCATCGATGCTATTGCAGCATTGCGTGGTGTCAACGTCCAGAAAAGAATCATTGTTTATCTCGATCGAACGATCGAATTGCCCGAACTGAAGGCGGAGCTAATCATCGCCAGGTTGAGTGATCTGGCCGTGATCGGACGTACCAGCCCTGACATCGACGAACTCGGAAGCCTTTCTGAATTGCGCACGCTTCAGGTTTGGCTCGAAACCACGAAGCAGGATGTTGACCTGCGAGCCGCTGTTGACATCGTTGGTGTAGATCTGATCGAAATCGATGATGTCTGCGACGAACCAATAGTAGAACCATTGAATGTCCATGCTCCTCATTCCGCCGCAGTGGAGTTGCCCTCCATTGCGCCAGAACCGCTTGGAAACACGATAGTTCAAGAACCTCTAGCTTGTCTGGAGGAAGTATCGAGTTCAGAGCCTCCTCAACGGTCGAGTCCTTCAACATCAAACCAAGAAATGGTTACGCAGGCTCCCGATACGTCCAGCAAGGTGGTGGAAACGCTTAGGGTCGACATTCAGCGTCTTGATCGGTTGATGAATTTGGCAGGGGAGTTGGTGGTCAATCGTGCCCGTTTTGTGCAGCTCGCTTCGCAAATGACGGATACTTTCAAGAAGTCAGGACTGATTTCGCAGTTGCGGGATTTATGTGAACTGCTGCGTGCACCTACCACGTCAATCGCATTGACTCAAGAAGAAAGAATCCGCGCGGTCGACGATCGCTATTCCGAAATTCGCTCGACGGTAGCGGCACTCGAAGAGCAGCTACACACACTCGAGCGCGGTCGACGTAGCTTTATCCAGCTCAACGAAGCCATCGATCAATTCTCGAGAGTTTCCGACGGGCTGCAACGAGGCGTGCTGGACACACGAATGGTTCCCGTGGGACCGCTCTTCAATCGTTTCAAACGCACAGTTCGCGATATCTCCTCCGAGTTAGGAAAGAAAGTAAACTTCATCATTCGAGGGGAGAGCACGGAGCTGGATAAGCGGATGATTGATGAGCTTGGTGACCCGCTGGTACACCTCGTTCGTAACGCCATCGATCACGGGTTGGAGTCGGAGTCAGTGCGCCGCAGTCGAGCGAAGCCGGAGGAGGGGACGCTGACACTGGAAGCAGCTCATAGCGGCAACAATGTCTTGATCACCATCTCGGACGATGGCGGTGGCATTAATACGGAAAAAGTCAAACGAAGAGCTATTGAGCGAGGTCTCGTTTCCACGACGGAAGCGGATATGATGTCGGATTACGAGATTGCTCAGTTCGTTTGGGCTCCAGGTTTTAGCACCGCGGAGGTCGTATCGGACATTTCAGGACGTGGCGTAGGTATGGATATTGTGAAGACTCGCATAAGCGAATTGAACGGTACGATTGAAGTCGACTCGACGTTGGGGAAGGGAACGCGGTTCGTTATTCGATTGCCGCTGACGTTGGCGATTATTCGCAGCTTGCTATTTCAGCTTCAACAAGGCACGTTTGCTGCACCGATTGAGAACGTTCGTGAGATTGTTTCGGTTCGGGATAGGGATATTATCTCGGTTCACGGACGGGACTCGATCGAGGTACGTGGAGAGTTTATCCCATTGGTCCGCATCGAAGATATATTCGATTGGCACGAGACAAAGTACTCGAATGCGACCGAAACCAGAATAGAATCGGAAAGTAACGGAGATACCTCAAGTGTTTTGATCCTGACTTCTAGCACGAAGTCGATGGGGTTGGTGGTTTCAGCACTAAGGGGGTGCCAAGACATTGTGGTGAAGTCGCTCGATGACAACTTCACTCATATCCGTGGAGTGGCGGGTGCCAGCATTCTGGGGGATGGCTCTGTTTGCTTGTTGCTGGATGTCGTTTCTTGTTTGGAGCTGGCTCGGCAGCGGCTGCGCGAAAGGCCGTTTCAACGTCCGATGGCAACCACATGAACTCGTTGAACACGCAACAACTAGAGACTTTGGCCTCGTACATTCGCGTCGGCGCGTCGGACGCGTCGCAAGCGTTATCGACATGGTTGGGACGTCATGTTCACGTATCGCTGGAGCAACTCAAGCAGGTTTCCTTTGAGATGGCAACCGAGTTACTCGGTCCGGCAGATGCCATTGTTTGCGCATGTTGTATGCGAGTCTCCGGCGGAATAAGCGGTCAAATGCTGCTTGGGTTTGACGACAGGAGCGGCCTAGAGCTTTGCGATACGCTGTTGACTCGAGAATCACGATCGGAGTCGTGGGGGGAGATAGAGATATCCGCTGCGACAGAGACCACGAACATTGTAGGCTGTGCGTTTCTCAACTCGCTCGCTCGAGTTTTTCCTGCGACCGACTCCTACCAAGAAGCGGATCGGATTTCACCTGACAGCACTTGGATCCCAACTCCCCCCGTATTCATTCGCGATTTTGCCGCAGCCATCATGCAGTTTGCGTTGACGGACCAAGTTTGTGAATTTGATACGGTTCTCGTTGCCAATGCCCAGTTCTCCATCGATGCCATGCCTATCGCATGGCGATTACTACTGATCCCAGACGCTAAAGTTCTTGACCATCTCGCGAGGAATCTTCGGTGAGCAATATCGCTGAGCAAGATGGACGGTTGGTCAAGATGGCGGAGATAGGAGTGTTGCACCACACAGGCATTCTCAAAACGCTATTGGGTTCATGCGTCGGTGTCGCGCTGTACGAACGCAAACTGAAGGTAATGGGGTTGGCGCATATCGTGATGCCCAATTCTATTGGGCGAGAACAATCGTTCGGAAAGTACGCAGATACAGCGATTCCGGAGGCGATTCGACAAATGACGACGCTCGCAAGAGGCGCGAAATTATCCTTGACCGCGAAAATTGCTGGGGGAGCGAATATGTTTTCACATGTTTTACCCAACAGCACCAACACCATAGGCGAACAGAACATCGTGGCGGTAGAAAAAATCCTAACGGTCCTCCAAATCCCGATCCTGGCGCGACACTTAGGAGGCACATTTGGTCGGCGGATGGTAGTCGACGTCGACTCAGGTCTGGTTCACATTCACGTCGTTGGCCAAACCGTAGTCCAAATATGATTGCAATATCCCCAAGACAACGAAAATCCGCTTGAGATTACCGAGATGAGCAATAGACTATTGATCGTAGACGATGCCATGATCATGCGGCTACGAATTCGCGAAATAGCAACCCAAGCTGGCTGGGAAGTCGTGGGAGAAGCTGCCGATGGAAACCAAGCGATCGAAATGTTTCGTCGCTTGAAACCGGACCTCGTGACGATGGATATCGTCATGCCTTGTATGGATGGTGTGGATGCACTTCAGGCCATTCGTGAAGCGGCCCCCAACGCAAGAGTTTGCATGGTGAGTGCATTGAATCAACGAGAGAAGCTAGCTGAATGCATTCGACTCGGAGCGATCGATTTTGTTGTTAAGCCATTCGAAAAGTCGCAATTGATCAGCTTGTTCGAAAAGCAAGGACGTATCCAATGACGGTAAGAGTCATGGTGGTCGACGATTCTGGGCTCTACCGGCAATTCGTTAAGAATGTGCTTCGAAACATTTCGGATGTCGAAGTCGTCGGATTTGCGTGCACCGGAAAAGAGGCGATGGAAAAGATACCGGGATTGCATCCGGATCTTTTGACACTCGACGTTCAGATGCCCGACATGAATGGACTAGAATTGCTTCGCGAAATCAAGAAGCGTCGACTTCCGGTCAAAGCAATTATGATAAGTAGTCTAACGGCACACGGAGCGCAAGTGACCACGGATGCACTCCTCGCAGGTGCATTCGACTTTATTCAGAAGCCAAACAACCCCGATCCAAATACCAATCGCATGCAACTGGAGGGGCTCCTGGCGGACAAGATTAAAGCGTTTCAACAGAGTCGCACCCTGTCGATGCCTATCAAGAAAGCGGGGACACAAACGGCAAACGTGGGACGGATTCAAAACGAGGAATCGCCTCTCCATCACGCGACTCAGAACTCTGGTGGCAATTCTGCATTTCCTGAAGTGCGAACTGAAACGCGGAATTCTCGGATCGACGCAGTCTTGATCGGAACGTCGACGGGCGGCCCGGTGGCGCTTCGTGAAGTGATTCCGAAGTTGCCGAAAACACTAGGTGTTCCCGTATTTGTGGTACAACACATGCCACCCAAGTACACTCAGTCGTTGGCCGATCGAATTGGAGAGGTCAGTCAACTCCCGGTTCATGAAGCCGAGGATGGAATGAAAGTCGAAGCCAATCATGTCTACATCGCGCAGGGTGGATTGCATATGGGACTTGAACGTGTGCATCGCACGTTAGTCATCCGCACATTGGATCTTCCGCAGGAGCACAATTGTCGACCTGCGGTCGATTTTACCTTTCGAGCAGCATGCAACATCTATTCTGGCAATCTCCTAGGCGTGATCCTAACGGGCATGGGGCGGGATGGAATAGAAGGATGTAGAATGATCAAGCAATTGGGGGGGACGGTTTTCGCGCAGCATCCAGACGGTTGCACCGTATACGGCATGCCCAAGGTCGTTGTTGAAGAGCAACTAGCCGATCGAGTGGTGCCACTGGAAAAGATGGCATCCTGGATCGTAGGCATCGTCGAGAAAAACCGTAGTAACCCCGATGCATCATTGCGCAACAACACTTGATATACACATCCAACATCCAAACAGACATGAATCGTACCAACCCCATTGTTGTCATTGCAGAGGATAGCCGCGTTCAAGGGAAAGTGCTGCAGCAGCGCCTCATCGCAGCCGGGTACGATGCACATGTCGGTATCAACGGCGAATTGGCACTGGAGCTAGTACAGAAGCTGAA
>Ga0315902_10010903_pt1 | contig 11999 bp, 11 predicted proteins | sample LakEriMetagenome_9_FD_203523 | JGI IMG/M metagenome (GOLD analysis project Ga0315902, IMG submission 203523) | Freshwater fungal communities from buoy surface, Lake Erie, Ohio, United States - Buoy 12 MA117 | ecosystem: Environmental > Aquatic > Freshwater > Lake > Lake biofilm | place: USA... | reverse complement strand
TCGCCTGCCCGATGAGCTTGCAGGATTACCTGAGCGAAGAGTCAACGCCCAATCAACCGCCGCCTGGGGTGAACCAGCCGCGGTGATCTTGCGCTGTGGCCTAGAACCTGTCGAAGTAAGCTCGCTAGTTTGCGTGACCGCATCAGATATCGATTGGCTACTTGATGAATCCGAGGCTCCAAACTATCGGTTTATTACCTTTGCTCGCTTCCCTGCAACCGAAGTGATCGTTGACTCAACGGTGGTTGCTGGAGTCACGGTGCTCGAAGAGCTTGCGGCATCAATTAGCGTGCTGGATGCAACCAAGCGCTGCACCGAGGTAACAAACTAAGACCAGCCGTGCTCTTTCAGGGCATCGCGAGCTTCTTTTCTGGCTGAGTATGGAGTTCTAACTCCCCTGATATCTCGATAGTCCTGGTGGCCTGGCCCTGCCCACAAAATCGCATCTCCGGTTGTTGCTAGCGAGACTGCCTTGCGAATGGCAGCTTCCGGTGGTGAGACGTTATAGATCTCGTGGTTTGGATAAGCCTCACGGGCAGATTTTTCTAACCCAGCTCGTATCGAAGTAGGGTCTTCAAATCTTGGGTGGTGATCGGTAATTACCAGGATGTCTGACCCCGCAGCAGCAACCTGTGCCATGGCTGGTCGCTTACTTGGATCGCGATCACCGTCAGCGCCAAATAGCATGATTACTTTTCCTGTTGTAACTTTCCTTACGGCATCCAGGGTGTGCAAGAAAGCATCTGGGCTGTGTCCAAAATCAACATAAACCGCAGGACCAGTGTCTCCACTAACTCGCTCAGTTCTACCCGGCAGGTAAGCATCAATGCCGCCTTCGATCGCTTTGGCAATTGCTTTCGGGTCAAAACCTGCTTCAATTAGCATCACGATTGCAAGACCCGCGTTTGCTGCCATGTGAGCACCAAGAAGTGGGACCCGAGATCTAATGGTCACACTTTCTGGACCGGCGAGAACAAAAGATGTGTACTTCGGGTTTTCAGCCGTAACAGCAACGTGCCACTTGGCTTCAACTCCCAATTCGCTAGTGATAGTCACAACCGGAACTTCTGATCTTTCAACAAAGTCGCGGCCGTATTTGGAATCAAGACACACCACACCGCGCTTGGCGCGGTGAGCAGAAAAGAGCGGAAGCTTGGCCTCTAGATACTCCTGCATGTCTTTGTAATCATCCAGGTGGTCATGGCTCAAATTCGTAAAGCCAACAACATCAAAGTGCAATCCATCCACCCGAAGCTGAGAAAGCGCTTGCGCAGAAACCTCAATAGCCACCGAGGTGACTTTCTTCTCACGCATCCTTGCAATCAGGGCCTGCATCTCCGTGGACTCAGGGGTGGTGAGCCTGCTCACAATAGTCTCGCCAGCGATGTGTCGCTCGGCTGTGGAGGTGAGCCCAGTAACCTGACCCATTTGACGCAAGATTGCTTCCAGTAAGTAGGTTGTGGAAGTCTTGCCGTTGGTTCCGGTGGTTCCAAAAAGTAGCGGCATATTGCCAGGCAGATTGCCATATACGTAAGCCGCTAGGTTACCTAGGTGCTCTCTCGGGTTTTCGATTCGAACTACAGGAACAGAGATTGCTTCTGTGTGAGCAAGACCTGCGGTATCGGTAGCAACAGCGGTTGCGCCAAGTTCGAGCGCTTTTTCAATAAACTCTGCGCCGTGTGTTTTTTTGCCTGGCATGGCAACAAACAAGTCGCCTGGGCGAAGATCGTTGGTGTTCATGCTGATACCGGTCAGCACCGCATCCTGCGCGGGGCTTTCCAGTCCAAAATGCTTTGCAAAGTCTTTCAGAGAAACTGGGGTCACAAAATCAGGCCGAAGAAGGGGCGGTATTTGCTCTTTCACTAGCTCAATTTACCATTCGGGACAATTTAGCTTGGGGATTTAGGGAAACTAGCTTGCGCTATCAACAAGAGCTAGTGAAACAAGCTCGTCGATAAGGTCCTTATAGCTAAGGCCTGATTCCTGCCAGCATCTTGGGAACATTGAAATCGATGTGAAGCCTGGCATGGTGTTTATCTCGTTGACCATAAAGCCCTTGTCGGTCAAAAAGAAATCTACTCTCGCAAGACCCTTGCAGCCCAAGGCCTTGAAGGCCTTTCTGGCCATTTGTTGCATCGTTGATAATTCGTCAGAGGAAATATCGGCTGGGCAAATAAGTGTCGCCGCATCACTATCGACATACTTGGCCTCGAAGTCGTAAAACTCGCGCCCCCGAACCGTGATTTCTCCCGCAACCGACACCCGAAGCGCTCCGCCGTCCAAAGAATCCAGAACACCGCACTCAATTTCGCGACCGACAACCCCAACTTCGATAATCACCTTGTCATCGTGCTTGAATGCTTCGGTCAGAGCTGCAGGAATATCCTTCATCGAATCAACTTTGGTAATTCCAACCGATGAACCCGATCTAGCCGGCTTCACAAAAAATGGCAGCTTGCCTAGATCCTTGATGCGATCAAGGGCTGACTCGGGGTTGTTCAGCATGTCGGAAGCAGAAACAACCGCGTAATCAGGGCTTGGAATTCCCGCGGCTTTGAATAGCGCTTTACTGAATTCCTTGTCCATCGCAGCCGCTGAGCCAAGCACCCCATTACCCACATACGGAACACCAACAAGTTCTAGAAAGCCCTGCATGGTGCCATCCTCACCAAAAGGACCATGAAGCATTGGCATAACTACATCAATTACCCCAAGAGAGCGCTCTTTGCCTGAAGAATCTTCTTCAAATAGCTCACAGGAGCCATCCATTGCAAAACGAATAGTTGAGCCTTCAGGCTCAATGGTTTTGAGTCCATTGGCAAGACTGAGTGTTGCAGGGTCTCCCTTGAAGGGTACAAACACCCCATCACGGGTAATACCAACTGGGATAACTTCATACTTCGAAGAATCAATGGCACTCAAGACCCCGGAAGCGGTTGCTACCGAGATCGAGTGCTCGTTAGATTTGCCACCAAATAAGACCGCAACGCGAATTTTTGCCATGTGTTTATTCTCCCTGTGGAGTGTCACTCATGTGAGTTAGGTGAGGTGCAATGTCCTTGGGGTCCATTTTTCCTTCAATCACCAGCTCCACCTGCTCAACAATAGGCATCGCGATGTTCTTTTCTCTAGCTAACTCCAGCACGGTGGAAACAGATACCAAAGCCTCCGCGGTTTGAGAGAGTTTTTCCAAAACTTCCTTCTTGGAAAAACCCTGGCCCAGCATTTCACCTGCCTTGTGGTTTCTGGACAAAGGAGATTCGCTGGTTGCAATAAGGTCTCCAAGGCCTGCGAGCCCGACCATGGTTTCTGGCTTTGCTCCAAAGGCTTCTGCAAATCGAGAGATCTCCGATAGACCTCTGGTCATGATCGAAGCCTTGGTGTTTTGGCCATAGCCAACGCCGTTGACGATTCCAATTGCAACCGCAATTAGATTCTTCAAGATTCCGCCAAATTCAGTGCCGATTACATCATTGTTGGTAAAAGTAGTGAAGTAAGAACTAGTGGAAGCTTTAGCTACCGCCATTGCAGACTCAGTCGAGCTAGAAGCCGCCACCGAGGCAGCTGGCTGCTCGTCTGCGATTTCCAAGGCCAAGTTTGGACCCGAGACAACAACTACGCGGTCCTCGCCAATGCCGTGCTCCTCGATTACCTGACTCATTCGAAGACCGGTTTTTTGCTCAACACCCTTCATGAGCGAAACTACGATCGCGTCTTTTGGAATGAACTTACCCCACTGCTCGAGGTTAGATCGGAGGCTCTGGGATGGAACAGAGATGTAAACCTGGCTGGCACCAGAAAGAACTTGTTCAACGTCCGTGGACGCCACAATACCTGCCGGCAGGTTGACTCCAGGTAAGTAGTAACCGTTTCGGTGTGAATTATTGATTTCGGAAGCAACTTCTTCACGCCTTGACCACAGCATGACATCGGAGCCGCCATCAGCTAGCACTTTAGAAAAAGTTGTTCCCCAGCTACCTGCTCCAATTACGGCTACCTTGCTCATTGACTCGCTGCCTTCTTTGCTGCCTTCTCGAAGTTTCCCGTCACGGTTTGACCCATAGCTACCGGATCCCAAAGTGTTCCAGGTGCCTTTTCGCCGCGAAGTTGCTCCACTAAAGCTGTGATGCTTCGCATCACTAGCTCGGTTGCTTCCAGGAGCTCTTGCGGGCTTAGGTTTTCTTTACGGTACTTTGCTAAATCAATTTCGTCGCCAACAAGGATCTGAACTTTCTTCCAAAAGCCCGGACGGAACTTGCTGCTATAGCGACCCATAATCTGCTCACTGCCCCAGTGAGCAATTGGATAAACCGGCACACCGCTATTTAGAGCTAGGCGAATAGCTCCGGTCTTACCGCGCATCGGCCAAAGGTTAGGCTCACGAGTCAGCGTTCCTTCTGGGTAAATGCAAATTATGTGACCTGCTTGCAGGTAAGAGTTAGCGATCTTGAACGAGTCATCGTTTCGCTGACCACCTTTTCTAAACACTGGAATCTGACCACCAGCTAACAGCACTTTCCCGACCAGTGGAATGTTGAAAAGCGCCTCCTTGGCAAAAAAGTGCGGACCACGCTTGAGGATCATGTAAATGAAATAGGCAACTGCCAAACCATCCATGTTGGTAGCGTGATTTGGAGTCAAGATGAAAGCTCCGGATTTTGGAAGTTTTTCCTTTCCGGTAACTTCAACTTTGAAAAACATCCGAATAACAGGAGCCACAAAAAAAGCAATGATGCGAATAGCTAGTGGGTTCTCATCCGAGGTTACCTTCGGCATCGGAATAAACTTTTGCTTTTTAGCCATGGCTACTCCGCGTAACTAAAGTCGGCCCCAAGATCTGAAAGCTTCTCAAGGAAGTGCTCGTAACCACGAGAAATTAGCTGCGCATTGCTGACATTAGAAACACCTTTAGCGGTCAAAGCTGCAACCATGTGACTAAAACCACCGCGCAGATCCGGAACCACAATGTCCGCTCCGTGCAGTGCAGTTGGTCCCGAGATAACCGCCGAATGGTAGAAGTTCATCTGTCCGAAGCGGCAAGGGTTACCTCCCAAGCACTCGCGGTAAATCTGAATCTGTGCACCCATCTTTACCAATGCATCCGTAAAACCAAAACGGTTCTCATAAACAGTCTCGTGAACAATCGAGAGGCCCTTAGCTTGGGTTAGAGCAACTACCAGTGGCTGCTGCCAGTCAGTCATAAAGCCTGGGTGAACATCGGTTTCGATAACTACCGGGTGTAGATCTTCACCTTTTTGGTAGAAACGAATTCCATCGTCTTCGATGTCAAAGCCACCGCCAACTTTCCTGAAAACGTTCAGGAAAGTTGTCATTTCAATCTGCCTTGCTCCCCCAACAAAGATATCTCCCCCAGTAGTCAAAGCTGCTGCTGCCCAAGAGGCAGCTTCGTTACGATCAAAGAGTGCGCGGTGGGTGTAGCCATTCAGGCTCTCAACACCTTCAATTCGAATAGTGCGATCCGTGTCGACAGAGATAATCGCACCCATCTTCTGCAAGATGGCAATCAGGTCCATGATCTCGGGCTCGATGGCAGCACCCGATAGCTCGGTTAGCCCCTTAGCTCGAACCGAAGTAAGTAGCACCTGCTCGGTAGCTCCAACGCTTGGATAAGGAAGTGACAGCTTGGCGCCGTGCAAGCCGTTTGGAGCGCTCAACCTAGTTCCGTTTTGGGACTTTTCGATTACGGCCCCAAACTTACGAAGCACATCCAAATGGAAATCAACTGGGCGACCGCCGATGTGACAACCACCAAGGTCAGGAATGAAGGCCTCGCCTAACTGGTGCAGTAGCGGACCACAAAACAGGATAGGAATACGAGAAGACCCGGCATGAGCATCGATGTCAACCATGCGAGCTTGCTTGACGCCTCTGGGGTCAAGCTCCATAACTCCAGCGTCGTTGAAGCTAATTGAAACTCCGTGCAGTTCCAAAAGTCTTGCAACAACTTCAACGTCGCTAATCTTTGGAACATCTTTTAGAACGCTTGGGGAATCTGCAAGTAAAGCGGCAACCATCGCCTTGGTGACAAGGTTCTTGGCACCTTTTAAATCCACGCGACCTGAAAGCGGCTTTCCGCCGTTTACGGTTATGACGCTCATTAGATTCCCTTAGCTGGCAAAGTTAGTGGCTTCCACGCCTCGCGTGATGACTCATAGGAAGTAATTGCTCCCTCGTCCCTCAAACTTAGTGCAATGTCGTCAAGGCCTTCCATTAATCGCCACTTGGTATAGGCATCAATAGCAAAAGAAACAGTCAAATCCCCCACGGACAGCGTCTGATTCGGCAGATCCACACTTGCCGACACCCCTGGATCGGCGTCGATGATGTCCCAAATCTGCTTGGTTTCATCCTCGGTAATCACGCCAGTAATCAATCCTTGCTTACCGCTGTTACCGGTAAAGATATCCGCAAACTTTGCCGAGAACACCGCCTTGAATCCCCAGTCACGAAGCGCCCAAACCGCATGCTCTCTGGATGACCCTGTTCCAAAATCAGGACCTGCAATTAATACTTGTCCGTTTTGAAAAACCGGCTGGTTCAAAACAAAATCAGGCTCAGCTTTCCAAGAAGCGAAAAGCGCATCTTCAAAACCAGTTTTGGTAATGCGTTTTAGATAGCTTGCCGGAATGATCTGGTCGGTATCTACGTTTGATCGCTTCAGGGGAACTGCAACACCAGAAAAAGTAGAGATCTTCTCCATTAGACCATCACCTCTAGATCGGAAGGAGAAGATAGCGTCCCGCGAATAGCGGTAGCCGCTGCCACCAAAGGAGAAACAAGATGCGTTCTAGCGCCTTTACCCTGGCGACCTTCAAAGTTACGATTCGAAGTTGAAGCGGCCCGCTCGCCTGCGGCGAGCTGGTCAGGGTTCATACCCAAACACATCGAGCAACCAGCGAATCGCCACTCGGCACCAAAGTCTTTGAAAATCTTGTCGAGGCCTTCTTCTTCGGCCTGGATACGAACCTTTTGTGATCCGGGGACAACCATCATGCGAATGCCATCGGCTTTTTTCTTACCCTCAATGATTGCTGCTGCGGCACGGAGGTCCTCAATGCGCGAGTTGGTGCAGGAGCCCAAAAACACAGTGTCAACACGAATGTCTTTCATCTTGGTTCCAGGCTTTAGATCCATGTATTCAAGGGCTCGAAGTGCGGCCGCTTTTTCGTTAGGGTCAGAAATTGTTTCTGGGTCAGGAACACTATCCAAAAGCGAGACACCTTGGCCAGGGTTGGTTCCCCATGTCACAAACGGATCCAAAGTGTCCGCGTCGAGGAACACTTCCGCGTCGAATTTTGCTCCCTCATCGGTAGGAAGTGTTTTCCAGTATGCAACCGCGTCGTCCCAGTCTTTTCCGGTTGGAGCATGTGGTCTTCCCTTTAGGTACGAAAAAGTTGTCTCATCTGGAGCCACCATGCCCGCTCTTGCCCCTGCCTCGATAGACATGTTGCAAATGGTCATTCGAGCTTCCATGGACAAAGCTCTAATTGCACTGCCGCGGTACTCAAGCACGTAGCCTTGGCCACCGCCGGTTGAGATCTTGGCGATAACGGCCAAGATGATGTCCTTGGAGGTCACCCCAGGTCGCAAGGTTCCCTCAACGTTGATAGCCATGGTCTTGAATGGCTTCAAAGGAAGAGTCTGGGTGGCGAGCACGTGCTCAACCTCGCTGGTTCCAATACCCATCGCGAGCGCCCCAAAAGCTCCGTGAGTAGAAGTATGGGAATCCCCACAAACCACAGTGATACCCGGCATGGTCAAACCAAGCTGAGGTCCCACTACATGAACAATGCCCTGGTTCTTATCTCCTAGGGAATGAAGACGAATTCCGAATTCGGCCGCGTTTTTACGCAAAGCCTCAATCTGGGTGCGAGATGTGAGGTCGGCAATTGGCTTGCCGATATCTACCGTTGGCGTGTTGTGATCTTCGGTGGCGATAGTTAGATCGGGCCTTCTTACCTTGCGGCCAGCAAGGCGCAAGCCATCAAAAGCCTGCGGAGAGGTAACCTCGTGCACCAGGTGTAGGTCTATATAAAGAAGGTCTGGCGCACCATCTTCGCCCTTGGCGACAAGATGGCTGTTCCAAAGCTTTTCCGCCAATGTAAGCGGTGTGGAATTACCCGACATGCCTCACCTTAGATTTGTTGAAGCTCCAGTTTACCTTTGAGCGAGTAGATTGGGGCAGTGAGTATTTCTGGCCTTGATTTCCTTCAAAAACGCACTGTTAGGACCTTAGCTCTAGGCCAAATTCTGAGCGGATTCGGCCTTGGCTCGACACTTTCTATTGGTGCCCTACTAGCTGCCGATTTATCAGGCACGGTTGCCTGGTCGGGAGCCGCCGCTACCTTTTCTACCCTCGGAACCGCCATCTGGGCTATCCCGCTATCGCGTCTAGCGTTTGCCAAAGGCAGAAGATTCTCACTAGGTCTTGGAGCAGCGCTCGCGATCACCGGAGCTACACTTATCATTACCGCCGCCAGTTTGAAACTCTTCCCACTACTTCTTGTTGCGCTGTTTTTTATGGGTGCAGGCTCTGCAGCGAGCTTGCAAGCTCGCTTTGCCGCAACAGATATACCGGTAGACAAAAAAGTCGGTAAAGATCTTTCACTTGTTGTTTGGGCAACAACCATTGGCGCTGTAACAGGACCAAATCTATTTGGTCCTGGAGAAGCCGTTGGCCAATGGCTGGGCTTGCCTGAACTAACCGGTCCGTTTGTTTTCACAATCATCGCCCAGATGCTAGCCACCACAGTGTTCTGGTTTGGCCTTAGGCCAGATCCGTTACTGGTCGCCAGACAAATTGATGCTCAAAACGTAAAGGTGCGCAAAAAACTCTCTATTGCCAGCGCCTTTAGCACCTTGGCCAAGTTCCCTGTTGCGGGCTACGCAATTGTTTCAATTGCGCTTTCGCATATGACCATGGTGGCGGTAATGAGCATGACCCCAGTTCATGTCACAAGCCACGGTGGCAGCTTGGTCTTTGTTGGTTTTGTAATTAGCCTGCACATTCTTGGCATGTATGCCTTTGCACCGCTGTTTGGAATCCTTAGCGACAAGATTGGCCCGATGGGAACAATCTTGACGGGCCAGGGAATCTTTGTTGCAGCACTATTGATTGCAGGTCTAGGCTCCGAGCAGGAGCACCTGGTAACCATCGGTTTGTTCCTATTGGGCCTTGGCTGGTCGGCTGCCACAGTTGCCGGATCGGCACTTTTGGTAGTTAGTGTTCCAACCGATCAAAAGACCAACGTTCAGGGCCTTAGCGACTCAATTCAAAACCTGGCCGGTGCTACCGGCGGAGCCGTAGCCGGCTCGATTGTTGCACTGTCATTGTTTACTGGATTGAATATGGCAGCTTTGGTTCCGGTTGCCATAGTTATGGCCTTTTCGGTATTTCTTCGAACTTCCAAAACCAAATCGGCTCGCGCAGAAGCCAACAACTTACCTTTGGATATCTAGCTAGCGTTTAGCCACTTAGCTCGTTCTTTTTCATTTAACTTCTCAATTGCATAGCGGAGCATCACCCGAGGCATTACGGCAGCATGGCTAGCTAGAAATCCACGCAACAAACCAACGTCTTTCTTACCCACTTCTCGAAGCATCCAACCGGAGGCTTTGTGGATGAGATCGTGGGGATGATTTAGGAGCTTTTCCACCTGATCTAAAGTGACTTGAGGCTGACCGGCTCTGATGTGTGCCCAGGTGAACATCACCGAAACTCTCTGTTTCCAAAGGTCGTTAGATTTGGCAAGTTTTGCAAGCAGTGGCTTACCAGCTGGGTTATCGACCAAATAGGTGCCGATATAGGGAGCAGTGATATCTACGAGGTCCCAATTGTTGACTCTTCCTGCCTCTAGAAGCTCCAAATACAAATCAAAAAGATCCTTCTGATTGCTACTATGTTTGGCTTTTTTGTACTGAGCCACAAGAATTGCCAGAGCCACAAAGCGGTCTTCATGAAGCTTTGAGCCAGCAAGTTTTTTCATGTCCGCCTGAGATAGGTCTTGATACTTTTTGGCGACTATTCGAAGTTTTGGAACTTCAATTCCCAGAAACTGGTCGCCGTAACCGTATTCGCCCTTGCCGGTTTTGAAAAACGAGCTTCGCTGGGCAGCTACTTTGGCATTGGCTAAGGACTTGAGTTCTGCTGAAACAGCACTGTGACTCATGAGCTTTGCCTCCAATATTTGAGAATTCGCCCCCAAGATTTTGTCATCAGGGGCGAATTTCGTGACCCCAGCGGGATTCGAACCCGCGCCGCTGCCGTGAGAGGGCAGTGTCCTAGGCCGCTAAACGATGGGGCCGTAAGCAACCTTTCGATTATGCCACACCCCACCAGAAGGCAACAGTCCCTATAAAGCGGGAGCAATCACCATTAGCGCTGCTGGCACCAAGGTTGCAGTGAAAGGTGCTTGGCCAACATACTCACCATCGGAATAGATAGGCATTCCATCGGCAGCAATTTCAACTTTTGTTGCCTCAAGTAGCTCAACCGCAGGGTCAGTGACGTGCGTTCCCTTGTATACCCGAGGGAAAATTCTCACAAGCTTGAAGCGAGTGATTTTGTTCAAGATCAATAAATCCAACTTGCCATCGGTTATCGAGGCTTCTGGCACCACCAGCATTCCCCCACCAAAGACTCCCGAGTTACTAACTACGCAAAGCATGGCTTCAAAATCCTTTGCCACGCCATCAATCTTTGAGCGGTACTTGATTGCCTTGAAGCTAGCTAGCTCCAGCAACATAGCCAGGTAATACTTCATAGGGCCCGCTGGCCACGTCATTTTGTTGGCTCTAGCGTTTACCAGAGCATCAAAGCCAGCTGAAGCCGAGCCAATGGCCCAGGTCTTGCCTCCGCTGTGTTCAATCTCGATTGCGTCAATAAATTTTGGTGAAGAAATGTTCTCTAGGATCAACTTCGCGCTGGCAGCAGCATCGTTCATCGGCATGCCGAATATTCCGGCCGAGTCATTGCCTGTTCCAGCAGGAACAATTGCCATTGGGACCCTGGTATTGGCACACACATTCACCCCAAGGTGAGCCATGCCATCGCCGCCAACCAAAACCAAAGCGTCAATTGCCTGATTGGCAATTGCCACCTTGATACCTTGCTTTGCTGCCTCATAGCTTTCAGCAGAAAGATTAATCACTTCGTGCGAGGAGGTAGTCAATACAGCGCGAACGCTCTCTCCAGCCACGGCACCCTTATTGCCTCCGGCTGTTGGATTGATAACCAATCCCACTCGCATAAAACACCTTTGTTTGAAGTCAAATTGTTGTTAGAGCGAAAGCTTAGCGAGAACTTAGGGTTTTCAGGCAACGCCATACAATGAACAATATGAAGATCACCAAGCACGGCCACGCCTGCCTCGAGGTCGAGCTCGACTCCCAAACCCTAGTTATTGACCCAGGCTCATACACCGAAGAGCTAACCAATTTGGGCAATGTGGTCGCTGTAGTGATTACCCATAAACACGATGACCACTGCGACGAGGCCAAGATAGCAAAAATCAAAAAAGACAACCCAGCCGTCCAGATCTTTGGCACCAGCGAGGTTGCGGCAAGGCTTTCGGGGATGGGTGTAACTACGGTCTATCACGGCGATTACTACGAAGTTGGCTCTTTCAAGCTGGAGTTTTTTGGAGATATGCACCAGATTATTCACCGGAGCATCCCACTGATTCAAAACACAGCAGTCTTGGTCAACGGAGATCTTTACTACGCGGGCGATAGCTATACCCCGCCGGATGTAAAGGTAAAGGCCCTTGCCTGCCCAACTAGCGCACCATGGCTAAAAATCGGCGACGTGATGGATTACATCCAAGAGGTAAAACCTGCTATTTGTTTTCCAACCCACAATGCTCTTTTGAGCCAACTGGGTCACGATTTGAATAACTCGCGGGTGAAGCAAGTGACTGAAGAAAATGGCGGGGAGTTTAGATACCTAGAGGTTGGCCAGTCCTTAGAGCTGTAGCGTT
>Ga0315902_10010898_pt1 | contig 12003 bp, 7 predicted proteins | sample LakEriMetagenome_9_FD_203523 | JGI IMG/M metagenome (GOLD analysis project Ga0315902, IMG submission 203523) | Freshwater fungal communities from buoy surface, Lake Erie, Ohio, United States - Buoy 12 MA117 | ecosystem: Environmental > Aquatic > Freshwater > Lake > Lake biofilm | place: USA... | reverse complement strand
TATAGGCTGGGATCGACGTGCCGGACAGCAGATCATCCGGCAGCAGCAATTCGGTGTAGTCGGCGATCTTCTCGAACATGAATGGCATCATTGTGTAGTAGTAATTACACACCGCCACCAGCAACAATCGATACGCGTCACCTTGTGGATCATCACTTGGATCAGAACTGTCGAGTAGCCGCGTTACTCGCTTGCGAGTTGCCTCGGACACAAGCTCCTCATCGATATGTCCCATCTTGGCTTCTGCGAGAATCTCTGGCTGAAACTGTCCATCGGCGGGAGATAACACACCAATTCGCGTGTAGCGATTTACATCCATGTACCGCAGCGCGCAGAAACGATTGAACCATGTATATGCGACCGTCTCAACAAGACGCTTCTTTCCAATTTCACTCGAACCGAGTTCTTTGATCTTCTTTTCGAGCTCTTCAATGACCTTCGGACTCTCGCGTCTCGCCAGACTACCCTCCGCCAAAACGGTCGATAAACGCATACTCACCTGCTCAATGAGCGCCGATCTGGCTAAGGATGCGAATTTTCGAAGTTTGCTAGTTTCCATTAGGTGCTTCGGTTTTCAGTTCGTGTTTGCATTCGATACTCTTCAGTTCCATAACTACCTAATCGCTTTTGTCAGCCAGGCCGGTGATCTTGCGAAGAATTGGGCCAAAGAGGAGATAGTTGTGCTTGACGCCGTCGTCGAGGTCGATTGGGAGCTTCTTCGCTGCGACTTCGAAGAGGGTCTTTTCGTAGTCTTCGAGTTCCTTAAGTTGCTTTTTAATGACGCCGACCTCTTTGACAGCTTTCGTCTTTTCTGCTTTGGATTCGCTAACGCTGTCGGCTACTCCTTGCCGTTGCTCCGCGTGGTGAGTGAGCTTTTCGCGGAAGTCGCGTAGGCACTCGAGAACCTTGCCGACTGTTTCGGGGCGGTATCGGTGCATGTAGATCAGGGCATTGAACGTTCCCTTGGGACTGCTAAAGAGCCAGTAGATCGGCCGCTTCTTGTACATCTTGAGGTGATGATCGTAAAATTCCTTCAGGAAATAATCGCGGATCGTTTTGCGATTTCTCGCGGTTCGGTTATCAGAATATAGTGCGTTCTCCAAGAACTCTAAGTTCTCGTCGTAGTGCTTGGTACCGAACGTGACTTTCACGAATTCCTTGAACCGTTGGCTGATGTCATCGGAGAACCATTCACCTTCGAGAATGGGTATCACGTTGTCTTCATCAGGTGCAAAAGTTGGCTCGGGAATCTGCTTGTGATATTCGGCGACGGCTTCGCCTTGGTTAGCAAGTACTAATCCTGGCTTATCCAGCGAGTAACGACCAAACATGCAGCCCACGGCGTAGCTGATGAACTCGCGCATTGTGTCTGCAAGAAAAAGGACATCGCGATCGAATTCGTCAGTTTCAAACCGATTAACTGGGTTCGTACCTAATGTGATTTGATCGAGGCTCACAACCGGTGAGAGCTCGCGCCGCAGTCCATAAATCTCAATGTGATTTTCGTTATTCTTCGATTCCAATGCGGCAAGTTCCAACGCATTTTCTTTCCATATCGAGTTCGATACCCGAAAGCGGTGTTCAAGCGACGCGTCGGGTGTTAGTTCCGTTTTTAACAAGGGGTTTGTAGAAAATTCCCATGAAGTCTCGAACGAATCCCAGTCATTCTTGGAAATCGCAATACACCGATTCGCTACTTCTACGATTGAACGTTTTGTAGATTGTTCAACGTCGACAATAAATGGCAACGACCCGACGTTTCCTGGTTGTACGTTCAAGGTCGGGTTCATCGCAGAGATAAAGTAACTTGCCACATTGCTAATCAAATAGCTCAAAACCAGTTCGAAATTTGATTCGCTCGGAAATGCTGACGCCCCCGCGATATCAAATAGACTTCCTTTTTGACCAGATCTCACTCCAAAAAAAGAAGAGCTGATTGCTGTCCATGTAATGCTCTTCAGGAAATAAAACTGTTCGTTTTTGGGTTTTGAATTACTAGGAAGGCACTTTCCTTCTTGAAGTTTCTGGAGTTTGTCAAGTTTGATGTTGCGGCCATCCAAATACCAATCAACGACCTTCTCGTTATTTCCAAACCATTTCCTGAATGCCCCACCGCTATTGTACGGAAACCATTTTTTGCCCGATGCTTTTGCCTCTTGGGCCGTGTATTCAGAGAAGCCGGAATCACTAAGATTGACCTCGTGCCACATACGAACGAATTTTTCGTTTTCACCGGTTTGCATCCCGGCCCTGCATGGTGCGACTGATTCGAGATCACAATTCTTCGAAAATGCAAGTCTTGCCGCATGCGAAAGCCAGTAAGCAATTGGCAATCCGGGAACCAATCTAAAGTCTGAAGCGGATGCAAGATAAAACCAATCACAACCAGGATTGTTAACGGCTTCAAGGGTCTTAGGAGCTTGGTTGTCAGCCCCCCTGAAGTTAGACAACTTGATATAGGCTCCCTTGAAGTTCTCTTTGTGCTGATTCTCAATCGTAAACACACAAATAGGAACTGTTGCGCCTTCAAATCCGGAATACTCTAGTTGAACTAATGATGAAAGCGTCTTATGGTTAAGTAAGAGCTCCCGAAGATTTTGATAGGAAGATATGAACATCCATACCATCGGCGACATAAATCCAAGATGCGCCTTATTGAGTCCAAGCTCACAATTGCGTGCAATGAACGCAGAAAATAGATCAGCCTTCACATCGGGGAAATTGCCATTCAGAAACTCTTTCAATTGCTTATTGGTATTCCTTGCGCCCATATACGGTGGGTTTGCGACGACGACGTGGTATTTTGGGCTTAGGTAATCGGCCTGCTGCAAGGCGTTGAGGACCTGCGAATGAACATTCGCAAGAAACAGGTCTTGATCCAGCTGTCGCTCGCGAAGCAACTCCAAAACCTCGCTTACATCGGCTACACATGGTCGGATCAGAGATCCGAAGTTTTCCGCTTCCTCCCACTGATTCACGACGTTCTGAAGTTTATCTGAAAACAGATCACGACCAACCTTGTCCCTGTATGCAGATAGGTCGTCGGGGTCGATCTTGTTGCTTTGCAAAATACAAATGTTTGGATTTTGAATAGCAGATTCGCGACTTGCGATTTTGGGTTTTCGAGTGAAGAAGCGTTTGTCCTTTTCGCGGGCCTTCATCGTTAGGGCAAACGCAGCCAAGGCACCTGCACGGGGATCAATTTCGATTCCATATAGATTGTTCTTCAGAATAAGCGACGGAATTTCGGGCTCGGGATACTGTTCCTCGCGATAGATGTCGTAAAGTAGATCGAATGCATACGTCAGCATGTGACCACTGCCACATGCTGGATCGCAGACTTTAATCTCATCTGGGCCACTAATCTTAAGGAAATCAGTTTCAGGTTCGCTGGGCTTGATGTAGTAGTCCATCCGCTCAACGAGCTTCGAATCTGGATTGTTGAGCATCCACAATCGCCCTAGCGAATTCTCCACCAGGTACCGAACGATCCAATGCGGTGTAAACAACTGCGTCGCTGCTGGAATATTCTCCGCCGTGATCTTCTTGCCTTTTTTCAAACTATCAAAAACTTCGTCTTTCTTGTCGGCGATATAGAACTGATATAGCCAGCCGATCACTTCCACGGACTCATCGGTTTGCTCTGGCGAACAGTTGATCGGCAACAATGCTTCGCGCGTGTAAGCCGGAATCGATGTGCCGGAAAGCAGATTATCCGGCAGAAGCAACTCCGTGTAGTCCGCGATTTTTTCGAACATGAATGGCATCAGCGAATGGTAGTAGTTGCAAACTGCCACCAGCAGCAAGCGATACGCTTCACCCTGTGGATCTGCACTCTTGTCGGAGCCATCTAGCAATCGCATGACTTGTTTCCGAGTAACCTCAGGCACCAACTCTTCGTCGATGTGTCCCATCTTCGCTTCCGCCAGGATCTCCGGCTGAAACTGACCATGGGCCGGTGACAAGACACCAATTCGCGTGTAGCGATTTACATCCATGTATCGCAGCGCGCAGAAACGGTTAAACCAGGTGTAGGCAACCATCTCAAGGACGCGCTTCTCGCCAAGATCCTTGATCTTCTTTTCAAGTTCCGCGACAACCTTCGGACTCTCGCGTCGTGCCAAGCTCTTCTCAGCCAGCACCGTCTTCAAACGAGTGCCCACTTGCTCGATGAGCGCCGACCTGGCGAAAGATGCGAATTTTCGAAGTTTGCTAGTGTCCACTGCTGATTTTCAATTCGGATTGATGGGTGTTGAATTGCCTAGACTTGAATTCGCTTGCCGTCATTGATCGCGTCTAACATGGCTTGGCGAAGCTTCCCGAGGTATGCATCGACGTCGGATTCAAATTCCAACCAGGGGCGTTCGAATGGAACGCTAAGATGGCTTAGGCCTATGAATTCTACAGGTGGCTTCCATGCTGTTTTGGGTTTCGTTTCCGAATCACCTGTACCCGCATCTTCGGGCTTTTGAGTCCACGAATTCACTTTGCCAAGGATGTCGGTGTATCCCTTCTGTTCAAAGCGAGTCGCCGCTTCCTTCACCACTGCGATCAACGGTTGGGACTTGATCTGCTCGATGGTCTCATACACTATCGATTCGATTTGCTGCTTCTGTGCTTCCGTTAGCTTGTCGTAGCCTTCGATCGAAGCGAGCCGCTGGACTTTCGAGGTTACCGCTTGCTCGGCAGCCGCTCGAGCCTCCGTGGCCAAGTTTTCCAAACGGCTGCGCAGACTATCGAGGAGAGTCTTGACTTGCTTCATACCATTGCCGGCAAAACAGCGAGGATCGTCGAGCAACTTCTTTAATTGGGTATGTTCATCGCCATCCAGGTAGGAGAAGTTCGTAGCATTGTGATCAATGAACGATTTTGCTTCCGCGTAAAGCGAGGCTTGCGGACCAGCCATGAAGCGACGTACTGGATCAAGAATTTGCTCTTTGAGATCGAGCAGACGCTCTGAATCGCCATCGAATTCGGCTAGGAAATGCTTGAACGATTTACGAGTCAGCTTGGCAAAGTCATCGACATGCGATGAGAGCGTCGAAAGGAACGGATACTCGCGATTGCGTGCGACGAGCAACTGCAGTTCACCGTGCAGTTTCTGGAACGCTCCCGCAGTCTCTTCGGCAAGCGCACGAGCTTCGTTGGATCTGGCCGGCGTGTCGAAGAACTGGGAGAAAAATTCCTTCAGCTTTCGAACTGCCCCGGCACCAAACTCGATTTGCGGCTCGAGCACCATGTTGCCGTGCTTCTGCGTATTCTTCAATGCGGATGCTAGTGCTGCATCCTCGAGCAATTCACTATCGCAGCGAACCTCGACTTTACCGCGTGCCACAAGTTTGGCCAGCACGCACTGGATCGCAGGGAGAGGCCAACCAAACGGTCGCTTCTCGAAATCGTCAACCAACATCTTCATAGTGGGACGAATACCCTTGGCCACGTTGCGACTGATCGAACCAAGCATTTCTGTTTCTGGTTCCGTGATCGTGGCTGCATCGTTGCCAAACAATCCGTCTGTTGACTCATTTAGACACTGGTCAATCTGAGCTTCCGTGAACGACACCCCGCGGAGCATTGGCAGGTTGGTGTAGGTTTGCTCGACCAGCTTCTCAAAGCCATCATGCACCCGCATATTAGGATCTTCCTTGGTGCTTTCAACCAACGATCCAGCCACGAACATCTGAGCTTTGCCCATCAATCGCTTGACGAGTTCAACGATCTGCATTTGAAGCAGGCGATTGCTCTCGTTCTTATTGCCAATGATCTGCTTGACGTTGGCCTTCTTGGCGGTGGCATAGTTGATGCCGACATACTTTGCCGTTTGCTTCATCAGCGTGATGTCGCGAATCAATCGATCGTCCGGTGGCAACAATACCGTCAGCTCGGATTTCCCCATGTAAGTCATGCGGACATGCTCTGGATTGCCCGAGTGTTCGTGGAAGGGGCTGATGACATGTACGCCAAGCTCATGCTCTCGCCCATAGATCTTATCATCGAGCTTGCGAGTGAATGAGAAGTCTCGCTTGTTAGGATCGTACCGCAGCTTCTTCGTCTTTAGCACCTTGTCGAAAATGATTTGGTGCAACTCATCGGCGACTTCCGATGCGTCGACTTCGGTGTTCTTGATCTCTTGCTCGACATCCTTTTCTTCGTCGGTCAAGAATTCGTAGTATTCACCGTTGCGCTGAATGTAGATTTGGTTCTCGAGCAGGCTGAGTGCCTCTTCGACGTCCTTGCGGAGCTGGGTCAAATCTTGATCGAATCGGCTGATCATCAGGACGCAGAGATTGGGAACCGATGCCTTGAACTCCTTGACGTACTTCACGAGCAACAATGCTTTGAGCAAGCGGACGGCAAGTTCATTGTCGAGATTGCGTTCTGCTGCACGAACTGACAGAAGATGGCTCTTGAGTGTCGAGCTGATGCCTTTGTACATCAGATCGAATGTTGCGAGCTCGCCGATGGTACTGTCTGCGATTTGGATTGCAACTTCTTGAAAGACTCCCAGCATCGATCGCTCACCAACGCTGCTGTGCTTTCCTTCGAAGGCGTTGTGGACCGATAGGCCGCGGATCGCTAGCTGGAACAATTCGAATTGATAAGGAATGAATGGGTAACAATTGCAAAAATGATCTTCGTCTTGGAAGTTCCGGTACTTTTGCCCCTCGGAAAAGTCAAAAAGCGTGCGGAAGTTTCCCGACTCAGTTTTGTAGACCGGGAGTAGTGCTTTGACGCCATCCTCCGTCTTTGCAAGAAGTCGCTTTTGAATGACCTCAGCCACGTTGGTGCTGGTGAGTTTCATGCGATTGGCGAAGCGAGCTTGAATTTTGGAGAATCCGTCGCCTTGTTCCGATGACATCTCACCGATGACGGTTGTCATTTCTTCTTGTGCTGTAACAAGAATCCAAGCGCGACCACGGCATTTGGTTGCGAGGCTTTCCGCGATCGTCTGTAGGTTGACCAAGAGCTTGTCGTTCTTGGCAATGTACTGCCCCACTTCATCGACGAAGAAGTTCAGGCGAAAGTCTTTGCCTTTGCGGTCAACGTAACGTTTGACTTGTTCTGCAAAGTCTTCGATAGAGAGCTTGTAATCGTCACGGTGCTTGTTGATCACCTCCGAGACCGATTCGCCGGTTACTTCGTTATAGGCTTTGTCGATACTGCTACCGACACGGATCACTCGCTCTCGGCCACTATCCCAAGTCATGCCGGCGTGTTTCTCGAACGCCTGTTTGAACTTGTCGAGAAGGCCGTCTTCGTCCAATTGTCGCTCGAAGTGTGCGATGTATCCTTGCTTGCCGTAGTAGCCGCACTTTTCATCGAATACCTTCACGAAAACAGCGAGCAAGGCATCGACGTCCTTCTTGCTGATCACATCGGCCTTCTGGTCGATGTTGAATAGGATGCTTTCCGATGGAATGGCCACAGCTTTGGCAATCTTAGCTGCCAGCAACTTATTCTTCTTCTCGCACTTCCGTTGAAAGACTTCGCTAACGTTGATGCCATCAAAATCACGGCCCGCAAGAAGCATTGCCACCATCTTGAGTAAGTGCGATTTGCCGGAGCCGAAAAAGCCCGAGATCCAGACGCCGTTTGCATTCTCGTACTTGATGTATGCGTCAAGGAAGTCGTCTAGTCGCAGTTCGAGTTCATCCGTGATGACATACTCTTCCACCTCAGTCCGTAGACTCGCATCATCATCTGCCTTGATGACGCCCTCGATTGGCCGATCAATCGGAAATTCGAATATTTTGCGGAGTTGCATGGTGTATCGTCGAAAGCTAAATGAAATTGGTTTTTACGTCGTCACTAGGTTGCAATCACTGACCTATGTCTCGCGATCAAAGATGTTGAAGGCGCGATAGTACTTGTCGTCATGGAGCCGTCCGAATAAATCCAGCGACGCCCCCTCTTCAAGCGAGTGTGAGTAATCGCCAGGGAAGAACATCACCATAGGATGAGACTTGGCGACGCTCTGTAGGTTGTTCAAGACAGTATGCGATCTGATGTATGGAAACACTTCGCCTACGCCAGACAAGAACAGCACGTCAAACTCGGTGGCACGAATCTTCTCAGCAATTGCTGGGGCGAGTTTCGTCTCCGAATCGGTCAGGTTCATGAAGGCCTTTTCGAGCTCTGATTTGGAAATGGTCGACTCATTCTCAATCCAATATTGCCAGTCGCCTTCGGCATCCATGAGCTCCTTACTCAAGTCATAGAGATTGATCTCTAGGATGCGAATGCCTTTGTGGCGAAGCTTGTTGATCAACTGGCCGCGAATGGCTTCGATTTCCAAATGCTCAGTTGGGCAGTATGGCACGACAAAGAACGGCACTTCCTTGCCGATCCCTTCCATGCGTAAGAATCGTTGGCTACTGATCACGTTCAGCAAGTGATCGAAGCGATTTGCAATCGGAGCTTTCTGTAGATCGTTTGGCATATTAAGTCACCCGTCCGTTCTCAATCACCAGTGGGAAGAAAAGCAGGTGGCTTGATGAGTCACGCTGGAGAACTTGAATGAAGCGACCGGAGACCAAGGGAGATGAAATGATTCCGTCGTCCGAAACCAACTCGGATTCTCTGAGCATTCGAAGCATGACTGTCTGAAGTTTGGTTAGTGTTGATGGGGTTAGCTCCTCCAATTCTTCGTGCCACAAGGTTTGCGATTCGATGAACTTCGCAACATCGACCGCATCTATTGCGTAGTCGAGCTGTAGGAACTTGGCACGTAACACATCGCGTGCCAATTCAGCGAGAAGCGGATATTTGAGGCAGCATGCTAACCACAGAATGAGCTTCTGTTCCAACCGCGTTCCATTGACCAACAGTGCCAATTGATCAGCTGTTAGGCACTTCAAGCGTTGGGAGATCTCATGCAGTTTGCGTTTCGCAGTACTAGGCGTGCGGCTTTGAAGAAGATTCTTTTGTTCAACCTCAATGAGAGTCGTATTCCAGTCGTGATCGTTCCCCAAAAGGGCTTCGGCAACAACGATTGATTCGTTGTATAGAAGTCCTCCCGCGGTAAACGAAAGCGCGAACTTGGTCTTGCTCATGCACGTATCCATTGAACTCAGGTCGAAACTCTTACATTTGGGCGAAAACAAAAGGAATTAACGCGGTTTGGAACGAACCGACTCGGCCGTTGAACTGGGCTGCTCAGCTCGGTTCAGCAGCTCGTCCAGCTCTTCTTTTTTGAAGAGCCGGTAGCCGTTCACGGGGTGCCGATGCGCGAGGACTTTGCCAGCCGTTTCCCAGTTCCTGAGAGTGTTTGGGGAAACACCGAGATACTCCGCTGCATCAGCGATTTTCATGAAGTCGCTAAGCTTGTTCACGACGGTCTCCAGTCGAAAAAGATTGCCTTAGATACGCAAACATTACCAAAGTTTCACTAGCTTGCCAATTAGGGGGCGTGGGCCGACATGTTTTGCGACTAAGAACGCTGCGGAATTGTGCGGAAAAATTTTCACAAACAGTCATCCGAAATTCTCCGAGCACCGTTGGGCATAAAGAAGTTTGTGCCATCACAAACTTTCTTCTCCTTTCGATTTGGATAGTGGACCGGCCGAAACTGGTGCTAGCGAAAAAGACTGTGATTTTCCGCGCATAACGAAGTCTTTTCAGATTCCAGAACTCATTGGCACGAGTCATGCAAATGGAGGCAAGCATCAGTTCATCACCGTGTTAGTTTTCTCTATAGGAACGCTCTATGTCGCAAATGATCGCTTGCCCCAGCTGCCACAGTCCCATCGAAGTCACCGAGATCCTTCGAACCCAAATCACAGCTGAAGTGCGAAGCGAGTCCGAAGCGACAGCACGCCGGCAACAAGCCGAATTGAGCGAGATGCGACGTAAGCTCGACGCTGAGAAAGAAGCGATTGCATCGGCTCGTGAGAACATCCAGCAGCAGGTAAAGAACGAGCTGGAAACCCAGCGGTCTGAGTTGTTGGCCAAAGCGAAGTTGGAGGCCATACAAGCCGTCGGCGTCGAAATGAAAGATCGCGAGACCGAACTGTCGGAACTGAAGTCCAAGCTTACTGCCGCCAACGATCGTGAACTCGCGTTTCGTAAACGGGAGCGAGAACTTGAAACGGCAAAGGAAGAGCTCGAGCTGAAGGTCGCTCGACAGATCGATGCAGAACGATCCCGCATTCGTGAAGAAGCCAAGCAACAACTCGAAGAGCAGCACCTGCTTAAGGACGCCGAGAAGGACAAGAAGATTTCGGACTTGGCGGCAAAGATCAAAGACCTGCAACGCAAGGTCGAGCAAGGATCGCAGCAGTTGCAGGGCGAAGTTCAGGAGTTGGCATTGGAGCAGATGCTTGAAGCCGCGTTCCCTTCCGACCGGATCGAGCCTGTGGGCAAAGGCGTGAACGGTGGAGACAATGTGCAACGAGTGCAGAATAACGCCGGCGCAATATGCGGCAGTATTCTTTGGGAGTCCAAGCGGACGAAGAACTGGAGCAACACTTGGTTATCCAAGGCTCGCGACGACCAGCGTGCCGCCCGGACCGACTGCGTCGTCATTGTAACGGAAGCGTTGCCGGAAGGAGTGCACAACTTCGAAAAGATCGAAGGCGTCTGGGTTTGCAGTTGGTCCACAGCCAAAGCGCTCGCCACAGTGTTGCGCTTTGGCCTGCTCGAGGTCGGCAAGGCTCGCATCGCCATGCAAGACCAGCACGAGAAGACCGAGCTTGTCTACAACTACCTCACTGGCACCGAGTTCCAGCAGCGAGTGACTGGAGTCGTCGAAGCCTTGATCTCTATGCAAGTCGACCTCGATTCCGAGAAGCGATCGACAAAGCGTCTTTGGTCCAAGCGTGAGAAGCAAATCCTCCGCGCAGTCGGCAACCTCGCCAGCTTCTACGGCGACCTTCAAGGCTTCATCGGTACTTCGCTGCCAACCATCGAAGGTTTGGATGTCCCGAAGATCGAGTGCGATGAACGAGCGCTCATCGGGACTTAACCCTTTTGTGTCAATCCTGCTGTAGAATACGGCCTATTTCAGTCTAAGGGATTTCATGGACCAATCGATCGATCACTTAAAGATTACCGCAGATGACTTCGCTCGTCGGTTTGCTATGCGAACAAGCAATCTCATGTGGTTGCTTGGTGCAGGCGCATCTGCGGCCGCCGGCATCCCGACAGCTGGACAAATGATATGGGAGTTTAAGCAGCGTCTTTTCGTGAGTCAGAGAAAAGTCTCGCCAAAAGCAGTTGCGGATCTTGCGAATCCAATCATTCGCAACCAAATACAAGCCCACATCGACTCGTCAGGAACATTTCCAGCATTAGATACACCCGAAGAATATGCGGTTCTATTCGAGACCGCATACCCATCCGAATCGGATCGCCGACTCTACATTGACTCAAAAATCAAAGGAGCGAAACCATCATATGGTCACATGGCGCTCGCAACCCTAATGAAGTCGCAATTAACGAGAATAGTCTGGACAACAAACTTTGATTGCTTGATTGCCGACGCATCAGCCACCATACACGAATCCACAGAACCACTGTCTGTTGTCGCTTTAGATGCACCCGAGCTTGCCGAACAATTGATCGGGGATGGCCGATGGCCGATTGAAGTCAAACTTCATGGCGACTTCCGTTCGCGTCGACTGAAGAACACGAATGATGAGTTGCGACATCAAGACTCACGACTGAGAAGTATTCTTGTAGATTCCTGTCGCAGATTTGGTTTGGTTGTAGGCGGATATAGTGGGCGAGATGATTCGGTGATGGATGCCCTCGAAGAGGCAATCACGGATAAAAATGCATTTCCCGCAGGCCTTTTTTGGTTGCACAGAGGCGATTGGGCCCCAATGCCACGCGTCTGTCAGCTTCTTGCAAAGGCAAACTCTATTGGCGCTGAAGCCCACCTCGTGACGATTGATAATTTCGACGAGATTCTACGCGACTGACCGGCTCGAAATTTCTGTACCACTCGCTATGAAGGTAACAATTGGGTAACTGGTGAGGTCGGTGGCACACGCGTGTGGTGCT
>Ga0315902_10010897_pt1 | contig 12003 bp, 8 predicted proteins | sample LakEriMetagenome_9_FD_203523 | JGI IMG/M metagenome (GOLD analysis project Ga0315902, IMG submission 203523) | Freshwater fungal communities from buoy surface, Lake Erie, Ohio, United States - Buoy 12 MA117 | ecosystem: Environmental > Aquatic > Freshwater > Lake > Lake biofilm | place: USA... | reverse complement strand
CTGGGCGCCAAGGGAGGCGGCTCGGAGAACAAGTCGAAGTTCGCCATGCTCAACCCGAGCGACTCCATCGTGGACTGGGTGCTCAAGACAGTGCCGCTCATGGGCGCCGGGTGGTGCCCGCCAGGCATGCTGGGTATCGGCATCGGCGGCAGCGCGGAAAAGGCGATGCTCATGGCGAAAGAGTCGCTCATGGAGCACATCGACATGGCGCAGCTCAAGGCGCGCGGCCCGCAGAACAAGATCGAGGAGCTCCGCATCGAGCTGCATGACAAGATCAACGCCCTCGGCATCGGGGCGCAGGGGCTCGGTGGTCTCTCCACCGTGCTCGACGTAAAGATCTGGGATTACCCGACACACGCCGCGTCGAAGCCGATCGCGATGATCCCGAACTGCGCCGCGACGCGCCATGCGCACTTCACGCTCGATGGATCAGGCGTCGCGTCACTCCCCGTGCCGAAACTGTCCGACTGGCCGGCGATCACCTGGCGCCCGGATGCGAATGCGAAGCGCGTCGATCTCGACACCCTCACGCCGGAGGTGGTCGCCACGTGGAAGGCGGGGGATCGACTGCTCCTGAATGGCAAGATGCTCACGGGGCGTGACGCGGCGCACAAGCGTATTGCCGATCTCTTCGCGAGTGGCGAAGGGCTGCCGGCCGGTGTCGATTTCACGAATCGCGTGATCTACTATGTCGGCCCCGTCGATCCGGTTCGCGATGAAGCGGTAGGCCCTGCCGGTCCGACCACGGCGACGCGCATGGACAAGTTCACCGAGATGATGCTGGCCAAGACGGGGCTCATCGCCATGATCGGCAAGGCCGAGCGCGGCGCGATGGGGCTGGAGGCGATCCGCAAGCACAAGGCGGCATATCTGATGGCCGTCGGCGGTGCCGCATATCTCGTATCGAAGGCGATCCGCTCGTCGCGCGTCGTGGCCTTCGCCGACCTTGGCATGGAGGCGATCTACGAGTTTGACGTCGAGGACATGCCCGTCACGGTGGCCGTCGATGCCGAAGGGAGCAATGTCCACGAAACCGGCCCCGCGGTGTGGAAGGACAAGATCTCCAAGGGACTCCCGGTGCTCAGCTGAGCCTCGGCTGCTGACGAAGGAAAACGGGTGGACGTCGCAATGAGCGGTGTCCGCCCGTTTGGCAATGTGATCAACTGATTACCACGGACGGCCGACCTGCCGTCAAATCCAATAACGATTTTTACGCGGACCTGTACATTTCGACCCATCCCTCCGTGGCCGTCTGCGGCCGTCTGTGGTAATCAGTTCCCCAACTAATCGCCCCCCACTGATGCGTTTGCGCCTGTCTCTGCCGATCGCCCTCACCGCGGCCCTCGCCGCCACGGCCACGGCCCAGAAAGCCCCGAGCTACCCGACCAGCTGGGACCCCAAGATCATGCAGCGCGCGGACATCAAGAACGCGATGCAGCATCTCGAGCAGCAGTTCCCCAAGCAGGTCGAGGAGTGGATCACCCTGACGGAGATGCCCGGCAAGTCGGGACAGGAAACCGTCCGCGGGGCCTTCGTGAAGTCGGTCTTCGAGAAGGAAGGGCTCACGAACATCCGCGTCGACTCGATCGGCAACGTGACCGGTGTACGGAAGGGCACCGGCGGCGGGCCGACCATCGTCATCGCGGCGCACATGGATGTCGTCTTCCCCAACGAGACACCGAAGAAGGTCCGCCGCAGTGGCGACACCCTGTACGCGCCGGGCGTCGGCGACAACACCGCCTCGGTGGCCAACATGCTCGCCACACTTCGCGCGATGAACGTCGCGAAGTTCACGCATAAGGGTGACATCATCTTCGTGGGGTCCACCCAGGAAGAGCTCGGCCTCAAGGGGTTCACCTACTGGCTTGATCACAATCCCAAGCCGGACCTGCTCATCGTCCCCGACGGCGCCTACGGCAGCATCGCATATGGCGCACTCGGCATCTATTGGACGAAGTACGTCTTCACGAGCCCCGGCGCGCATACGCTGGCGTCACGCGGTCGCCCCACGCCGGTGCGCGCCGTTGCCGAAGCAATCGACCGGCTCTACCAGCTGCAGTTCCCGGCGCTTCCCGATGGTGCCGTCATGAATATCGGGCAGGTACATGGCGGGAACATCTTCAATGCCGTGCCGCAGGAACTCTACTTCACCGTCGACCTGCGCAGTCCCGACCCGATCCTGCTCGATTCGCTCGACCAGACGATCACGCGCATCGTGAAGGAGGTCGCCGACAAGCAGAAGGTCGGCCTGCGCGTCGAAATCGATCAGAAGAACCAGGCGGGCGGCACCGCCAAACAGCTCGAAGGCGCCCGTGCGCATCCCCTCGTGCAGACCGCCGTTGATCTCAATCGGTTCCTTGGCACGTCCCCCGGCATGCCAGGCGCGGAAGAAGCGGTTGCGACGGGTGCTACTGATGCGAATCCCGGCGTCGTACGGAAGATCCCGGCAATCGCAATCGGCGGCTCGAAGGCCAATGGCGCGCATCAGCTCAGTGAGTTCGCGATCGCATCGAGCGCCCTGCCCTCGACCAAGCTCCTCTACCTGCTGACCGCCACGTTCACCGACGGGATCAAGATCGTGCCACCGGCGCGTATCGTACCCTGAGGTCGCCTCACGAGCCCGTTCCTCCTGCCGATTGAGCCTATGCCTACCGACAACGATTCCCGCCGACGGTTTCTCGCATTCCTCGCCGGAAGCCCACTGCTCGCGGCCACGGGGCTCGACGGTGATTGGCTGGCCTCACTCGGCAGCACCAGCGGCCGCGCCGACGATGCGTTACTCGACGCGGCCGATCGGCTCGCGAATCGTCACCCAATCTTGCAGCCAACACCGATCACGAAGGCCGCGGATGCGCTCGACGTGTTCGACTTTGAGCCGGTGGCGAAGCAGAACATCCCGGTGGCGCACTGGGGCTATCTGATGACCGGTACCGATGATGATGCGACCATTGCCGCCAATCGTGCCGGGTTCGATCGATGGGTGCTGAAACCGCGTCGCCTCATTGATGTGAGTAAAGTGGACACGCATCTGTCCATCTACGGCACCCGTTACGCATCACCTATCGTGGTCAATCCACTCGGCAGCCAGAAGGGATTTCACAAGGACGGCGAGATCGCCACGGCCAAGGCCGCCAAGGCACGTGACCATCTCATGGTGCTATCCACCGTGGCGACCACGTCCATTGAGGACGCCATCGCAGCCCGGGGCGGTCCGGTCTGGTTCCAGCTGTATCATCAATCGGATTGGTCGCTCACGAAGCAGATGGTGAAGCGCGCAGAACGGGCCGGTGCGCCCGCCATTGCCTTCACCGTGGACCTGCTCGGCGGCAGTAATCGTGAAACGATGATCCGCGAAGCACGAAAGGACACGCGGACATGCATCAAGTGTCACCTTGGGGGCGCACCGCTGCCCGGCGTGAGTGGGCGCGTGGACGACCGCGATAACCGCCGCAAGCCCAATCTCGTAGGCTACGAGAAACTGCCACCACAACTCGAGAAGGGCACGCCAACCTGGGAGTTCGTGGATCGGTTGAAGCAGTCGACCAGCATGAAGGTGCTGCTCAAAGGCATCGTGACGGAGGAAGACGCGGCACTCGCCGTCGAGCATGGTGTAGATGGGCTCTTCGTCTCCAACCATGGTGGACGTGCCGAAAATTCCCGTCGGGCCACCATCGTCTCGCTCCCGGAGGTACTGAAGGGCACCGCCGGCAGAATACCGGTCATCTGTGACGGCGGATTCCGGCGTGGCACGGACGTGTTCAAGGCACTCGCCCTCGGCGCGACCGCGGCTGGCATCGGTCGTCCGTACATCTGGGGCCTGGGAGCATTCGGCCAGGAAGGGGTCGAAGCCGTGCTGGCGATCATGCACAAGGAGTTCGAGCTGACGATGAAGCAGAGCGGTGTCACGTCACTGTCGCAGATATCGCCCCGACACATCACGGCGGCCTGATCGTATTGTGGAGAGGGTGCAGCGTGGGCTGGTCATGGCCGGTCTGGTGGGCGGAATGCTATGCTCGCCCACATGGCTCCACGGACAAGGCGCGCCTGCAGAGTCGCCCAAGGATTGGTCTGATCGCCTCAAGGGCGTATCGCTTGTGCGTGCGTGGCCAGTCACCATCTCCTTGAGTGGGCAGGCACGCTGGCGCGAGGAATTCTTCCGCGGATTCAACACATTGGCGCTCGACGACGACCACGCGCAAACCCGCGTGCTGCTCGTGACCGACCTGCTGGCCGGCAAGCGCACGGGAACGTGGGGGCGGCTCTTCGCCGAGTATCGCGATGCGCAGAGTTATGGTCGCAACCTTCCGGGCGGGGTGCGGAGCAATGATGCCGATCGCGCCGACTTCCAGACGGCGTATGTGGATGTCGGCTATCGCAGCTCGCAGTTGCGTATCGGTCGGCAGGAAATCGGCCTCGCTCGCGAACGGCTCTTCGGCGCACCAGACTGGTCGAACACGCGCCGCAGCTCACAAGGCGCTCGCCTCCAGCTCTCGCGTGGTCGCTTTGCGATCGAGGCCGTTGATGCACGACCGATCGTCGTGCGTCTCCGGCAGCCGAACCGTGCCGATTCCACGCAGCGATTCCGCACCCTTTCGGTGGGCAGCAGTGCCGGGGCCAAGCCGCTGGCCAACGGGCTGCCGGCACTCTGGCAGGCGTACTGGTATGAACAGCGAGTGCATCCCGTGCATGCCCCAGCCTCCCGCGCATATCGTCTGACGAGCGGGGGACGGCTGCAGTGGCAATGGGGAACGAGCAGGGGCAGTACGGTAAGCCGGACGCTCGAGTTCGAGGGTGCTCGGCAGTTCGGTACCGTCGGCACACGAGCGATCAGCGCAGGATTCTGGGTGGCTGAAACCCAGTGGCAATGGAAACGTCGCCGTGGCGCACCGAGTCTTGCCATCGGCGTCGAGGAAGCGAGCAGCGAGCGACCTCAGACCTCAGGGACGCTCGAGCTCTTTACGGTGCTCTACCCCGCGGCACATCAACATGGCGGGTATGCGGATGTGATCGGTCGGCCCAATGTCCGGGAAGTGCATGCCATCTCGCAATGGACGCCGTACGGCAGCGTCGACCTTCGCGGTGCCTGGTATCACTTCCAGCGGCTCCGTCTCGACGACGGCGTCTACACCAAACAGAACAGCATCTTCCGCGCAGCCGGCAGCTCACGGGCTCGTCATGTTGCCGAGGAAGTGGACATTACCGGTACATGGCGTGCGACACGGCACCTCCGAATCGTCTTCGGTGGTGCCCTCGTACTCCCTGGGGCGTTTCTCCGGGAAACACTGGCCACCACCAGGACCGAACGCTGGGGCTTTCTCGGCACCACGTACGTGTTCTGACGGTATCGGCTGTCCCCGCTCGCTCAGGTCACCGCATGACGGACATGAAATTCCGGTGCGATATAGGCGCGCGTGCGGAGAATCTCTTCGAGAACATCCACGGCATGTGCGATGTCGGTGTACCGTAAATACAGCGGGGTCAGACCGAATCGCATGACATCAGGTGCGCGGAAGTCGCCGATCACCTGTCGCGCAATCAGCGCCTGCATGATCGCATATCCTTCAGGATGCCGGAACGACACGTGGCTTCCGCGTGGCGCCCCGCGCTCCGGACCGACCAGTTCCAGACCGTAGCCGGCGCATCGTTCGGTGACGAGATCAATGAAGAGTGTGGCCAAGGCCCGGGACTTCGCGGCAACCTGCGACATGTCCGCTTCGAGGAAGAGATCCACGCCACTCTCCAGAGCCGCCATCGACAGGATGGGCGGCGTACCGCAAAGAAAGCGCGCAATGCCTGGCGCCGGCTCGTATCCGTCATCGAACGCGAAGGGGCGTGCATGGCCCATCCATCCACCAAGCGGCGATTGGATGTGCGCCTGATGGCGCTCGGCGACATACAGGTAGGCCGGCGCACCAGGCCCGCCGTTGAGAAACTTGTAACCGCAGCCGACCGCGAAGTCGGCATGTGCTTCGGTGAGGTCAAGTGGAACGGCTCCGGCACTGTGACTGAGATCCCAGAGCATCAGCGCTCCTGCACGCTGCGCCGCTCCCGTGATGTCGGCCATGTCATACAGGTCCGCCGTTTTGTAATGCACATGCGTGAGCAATACGAGCGCCGTGTCATCCGACAGATGCTGCGTGATCGACTCACGCGAGACCAGCTCCAGCCGATGTTTTCCACCGAGGGTGCGAATGGCTGATTCGATCAAGTAGAGATCGGTCGGAAAATTGCCCGGCTCCGACAACACGACATGACGTCCACGCTGCATCTGCAGCGCGCCAACGATCAGCTTGAACAAGTTGACGGAGGTGGAATCCGCCACCGTGACCTCATGTGGCGCAGCCCCGATCAAGCGGGCAATCTTGGCACCAACGCGCGCTGGCGAGCTGATCCAGTCCGCGCTGTTCCATGAACGGATCAGCCCCTGTCCCCACTCGTCGCGAAGCACGGCCATCTGGCGATCAACCGTCGCCACCGGAAGGGCACCCAGCGAGTTCCCATCCAGGTAGGTGACGCCGTCCGGGAGGGCAAACCGTGAACGGAACGGCGCCAACGGATCGTTGGCATCAAGCGCGGCAATATCGGCGGCAGAGATCATCAAGAGATCACGCGGAGAGCATCGGGCAGAGGGACGCCGGAAAGTCGGCGTCCGGAAATCGGCGTCCGGAAAGATGAATCACATGGCAGGTCAAGTGAAACCTGATGGCTGACACAAAGCCGCGCGCGCTCCGTATGTTAGCGTGATGCCCCCGCTCCTGTCGGCTCTGATGATGGCCTGGATGATGATCGCCGTGCCCGGCGACACGACCGGCGTCGTGCGTGGAACCGTAGTGGATAGCCTGAGCGGGCTCCCGTTGGGCGGTGCACTGGTACAGCTCGTGGACACGAGCGCGACCCCGCAATTCACCACGAGCGCGGTCTCGGATGAGGATGGGCGGTACCGGTTCAGTGGAGTCCCTGGCGGCACCTATCGCCTCGGCTTCTTTCACCCGTTGCTCGACTCGCTGAGCGTCCAATCCCGTGTCCATCTGGTCCGGATCGATCCGGGGCGCACGGTGGAGGTCCCTCTTTCCACGCCGTCGGCGGCGGTCTTGCGCGCGGCACTGTGCGGGGCGAGCCCCGATGGTACCGGGGGCGGTGTCGCGGTCGGTATGGTTCGCCGGGCGCCGTCGCGGGAACCGATCGCTGACGCCACGGTGTACGGCGAGTGGGTGGAGTTCGCGATTGGCAAAGGCGGCCTGACCCGAACGCCAGCACGACGGATCGTCCGCACGACCCGCGATGGATGGTTTGCGCTGTGCAACGTACCGGCCGCCGGCAATTTGCTGTTGTCGGTCCGCAGCGGCACCGACAGCACCGAGCGCTTCGAGTTGACGATGCCCCCCGAGGGGGTGCTGCGCCAGACGCTCTTGCTTGGCGATCCTTCATCGGGCGTACGTCTCCGCGGACGCGTCCGCCGACTTGGTGACGGACGCGTTCTCCCGGGCGCCATTGTGACGATCCCCGGGGTCGCCTCGACGCGAGCTAACGACCAGGGGGAGTGGTTCCTCCCACCTGTTCCGGCAGGAACCCGCACCATCGAGTATCGCGCCGTCGGCTATTACCCGGGACGCGAGGTCGTGCAGATCGATGATCAAGTGGGGCCGCAGGATATCACGATGGCCACCATGCAAAGCGTTCTGGATACCGTGAAAGTGATCGCCCGTTATGATCGTTTTCGCACCATGACCGAATTCAGTGAGCGTCGGCGCGCGTTCCCCGGTCGTTTCCTGACCGCGGAGGACATTCGTCAGCGCGTGCCACTGCTTACATCGGATCTCTTTCGTGCCTATCCGGGATTGTTCGTCGATACCGGGCTCTATGGTCAACCGGTCCTGACCATGCGGGGCGTCTTCGAAGCACGGTGCACCCCGGCCATCTACATCAATGGTTTCGAGATGTTGGGGTTTGACGCCGTCGACCTCGATGCGATGGTCAAGCCGGACGACATCCTCGGTGTCGAGATCTACAGCGAAGCGTCGGTCCCCATCCAGTTCAAGGGCGGCATGCGTGGCTGCGGTAGTCTGATATTCTGGACGCGTTGACAGTCCGTCTTGGACGGAGACGCTGGACGAGCGTGCGTTCCTGAGGCCAACATAGAGGTATGACTCTTTCGCGTCGGGATCTCCTTCGTCAAACCCTTGGCGTGACGCCACTGGTCCTGGCGAGTGGCTGCGCCGGTTGGCTGCGGCCTCGGCGTGACTATCAGGAGCAACGGGCCGACATCGTCATCATTGGTGGTGGTCTCGGTGGATGTGCGGCCGCACTCGCCGCCTGCCGTCGCGGCCAACGCGTGATCATGACCGAGGAGACCGACTGGATCGGTGGTCAGCTCACGCAGCAGGGCGTCCCGCCCGATGAGAATGCGTGGATCGAAACCATCGGGGGGACGGCCAGCTACGCGGCGCTACGCCGGGGACTCCGTGATTTCTATCGTCAGCATCCGCGTCTTCTCGCCCGTGCGCGAAACAACCCGCGCCTCAATCCCGGCAACTGCTGGGTCTCGCGCATCGGCTGTGAACCGCGCGCTGGCGTCGCCGTGCTTGAAGCCATGTTGGCTCCCCATGTGGCGTCGGGGCAGCTGACCATCCTGCGCGAGCATCGCGCGGTACGCGCAGATGTCGACGGAGCCCGCATCCGGTCCATCGAAATGGAAAGCATCGGCGGCCGTCATGTTGTCCTGCACGCCGACTACTTCCTCGATGCCACGGAACTGGGCGATCTCCTCCCCATGACGGGCACCGAATACGTCAGTGGGGCGGAATCACAGCGCGACACCGGAGAGCCGCATGCGCCAGTGGCCGCGGATCCGGGAAATATTCAGAGCTTCACCGTCTGTTTCGCCATCGAGCATCTTCCGGGCGAGCACCACACGATCGATCGTCCGGCCGACTATGCGACATGGCGCGCCATGCGCCTGATGGTCGATGGCGCGCAGGCCCCACCACTGATCACATTCGAGGACGCCGACTCGACACGGATCGGGTTCGATCCCGTCACGCGCAAAGGGTACTGGACCTATCGTCGCGTGATCGACCGCGATCTCTTCGAACCCGGGACCTTTCGGAGCGACATCACCATCGTGAACTGGATCCAGAATGATTATTCACTGGGTTCCCTCATCGATGTATCGCGTGAGGAGGCAGCGACGCATATCGCGCGGGCGCACGCACAGAACCGCGCGCTCCTCTACTGGCTGCAAACCGAGGCCCCGCGACCGGACGGCGGCACGGGATGGCCCGGACTCCGATTGCGGCCAGATGTGATGGGCACCACGGACGGGTGGGCCAAATATCCGTACATCCGGGAAGGCCGACGTATTCGTGCTGAGGTTACGATCCGCGAGCAGGATGTCCTGCAGTCGTTGCGACAGGACGCCACCGGACTGCCCCCGGAGCAACTCACCGCGACCGTGTTCGATGACAGCGTGGGAATCGGCCACTACAGCATGGACCTGCATTTGACGACCCGGGGAAATCGCGGGCAGTACGGTACGACGCTCCCCTTTCAGATTCCGCTGGGGGCGCTCATTCCGCAGCGGGTCGAGAACCTGATTCCGGCGTGCAAGAATATCGGCACCACGCATCTCACCAACGGCTGCTACCGTCTCCACCCCATCGAGTGGAACATCGGCGAAAGCGCCGGCGCCTTGGCGTCTCGGTGCGTGGCTCGAAAACTTCCACCACGCGCGATTCGGAATCGCGTTGCGGAACGCAACGATTTTCAGCGCGAGCTCACACGGGATGGGATTCCCCTGCAATGGCCGCATCCCCTGCCACCTCGGTGACGCACACCTGGCGCGCTGAGAGCTGATCAGCGCCCGACCAGCGCCCGCAGCAGTTCAGGCATGGCGTGATAATGGTCCACATGATCAGGCGCCGTGTTCCCGGCAAAGCCGAGCACACGGAAGTTTCCGGCGTGCACCTCACTCAGCTGCTGCATGCCACGCGGCCCCCACCGTAACACGGGAAGTCGCGGTACCTCGAGTCGCCATACCAACCAGTCGGCGGTTTCCGTGGTACTGGCAAAGGTTCCGGGGAAAATCTCCGAATGGGTCATCAGCAGTCGCTTTCCCCCATCGACCGCGGCGCGGGCATAGCGCGCGATGGCCAAAAGGTTGGTGGAGTCGAGCACGCCTCCGTTGGCGAGGACCTTCCCCTCCGGCACATACGAGGTGTGGAACCCATCCATCAGCAGCACGGCATCAACGCGCTCCTGGTGCCTCGGCTCGCGAAGGATGGCACGAATGGCACCGTGCCCAGCGGAAAAGCCCGTCAGAATGACCCGACCGGTTTTGACCGGACGCTCGGTGGCAGTGCGCACATCCTCCATCAGACGCGCAAGCAATGAATCGAAAACGGCGGGCTCGCGAAAACTGCGGTCGTATACGCCGGAGCCGGCGCCGAGATTGATGGTGGCGACCAGCGTGGGCGTCTTCAGACGGGATGCCGCCTGTTGCGCAATCCACGAAGCGCCGTGGAAGTGAATGAGCAGATCAACCGACCGGCGGCTACGCACGCCCGCAGGAATGAACAACTCGACCGGTTGACCGGCCACACTGACGGTCGTCCGAAGCATGCCAGGAAACGCCCGCATCGTGAGGCGCTCGTGCCGACGCGTGGACTCCATCATCGGCGACGCCTGCTGGGGCGTTGGGGCCGGCGCGCTTTGCCCACTAGCCGTGGACAGTGCGGCGCAGACCATAGCCCCGACGACGAAATAACGAGCAGGGCCGTTACCGCCTCGCATGGCGCTATTGATCGGAAGCATTCGTGCTGAACGCATCAGCCAGAGAATGGAGTACGGACGAATCACTCTTCGTCGTCATCCTTGCCGTCCGGAACGAACCAGCCGAGGATCGTACTCACCACACTGACGACGAGGGCGCCCCAGAAGGCTGCGGCGAAGCCGTTGACCGTGAACCCGCGGTCGGCCGCCAACCTCGCGGCGAGCCAGAGCAAGCCGGCGTTGATGACGAGGGAAAACAGTCCGAGGGTCAGCAAGCGCACGGGAAGCGCCAGCAGCTTCAACACCGGTTTGATGAACGTGTTGATGAGGCCGAACACGAACGCCACCACCAGTAGATCGGTGAGCGTCCCGGTATGACGAATACCCTCGACCATCGAGGCGGCGGCCCACAGCGCCGCCGCATTGACGATCCAGAGCAGGAGCAATCGCATCATGGTGAGAATGGGGTCAGTGTTGACTCTGGAGGACGGCGGGTACGCCAGCGCCAACCACCAGCGAAGCGATGCGCCACGATAGACGGAGTGTTCGCCTCGGGCGAAGTTGTGGAGATCCCCCCATCCCGGCAAGGATGGTGGACCGAGTGGTCAGCGCGTAGCCCATGGATTCTGGTACCCCCGATATCTTTCCCGTATGCCTGGCGCGCTCTTCAAGGACATCCTGGTCGTTGCGGCGACGGAACGGGAACTGGCTCCCGCCGATGGCTGGCTTCGCCTCTGTTGTGGAGTCGGTCCGGTCGAAGCCGGGATTGCTACGGCGCGAGCCATTAGCGAACACCACCCGCGCGCCATCCTCCATGTGGGGATCGCCGGCGCGAGGCGCAGCCGCGCCATCCCACCGGCATCGCTCGTCATCGGCACTCAATCGGTGTACGAAGACCTGGCCGACCTTCCGCCTGAGTGGGCGGTCAAGCGGATCGTACCGCCCGCGTCGCTGCTGGAGGCGATGCAGTGTGCCGCCCCCGATGCCTTTACCCTCGCCATCGGGACCAGCGGGCGGGTCGGCGGCACGCGGGTGGAGCATTGCGACGTAGAAGCGATGGAGGGGTTCGCCGTCCTTCGCGCAGCACAGCAGGCTGGCATTCCCGCCATCGAAGTCCGTGCGATTGCCAACGACATTGAGGAGATCGATCGGGCGCGCTGGCATTTTGCTGCAGCGTTTGCAGCCATCACGGCCGCCACCCCAGCACTCGTGCGCGAATTGGCGGCATGCGTACAC
>Ga0315902_10010896_pt1 | contig 12003 bp, 9 predicted proteins | sample LakEriMetagenome_9_FD_203523 | JGI IMG/M metagenome (GOLD analysis project Ga0315902, IMG submission 203523) | Freshwater fungal communities from buoy surface, Lake Erie, Ohio, United States - Buoy 12 MA117 | ecosystem: Environmental > Aquatic > Freshwater > Lake > Lake biofilm | place: USA... | reverse complement strand
ACAACTCCAGAACTCGGCGGCATTCGTGTTGGCACCACTGCCCTATCAATTCTTGATGAAAACGAATATGCCTTGTACTGGTCTTCCAAAGCAGGAAGCAACAGGCCGACTTCAATTATTGCTGGATCATCTAGCGCCACGCTAGGTCGCCAAGTTTTCACCTCGCCTACAGCCGACGGTCAATTCAGCAGCGGGTTTTCTTTTGCCTATAACCCGCAAAACCAGTCGCAGTTTGGTACTTTCTCGCCAATACAAAACGGTACGGCGTTCAGGTTTAACTGGGAGATTGTTAGTGCTCCTGAAGCTTCTACGCTTGGCTCTGAAAACCAAGAACAACGCTTTGAAATTAAAGCGCGTCGCAGAAAGATTGCTGGCGCAAAAGCTGACGTACTAACTCTTTTTGATGATCAGACTGCCGAGTCGATTGCAGCAGTAGGCCAGCCCGGCGTGGGACGGCAATACTCCAAGCGGATGGGCATCACCAGAATCAATGGACAGCCGTATTCAGTTCGCACGTTTGTAAACGTAACCGTTGGAGCTACAGCAGTATTTACAATCAATCCCGAAAACTGGGACGCTTTTGCGGCATCTGATTTTAAAGATACAGAAGTAAATCTCACCGATCTTGAATCTTCTGCTGATGCCTGGCGCACACGCGCAGACGATATTTTGACCGTCGGATCTCGTTGGATTATTGGCGGAACTGTTTGGGTTGTAGAAAGCCGCACCGGCAGCATTCCCAGTAGCCAAGTCAACGTAAACCTTCGTTGCACAGAAGTTATTGGTGTAGGCCAGATTGGAGCTGCTGGCACACGCGCCATTACCGAGGCGCTAGCCGGTTATGACGGCCGCGATTTTGACCCCAATACGAATATCGGTACTGGCTTCTATCCCCTTTGCCGTTACAGCGAGGCGGCTATTCGACCTGTTCGCAGAGACACGGAAGTTATCGAAATCGGCATTAAGAGCCAAGTCTGGAATCGCGCTAGCGGCCTGACAAACTTCAACGCTCTTGTTACTCCGGCCAAGTTGCTGAGACTGGATCAAAAGAACATTGCAATTACAACTCCACGACTTGATCGCTATTTCGCACGTAGTTCGTTCTTCTCAATCCTGGTGCGTCCAGTCCAAAAGTTTGGACAAGCAGAACGTGCATGGGTACGAATCCCCATCTTTTTCTGCGTTACCGGAAGTGCTCCAATTGATCAATTTAACTTGGTTCGGATTCGCCCGCGTGTCACTGATTACTACGAATATCGAATTGTTCCGTCACCTGGCGCCCAAGTCAATCCACCTACCAGCGACGACAGCAGCCAGAGTGCAGTCCAAAGCCAGCTGGTTCTTCAGTTAGATGCCGAAGGAATCCTCGGCGATACAAACTTTGGCCAAGACTATTCGACCGCTTATGGCGCATTCCGTATTAGCACCAAAGGCAAGTTAATAGCAGTCGGTGAACTAACAAAAAATAAAGAACTAACCACCAATGCGAGCACTGCCTTTACGGGTGGAACACCTACGACTCCGGGCACAACTACAAATACAAATACTCCTACAGCCGTCACATTCCTTAGCGGCCCAGCAGCTACAACTACATTTAGGTTTCCCGATAATGCAGTTTATTTTGAGCTTTTCGGAGATCCCAGAACAGCACTAGTCGGCGCAATTAAAGTTGCAACATTTACTGTCACTCAAGCAACTAGAAGCATCACCATACGCACAACAGCAACCCTCGTTAACGGCGTTGTTGGCACGGATCTAAGTGCCGATTATGTGACTCTTGCTGGTACTACGAAAGTCTGGAAAAATATAACCTATTCAGTACAATCCTTTACAGGTGATTGGCCACTAAATAGTACCTTCGACTTTACAAGAGCATTATCCGCTGGAAACATATTTAAGACAAGCTCGATTTCAAGTGTAACATTTAACTTCCGTGTCTCTAACGTTTCAACTACAACTAGCACCGGCAGCCCAACGCCTAATACGCCTACATCGCCGGATGGCGTATCTCGGGCGGCACGAATTTTTGAGCAGCAATCCCAACTAGCTGATGTCAGCTTCTACCAAGAACTAACAAAATCCAACGAGTCGGGGCCAGAGCATGAAGTCGTCTACATCAATGAATACATCGCCAACCAAACACCAGCGAACTACACCGATCTTTCTACACTGGCCATCGCTGTTAAATCCAGTGGTCAAATCGGCAGCGTGGGTCAAATCCGCGCTTGGCTGCCTAGCGGCATCAATGTTCCACGCCTGATCGATGGCGGTACTGGTCCAAGCAACTTGTTTGCCGACCTGCTGTACTACCTGCTGCTGGATCAGTCACAAGGTGTAGGCAACATTGTCCCAGAAGAACTGATCGATACTCAGTCGCTGCAGATTACCGCTCGTTTCCTGCGGGCAAACAAGATCTTCTACGACGGCGTGATCGAAGACAGCGAAGCCCTGCGCTCGTTCATTTTCAACCTCGCGCCCCTACAACTCTGCAACTTCACAATCAAAAACGGTCGTTTCGGCCTTATTCCGGCACTGCCTTACGACAGCAATTTCAGAATCAGCACAGGTCCAGTCCCAGTCGAACAGATCTTCACCTCGGGCAACATCATCGAGGATTCGCTGCAGCTGCAGTACATCGATATTGCCCAGCGCACAAACTTCCGCGCTCTAGTCACCTGGCGCCAAACAGTTGAAAACGATCTGCCCACCCAAGCTTCGGTGATTGTCGACTGGGCCGATGTAGTCAGCAACGACCGCCCGCCAACGCAGCAGGTTTTTGATCTGACCGACTTCTGCACCAACCGCGAACAAGCTTTGCGGACTGCCCGATTCCTATTGAGCATCCGTCGCCGGGTCACTCAAACCGTAACCTTCAAAACAGTGCCGGACGCACTCAGCATCCAACCCGGCTCATACATCCGCGTGATGACCACAGCCACAACGTTCAACGCCAACACAAACGGCGTAATCACCGACGCTGGATCCTTGGTAACGATCAACCCCCTACCGAATGGAACGTATAACGCGATGGTCTACAACCCCACAACACAAGAAACATTTGAACGCTCTCTAACAATTTCAAATAACACCGTTAGCGATCCTGCCCTGCGTGGGACACTGTTCACGCTGATGAGCCAGCAAAATAACAGCAGCATTTACCAAGTCGAACAGCTGACTTTGGATGAAGACGGTCTGATCAACGTATCGGCGATCCAAGTACCCGTCGATTCCTCTGGAGCTAGCATTGTTGCAAAGGACGTGCTGACCCCCGGCAACTTTACGTACACCGAGTGATGGCGTTTCCGACCTTAAAACCAACCGGCCGCGAATTCAATCCTGGCGATTGGCCGACCAAACGGTATAACGCTCAGTCAGGAGCCGAGATCCGCATTCTGTACGGCAACCGCCGCACCAACGCGACACTCAACCTGAGCTACGACAACATCACGGACGCCAATGCTCAGCTGTTTACTGCTGACTACGAGGCGCAACTTGGCACCTTCCGTACGTTTACTTTGCCGAGCGATGTGCGGGCTGGGTGGACGGGATCAGCAGCCACGATTGATGCCCCACCGTCTGCCAGCTGGCGCTACGACTCTGCTCCTGTGATACAGGCAGTTCGTCCTGGTCGCAGTAGCGTTACAGTAAGTTTGGTGGCTGTGATCTGATGCAGAAAGCATATACCGGACGCGACGGCCGCCTGCTGATCGACGGTTCCGAGCAAATTAAGGTCACCAGCTGGACCCTAACCGGCAACCTCGAAGCGCTAGAAACCACCAGCCTTGGCGATACTCAACGCACCTATGTTCCAGGAGTCCAAGAATTTAGTGGCAGTGCCACACTGCTGTATTACAGCGAAGCATCAGGCCGCAACGATGCCGCCACAGCACTGAAAAATATCCTTAAAGTCGGCAGTGTTTCCGATACCGATACGGTAACTATTACGCTGCGTTTTGTTCAAGGCAACGCTGCAAACGATGTTTCGTTGAATGCTTGGATTACCAGCGTGTCATACGGCGCCAATGTCGGTGAAGTCAGCAGCGCCCAGATCAGCTTCCAAGCCACTGGAGCACTCACTGCGGTGACGATCTAATGGGCATTTATCTTGGCCTGATCGGCAACATCGAGCTAACCCGCACAGCTCTTGAAGGTGCCAAGCAAAGCACCATAAACCCCAGCGATGTAAACGCCAGTCAAGACCGTTTTAGTTTTGACTTTCAAGAAGGCTTTCTGGTTACAGGTGATTTCATCGAGATCACCACAACAGATGGCACTAATCTTGACTTTATTGACTCAAGCGGCTGGGCAAATAATTCCCTCCATTCCAGCGGCGCTTGGTACATCTTTGTTGACGAGCTTGGTGGGATTCGTCTTTACACAAGCTTTGCGGCAAGCCTAGATGGCGGCACACAAGGCCGCGTGCCACTGGTCGCTATCAACCGAAATATCCCAATCAATGTGATTATCCGAGACCGTGAATCACGCGTGCTTGGCGACATCATTGAGTACGAACTGAATACAAATCGCGAAACAGTTGATATCACGACGCTGAGCGATGAATACCGCCAGCAGTACAGCAGCCTGATTAGCGGGAGCGGCAGGCTAACCGCACGCTGGGATTACACCAACAACCGCCACGAAGAACCCGTCAACTATCTGATGCAGCTGGTACTGCGTACAGAGGTTGGTTCTACATTCCACGGACGTTTTTACATCAAGGCGCCGGATACCCCCGCGTTTGCGGGTTCATTTGAAGCGGCTCAAATTAACGATTCTGTTTACTGGGATTTAAACGGCATTATCACGGCTTCGGCCGTCAGTTTTGCTGCTGATCAGGTAATCACCGCCGTTATCGACTTTATTTCAACTGGCCCGATCAAGTTACGGGCTTCAACTCAGGTTCCCAACCGCCTGCTGCAGGAAGACACCGGCAAGATCAAACTCGAACAGGATGGCGCGGCCTTTGTCCTGTTGGAAGAGCCGGAGTAAGACCCTTAGACTCGGTGTAACTGTAAGCGCTAAAAGGAAGCTTCGCGATGGCCGACCTGAGGATCAGCGAACTAGCCGCCCTTGCTGGTGCCAACCTGTCGGCCGGCGACTTTCTGCCCATCGCAGATACCAGCGCCAGCGAGACGAAAAAGATTACGGTCACCGACCTGGTGGGCAATGCCACCACGCTGATCGCAGATGGCACAATTCCTAGCGCGAAGGTACTTTTTGGCGCCAATACAATTCCCGGTAGCTCGCTAACTAACGCCAGCATTACCGCAACGCAGCTGGCAAACGATGCAGTTACTGCCGCCAAGCTTGCTGACGAATCCAGCGTTGATCTTGTAACCACGCTTCCAGCTAGCGGTGCTTTTGTCGGCCAACTGGCGCTCGATACCGACGACAGCAAGATTTATTGCTGGGACGGGAGCAGCTGGGTCAGCATCAAAGCAGCCGGCAGTGTAAACGCTGTACTCGGCAGCACCGCAGGCGTCATCAATATTGTTGCCACCACAGTTGGCGACCAAGTAACGATCAGCGCCACACTTGACAACACTTCTGCAGCAGCAGAATTTCTGGCCGGCCCCACAGCATCTGCTGGAACTGTTGGCTACCGCCCGATTGTTGGCGCAGACCTTCCCACTGCCACCACCACGACAAAAGGCGCGGTCATTGTTAATGGCAATGGCCTGACTCTGGCTGGCGACACAATTTCAATCAATAACACCGTTACTGCAGAGACAACTAACTATCACGTTGTTCAATACAACGCCAAAGGTCTTGTAACTGCCGGCCGCCTCGTCGATTCCAGTGATCTACCAGTCGCCACCTCCTCAACCAATGGCATCGTCAAACCTGGTACTGGTCTCGGCGTAACCGCTGGCGGCACGGTCAATCACACCAATGTGGTCGCCCCTGCCACTGGAACGAAGGTTAGCTTTGACAGCGAAGGCCACGTCACCGGCACTCAGGCGCTTGTCGAAGCCGATATTCCGGGTCTGCCTGCATCAAAAATTATTACTGGCACGCTTGACAACGGCCGGATCGGTACAAACACGATCATCGGCTCCAAGCTTGCTAACTACTCCGTTACTCAAATCGGCAGCGTGCTGCCTACTGCCGAGCATATCGGCCAGTTCTTCTTTAACCCACTGACCCGAGATCTTTCGCTGTGGGACGGCAATGTTTTCCAGCCTGTCGGTATTACTGCAGGTGAAATTGTTTTCTCTGGCACTTATAACGCAAACACGAATCTCCTGGATTCAGTTACCACTGAGGGTGCTGCTGCAGGTTTTGTAAACGGTAATGCCCTTCCAGCTGCCGCAGCTGCAAATAGCCGCCACTACGTGGTCGTTAGTCAGTCTGGTACTGGTACAGCACCGGCCCCAGCGGTGACCATAGAACCACCAGATATTTTGCTGTCGAACGGCAGCAGCTACATCCTTATTGAGGTCTCGCAGACCTTTACTAGCCAAAGCGCGGTAAACGTTTCCTTTTCGCCTACTGGCACAATTGCATCAGGAAACGTTCAGGCTGCCATCGCAGAAGTTGCTACCGAATCGCTACAAAAAACTGGCGGCACAATTACCGGCGAGTTGCTGATTGGTAACGCAGGTACTTTCGTTTTTGAAGGTGCTACAGACAACGCATTTGAGACCACGCTTGGTGTAGTTGATCCAACGGCGGATCGAACTATCAATTTACCGAATGTCTCCGGCACAGTTGTAACTACTGGAGATACTGGGTCAATCACTAGTACGATGATTGCCGATGGCACGATTGTTAATGCCGACATCAATGCAAGTGCTGCGATTGACTACAGCAAACTTGCTGCACTAACCAGCGGCAACATTGTTCTGGGCAGCTCAAGCAACATTGCAACTAGCACCGCAGTTACCGGCGATGTAACCATCAGCAACACCGGTGTTACCGCCATTTCTAGCGGTGTCATCGTTAATGCGGACATCAACGCAAGCGCGGCAATTGCCGATACCAAGCTGGACACAATTTCAACTGCCGGCAAAGTTAGCAATTCTGCTACCACAGCAGCTAGCGCCAATACACCCAGCGCGATTGTTGCCCGTGATGGCTCCGGCGACTTCAGCGCTGGCACGATTTCAGCCGCACTTAGCGGTAATGCCAGCACAGCAACAGCGCTGCAAACTGCACGCAACATCCAAGGCGTCAGCTTTGATGGCACCGCCAACATCACTGTTGTTACAGCCGGCTCTGGCATCTCGGTTACGGGCACGGCGGTTGCCAACACCGGTGTATTGAGCGTCAACGGCAATGCTGGTGCCATTACCAATGTTGCTGTTACGAACGCTGCTCAGTCCTTTACGGCAGCACAGCGCGGGACCATTTCGGCGTTGACCGATGGCGCAACGATTACTGCGGATTTTGCGACGGCAAATAATTTCAGCGTCACGCTCGGTGGATCAAGAACCTTGGCAAACCCGAGTAATCTCACCGCAGGGCAGTCGGGCTGCATTTGGATTACACAGGACGGCACCGGTTCCCGGACACTGGCTTACGGCAATCAGTGGGATTTCACCGGCGGAACCGCACCGACGCTAACGACAACTGCCGGAGCGGTTGATTGTTTGGTGTATTCGGTGCAAAGTAGCACCAAGATCACTGCCACCCTGATTACCAACCTGAGCTGACATGAGTATTCCCGGCGCCGCTAATCCTCTGCTGCTTGCCACTGCAGCCGCCGGAGGATATTCCATCAGCAGAAGCCTCCGCTTCGCCGATTCCGCGTACCTCAGCCGCACCTTCACATCAGCCGGCAACCGCAAGACGTGGAGCTGGGCCGGCTGGGTAAAGCGAAGCGCCATAGCGGCCAACCAGTATTTCTTTGGATGTAATGTTGTTCAAACAAATGGTCAGTCTCTTTATTTTAGCTTTGCCGAAGGCGCGTTCAATGTTCTGTCATTTGGATTTTTTTGGCGAACTACTACAGCTTTGTTTAGGGACCCATCAGCTTGGTATCATGTCGTAGTTGCTGTTGACACAACTCAGGTAACGGCAAATAATAGAATCAGAGTTTATATTAACGGCATTGAGCAGACATCTTTTTCAACGCTGAATAATCCGAGTCAAAACGCTGATTTAGGTATAAACCAAGCAGGGGCTCATGTAATTGGTGATTATGCTGTTGGTGGGAATCTATTTTTTAATGGCTACCTCGCCGACATCCACTTCATCGACGGCCAAGCCCTAGATCCCACCAGCTTCGGTGAGTTTGACACCAACGGCATCTTTCAACCCAAGCGCTATGCCGGCACCTACGGCACCAACGGGTTCAAGCTTGATTTTGCGGACAATAGCAGCAACACCGCAACCACTCTTGGAAAGGATACGAGTGGCAATGGGAACCATTGGCTGCCAAACAACCTGAGCGTTACGGCTGGTGCTGGCAATGATTCTTTAGTCGATAGTCCCACAAATTACGGCACTGACACCGGCGTGGGCGGTCAGGTTAGGGGGAATTATGCGACGTGGAATCCGTTGAGTAATGTAGGGCATACGCTTTCCAATGGAAATCTTGATGCTTCCAGCACTGCAATCAGTACAACAATCGGAACGATTGGAATGGCGTCTGGCAAGTATTACTGGGAAATCACTCTAAACACGGTCAGCGCAAACGTATCCCCTACATTTGGATACGTCAATGAACTCTTTAGAGTAGCTGCAACAACCTCCACATACTACATCGGAAGCGGCGCTAATGATGGCGTAATCCGCCGTGATAATGGTCAATACTTTCAAAACAATACGAGTACTTCAATGACCGGTTCTTCCGGTTTTTCTGCTGGCGATGTAGCAATTCTGGCTTTTGATGCTGACGCTAAGAAAATGTGGGTCGGCAAAAATGGTACGTGGTACAACAATGGGAATCCCGCCGCTGGAACAGGCAACGTGCCATTTACAATCACTGGCAGGGTCTTCTTTCCCGCAATAAATACATTTGGTGATTCTTGGACCACCAACTTCGGCCAACGCCCCTTTGCCTATCCCTTAAGTGGCTTCAAGGCGCTCTGCACGGCCAACCTGCCAGCTCCCACAATCACAAAGCCTAGTAGCGTCTTTGACGTGGTGACCTACACAGGAACCGGTTCAACGCTGACACCCACTAGCTCACTTGGCTTTAACCCTGATCTGGTTTGGATTAAATCGCGTTCTGCTGCTACAGATCACACGCTTTACGACAGTGTGCGTGGTGCGCAGGCTCGTTTAGCAAGCAATACCACCGGCGCACAAGTTACCAGCGACAACGGCCTGACTGCATTTAACAGCAACGGCTTCACGCTTGGAACATTGGCGCAGGTCAACACCAACGCCGCAACCTATGCAGGCTGGACCTGGGACGCCGGCAGCAGCACCGTCACCAATACCGCAGGCTCCATCACTAGTAGCGTCAGGGCCAATGCAAGTGCAGGGTTCTCGATTGTTACTTATACGGGAACGGGTGTAACTGGAACTGTGGGCCATGGGCTTGGGGTATCTCCGAGTTTAGTAATTATTAAAAAACGATCTTCAAGCACAAACTCTAATTGGATTGTTTGGAGCAAAATGGTTTACGACGCTTATGGCGCAAACTCATACCAAGTCTTAGATGTTACAAACGGATACTTCACGTTTAGTGGTGTTTTTGGTTCGAATGTTTCTTCGACAACTTTCCCGGTTGGAACTAATAGTGCTGTTAACGGTTCAAGCGATACCTATGTCGCCTACTGCTTCGCCCCTGTGAATTCATATAGCGCCTTTGGCAGCTACACCGGCAACGGCAACACGGATGGGCCGTTTGTGTTCTGTAATTTTCGCCCGCGCTGGATTCTCTTTAAGCGCACCGATACCACCAGCAACTGGACAATTATCGATGCCGCCCGCGAAGGTTACAACGTAGACAATGATCCGTTGTTCCCAAATCTTGTAGACGCAGAGGGCACTGCAGACTTGGCGGACATTCTCAGCAACGGCTTCAAGCTACGCAGCACTGATGCGTCTGTAAACGCAAATGCTGGGACTTATGTCTATGCCTGTTTTGCAGAATCACCGTTCTCCCTGGCTCGTGCCAGGTAACCACAACACCTAACGAGCCATGTTTATTCTTGACGGCAAGCCCCTAAGCCCAGACGTTCCCTTCACCCACGATGGGATTCAGTACCCCGCTAACTGGTTACGCTTAGCCACACCAGAAGAACGAGAAGCCATTGGTATTACAGAGGAACCTGATCCTGCGCCCTATGACCAGCGCTTCTACTGGGGTTATGACGCTGACGGCAATCTGATTCCCAAAGATCACGCCCAGCTTGTAGAGCAGTGGACACAACAAACACGCCACACCGCCAACACATTGCTGGCACCAACTGATTGGATCATCATCCGCGAGGCAGACAACGGTAAAACTGCTGATCCTGTGCTCCGCACTTGGCGTGAAGAAATCCGCTTAGCTTCTGGCAGCAAGGTCTACGAAATCCAGCAGACCACCGACACCGAAGCGCTAGCCGCTTACATTACAGGCGCTGATTATCCCGCTTGGCCTGCAGATCCCTATGCGCCTATTCCTGTTGCTGATGCTGGCGATACTGCTGCTGACGGGCTGGAGCCTACTATCGATGGCGGCATTAGCGGATCCTGAAAATGGCAGTCAAGAGTAAGACAGCACTGGGGCGTGTTGAGCACAAAACCGGCCGCCCTAAAAAAACACTTCAGGGTCAAGGGCAGCACAGCTTGCCTAATCACGGCAGAAAAAAGACTCGTGGTCAAGGGCGCTAATCTGTAACCAAGGGTTGAAGCTATGCCTCCTAATGGACAACCACGAAGAGGTGTACGCGGCACCGCCTGAGCGACCCAATCCATTCAATCAAGCCGTACCAGCCCTTTTGACCACTGCAGTCATCGGGTTGGGCGGTCTTTTTATGCAAGTCGCAAAGCTAGATCAATCGGTTGGCACAGTTGCGGCGGACATCCAAGAACTGAAGAACGATTCAAAGGAAAGACTGGCCGATCTTGAAGGCAGGGTGCGCATTATTGAAATGACCGTTGGCAGGCATAAATAGCGCCGTACACTTAAGGCATCCGCAGATCTCTCATGGATCCCACCACTGTTGCAGTCATCGCCATTGTTGTTGCCGCCGGTAGCGAGGTGATTGCACTGCTGCCCATCAAAGAGAATGGTTGGGTGCAACTGATCATGAAAGCGCTGAAAGTGATTTTCCCAAAGCGCTGAACGCAGATACGGTATGGCTGGCGCGGTTTGGCGATAAGGACTGGCGGCATCATTTACGCCGCTGGGCACAGGATTACAAGTTTGAGAAGACGCTTGGACCGCGCTTAGACCGTGAGCAGGAAAGGTGGCATCAGGCGCAACCCGAGGAGCCTAAACCTGTTGTTGTGCAACACGAAATCGACGATACCCTGCAGACTGGTGACAGCCGCTTACTTGGTGGCGCCATGAGTATTCACGCCACTTGGAGCAATGACGCAAAACAAGATCCGCCTAACTGACCTGTTTCGGTTCTATAAATCTGCGCCACATCAGATGGCCAGCATTGTGGAACTTGAGGAAGCAATCAATAAGGCCAATCCGAATATCCTTGCTCGTGACCAGCAATGGTTCAAGACATGGAGTCAGGCTGGCAAGAAAGAAGAAAGCTATTTGCAACCTGCCCTTGATTTAATCAAGAAGTGGGAGGGCCTGCGGCTTGAGGGTTACATCTGCCCTGCCGGTGTACCGACTGTGGGCTATGGGCATACAGGGCCAACCGTAAAGGAAGGCATGAAGATCACAGAGGCCGATGCTGAGGCGTTGCTGCTGTCTGATGTAGAACGCTTTGCCCGTGCTGTTGATTCGCAAATCCGTGTGCAGTTGACGCAAAACCAGCGCTGCGCGTTGATCAGTTTTACGTTCAATGTTGGCACTGGCGCGCTGATGGAGAGCACTTTGCGCAAGCGATTGAACAACGGCGAAAATCCACAAAAAGTAGCGATGGAGGAACTGCCACG
>Ga0315902_10010890_pt1 | contig 12004 bp, 13 predicted proteins | sample LakEriMetagenome_9_FD_203523 | JGI IMG/M metagenome (GOLD analysis project Ga0315902, IMG submission 203523) | Freshwater fungal communities from buoy surface, Lake Erie, Ohio, United States - Buoy 12 MA117 | ecosystem: Environmental > Aquatic > Freshwater > Lake > Lake biofilm | place: USA... | reverse complement strand
GCATTTCCCGCGCGGGGATGATTACCGCAACGAATTGTCCGACGCGGTGGCGCGGGATTGAAATCAACAACCGGAGCTTCTGGATATCGGTGGAAACAGGATGCACGGGCGTTGTGCCCGTGATTTGCGGTCGTGACGGGCGGGACGCCCGTGCCCCCTTGCCAAAGCCAAAAGTCTACGACTTAGCGGGACGCTGGTAGTGCGCGACGAGGCGGGATTGAACTGTAGCGGCGGCGTCCCCGCCGCCGGTTGTTACCCGATTTCGTCGCCGGGGACGGCGACGCTACAAGGGAAGGTGGATCGCGCCGTCCCGGCGCGATATTTCGAACAGGAAATCGCGATAGGGACATCGCGATCCACCCGATTTCGATTAAGGAACACGGGCGGGACGCCCATGCCCCCCGCTCTAGCCAAAAGCCTGCAAGCAAAAGAACGTTGTTATGAGATGTAGTGACGGCGTCCTCGCCGCGGGTTGCTACCCGATTTCGTCGCCGGGGACGGCGCGATGCAACTGGCCAGACGTCCGGAATGATATCAGCGCAGGAGCGCGAGTAGCGGGGCGGGGTAGACGCCGAGCCAGATGATCAGCGCGCAGAGGGCGGCGATGGTGAACTTGGCCAGCGGGCCGGCCTCGATGTCCGGCGCATCGGGATTGGCCGGTTGCTGCCAATACATCGCGCGGATCACTTTCAGGTAAAAATAAAAGCCGGCAGCAACGGCAATGACGCCGAGGCCGACGAGAACGTAGTGCTGTTGCTGCACGGCGCACTCGAAGATGAACAACTTGCCGAGGAATCCGGCAGTGAGGGGAATGCCGGCCAACGAAAGCATGGCAAGCAGCATGGCGAAGGCGAGCTGCGGGGCGCGTTGGTTGAGTCCGGCAAAATCCGAGAGGTCATCCCCGCCGGCGGCTTGAGCAACAATGGTCATGACAAGGAAGGCTAGAAGCGTCATGAGCAGATACGCACCGAGATAGAACATGATGGCGGTGCCGGCGATGGGCGCACCGATCGAAGCCACGCCGAGAAGCAGATAACCCGCGTGGCCGATACTCGAGTAGGCGAGCAGGCGTTTGAGGTTCGATTGCGGTATGGCGGCAAGATTTCCGAAGATCATGGTCGCGCCGGCAAGCACTGCGATGACCGGCATGATCTTGGCCTGCAGGTCGGGAACGGCGACAAAGGTCTCGAGCACGCGGAGCAAAACAATGAATCCCGCGGCTTTCGAGGCGACGGAGAGGTAAGCGGCGACCGGGGTGGGCGCGCCTTGGTAAACGTCGGGCACCCAGAATTGGAACGGGGCGGCGGCGACTTTGAACCCGAGCGCGACAAGGACGAGCCCGAATCCGAAGAGCAGCGCGGGAACGACGGCGTAGTCGAGTCCGGGCAAGGCTTCGGCAATGGCTGCGAGGTTGGTGTGTCCGGTGATGCCGTAAATCCAAGTGATGCCGTAGACGAGGAACCCGGTGGAGAGCGCGCCAAGCACGAGATATTTCGCGCCCGCTTCGAGACTGGTCGCGCTGCCGCGGAGGTAGGAGACGAGGATGTAGAAAGTTATGGTGACCAGCTCGAGCGAGACGAAAATCATGACGAAGTCCGCGGCCGACGCCATCCACATGAGCCCGGAGCGTATTCCACCGACATGACGAGGACGATCACGGTGGCAAGCAGGGCGAACTGCTTGAGGAACATGGCGAGGAAATCGGCGCGGTAAAAATTGGCGTAAGGCGCGGCGGCATTCATTGCGGCGGGATCGGCCACGAACGTGGCGGCGAGGACGCCGAGCAATCCGGCGATTCCCGCATAAGCGATGCCGCGTTTGTGTCCCGCGCCGGCAAAGGCTTCGGCCATGAGCAGGATGATGCCCAGGACGACGACGGCGACCTCGAGGTAGAGCGGGTTCATGGCGCGAGGTAGGCGAAGACGGGGTTGAGGTAATCGAGCAGGATGGCCGGACGGAATCCGGTGAGGAGTAGTCCGGCGATGAGAAAGATCACGGCCCAGCGCACTCCGGAGGAAACGTCATCCGTCTCATCTTTCACCGCACTGCCGCGCGATCCCCAGAAAACGCGTCGGTAGGCGCGGAGCATGTAAACAGCCGAGATGACCACGCCCCAGAGGGCAAGAGCAGTGGCGGTCTGGAACCAGTCGAATGATCCGACCGTGCCGCGGGCGAAGGCGCCGAAGAAAATCATGATTTCGGCGGCGAAGGTGGAGAAGCCGGGCAATCCGACCGAAGCCATGGCGGCAAAGCCGAAGAGGAGTCCGAGTTTCGGAGCGACTCCGGCCAATCCGCCGAGTTCGGAAAACTCGAGTGTGCCGGTGCGGCGCGCGATTTCACCGGAGAGCGCGAAAAGTGCCGCGATGGTCAGTCCATGCGCGAAAAGCATGAGCGACATGCCGCCGAGTCCGAGTTGGTTGAGCGCGACAAATCCGAGAAACGCGTAACCCATGTGCATCACGCTCGAGTAGCCGAGCATGAGATCGAGACGCTTCTGCGCTATGGTGACGAAACCGACGTAGAGGATGTTGCCGAGGAGAAGGACGAGGACGAGATGGGCGAACTGCTGGATTTCCGCGGGAAAGATGGGAACGGCGAGACGGAGAAGTCCGTAGAGTCCGAATTTCTTGAGCACGCCGGCGTGGAGCATGGCGGCGGGCGCGGGGGCCGACGCGTAGGCTTCGGGGGCCCACGTGTGGAAGGGGAAGAGTGCGATGAGGATGCCGAAACCAAAGAGGAGCAGCAGATAAACGACCGGGCCGGGCTGTATCATTCCTGCGGCACCGAGCTGCTGAAGAAGGCGGATATCGAGCGTGCGCAATTCGGGCGGAACCGCCAGCCAGAGTCCGATGAGACCGAGCAGCAGAATAAAGCTGCCGAAGGCGAGATAGATGGTGACCTTCCAGGCGATGCGTTGTCGTTCGCCCGATCCCCAGATGCCGATGAGGAGGAAGGTCGGGATGAGGGCGAGTTCGTGGAAGGCGTAGAAGAAAAAGAGATCGATCGAAGCAAACGCGCCGATGGCACCGGCCGCAATGAAAAGCAGGCACGCGTAGAACATGCCGGCGAATCTTTCGACCTTCGGTGTAACCCAGACGGCGGCAAAGGTGACGAGCGTGGCGAGAAGGATGAGGACGAGGCTGAGTCCGTCCGCCCCGAGCGAGAAATGGATGCCGTAAGCGGGGAAGAGCGCTTTTTCGCTGACGAATTGGAATCCGCCGATTTCGAGATTGTAGGACGCGAGGAGATAAAGGCTGAGGAGGAGGTTGGCGCCCGCGCCGAAAAGCGAGATGCGGCGCGGCGCGGCGCCGGCCATGCAGAATGCGGCGGTGACCAGCGGGATAAGAATAAGGGAAAGGAGCGGACTCATCACCGGAAGATCAGGTAGTAAAGAAGGGCAAGAACGCCGGCCCCGAAGAAGAAGGAGTAGGCCTGGAGGTTGCCGAGTTGGAGCAGGCGCAGCATGTAGCCGGTGGCCCAGACGGTGCGCGCGGCGCCGGTGACGAAGAGACCGTCGATGACCCAGCGGTCAAACCACGAACCCAGCACGGCGAGTCCGCCCTGAACATTGGCCACGAGCCAATTGTAGAAATTGTCGATGTAGAGCCGGTTGGCGAAAAGCGGGATCCGCACCGGATCTTTGAGCGGTCCGCGCGCGTAGAGCGCGGCGGCGAGGACGAAACCGACACCCAACGCGGCAAGTAGCGCGTAGTGCACGATGGGCGGGATCTCGGGATGCGGCAGATCGAAGAAGTGTTTGGCGATGACCGGATAGCCCGCGGCGAGCGAGGGAATGGCGAGCAGGAGCAAGGGAATGGTCATGACCGCCGGCGATTGCTTGGCATGTTCGGCGTGTTCGCCGCGCGGGCGTCCGAGGAAAACAACGAAGAAGAGGCGGAACATGTAGAACGAAGTGAGCAACGCGGCGCCGGCGGTGATCCAGAAGACGGTGCTGTTGGCGCCGTGCGCGTAGGCGACGATGAGATCTTTGCTGTAGTAACCGCTGAACCACGGCGTGCCGGTCAAGGCGAGGGTGCCGACGACGACGCACAGCGCGGTGAGCGGCATGCGTCCGAGCAACCCGCCCATCTTCCAGATGTTCTGTTCGTGGTGCAGCGCGATGATGACCGAGCCCGCGCAGAGGAAGAGCATGCACTTGAAGAACGCGTGGGTGAAAAGATGGAACATGGCGACGTCACCCGCCGGCGCGACGGCGATACCGACGACCATGTAGCCGAGCTGCGAGATGGTGGAGTAGGCGAGGATGCGTTTGATGTCGTCCTGCTGCGTGGCCATGAGGCCCGCGGCGAAGCAGGTGATCGCGCCGACCCACATGATGACTTCGCGGACGACTTCCGGCGCGGCGAGAAGCACGGGGAAAATGCGCGCGAGCATGTAGACGCCGGCGGCCACCATCGTGGCGGCGTGAAGCAGGGAGGAAACCGGCGTCGGGCCTTCCATCGAGTTGGGCAGCCAGACGTGCAGCGGCATCTGCGCCGATTTTCCAAGCGTGCCGCAGAAAACGAGCAGGCACGCGGCGGCGAGGTAGCCGGGATGCATCGTCATCGCGGCAAGATTTTTTTCGATGCCGGAGAACATGACCGAGCCGGTGGCCAGCCAGAGCATGAGGATGCCGAGCATGAAGCCGAAGTCGCCCACGCGGTTGACGGTGAAAGCCTGCTTGGCGGCGTCCGCCGCGGAATCCTTGCGGAAATAATGCCCGATGAGCAGGTAGGAACTCATGCCGACCAGCTCCCAGAAAATGAACATCATGACGAAGTTGTCGGCCAGGACGATGCCAAGCATGGAAAAGAGGAAGAGGCAGAGGGACGCGTAGTAGCGCGGGATGCCTTCGTCGCCGCGCATGTAGCCGGCGGAATAAATGAACACGAGCGTGGCGATCGTCGTGACGACGACGAGCATGACGCGGCTCAGGCCGTCGAGGATGATGCCGATGGGAACGGACAAGGCACCGGGCACTTCGAGCCACGGGATTTGCGCGGTGATCTTGAGCGAGGGATCGAGAAAAACTTTCCAACTGAGGAAACAGGTCAGCACGGCGGTGAGAACGCCGGTCCACGCGGCGGCCGTGTTGTTGCGCGGAAGGAGGAAGAAGATTGCCGCGGCCGCGCCGAGCGGGGCGAAGAGAATGATCCAAGGAAAAAGCTGCGGGTCGTTCACGGCGTCAGAATTTCATTTTGTCGAGATCCTCGACGTGCGTGGTTTGGCGCAGGCGGTAAAGCGCGACAATGATGGCGAGACCGACAGCCACTTCGGCGGCGGCGACGGTGATGATGAAGAAAACGAGAACCTGCGCGTTGTAGTCGGGTAACCCGAGTGTGGTGACGCCGTGGCGCGCGAAGGCGACAAGGGAGAGATTCGCCGCGTTGAGCATGAGTTCGAGGCCCATGAAGATGATGAGAAGATTGCGGCGCAGGAGGACGCCGGCGAGGCCGACGGAGAAGAGCAGTCCGCTGACGATCAGATAGTGGCCGAGAGTCAGCATGACTGGGTGATGAATGATGGCGCGGGCCTTTGGCCCGCGGCTTGGGTCGTGACGGGCGGGACGCCCGTGCCCCCTGCCAGACAGTGGCATCGGTCGCGCCGTTGCGGGACCGCTGATGTCTGGTCGTCATGGGCAGGATGCCCATGCCACTTTTGGGGCAGAGGCGTTTTCATCGCAGGGTGCGGCGGCTGAGGATGACCACGCCGACGGTGGCAACGAGGAGGAGAACGCCGATGACTTGGAAGGGGAGGTTGTATCCGCTGAAAAGTGTCATGCCGACATCGGCCACGTCGGAATGACCGGTGCGGGACAGGGCGGGGAACGTTTGTTGCGCGGCGGGCAGGGATTTCACCACCTGCAGGATGAGGACGATGAATCCGCCGAGCACGGCGAGTCCGCCGGCCAGCGCGGCGATGTTGAGTTTGCGGCGCGCCTCGGCCTTGAGGTCGAGGAGCATGATGATGAAGAGAAAGAGCACCATGACCGCGCCCGCGTAGACGAGGACCTGAATGATGCCGATGAAGAAGGCGTCGAGGGTGATGAAGAGTCCGGCCAGCGCGAGGAATGACAGGACCAGGCTCATCGCGCTGTTGACCGGATTGCGGAAGGCGACAACGCAGACCGCGGAGGCCAACATGACGGCCGAGAGGACCCAAAACAAGAAGGTGAGCATGCGGTGGTTTGCGCCCGGGGGCGCCGGATGCGCCGCTTTTTCGCCGGAAACCTCGACGCTAAAAGAGGCGGCGGGCCGTTTCGATCACTTTTTTTCGTTCCACTTGTGAACCAGGCCGTCCATGACGCCGCCGAGTTCGTAGAGCTTGGCCTTGTCGTGGACCATTTCCGCCCGGGTCAGGCCGGTGATCGAGTAGTCCTTGCGGAGGAAAATGGCCTGTTCGGGACAGACTTCCTCGCAAAGTCCGCAGTAGATGCAGCGGATCATGTCGATGTCGAATTTCTCGGGGAACTTTTCGACCTTGGCCCAGGCGCTGTCGCCGGGGAGTTCGGCGGGCTTGATCGTGATGGCACGCGGCGGGCAGATGAATTCGCAAAGCTGGCAGGCCACGCAACGTTCGCGTCCGTGTTCGTCTGTGACAAGCGTCGGCGCGCCGCGATACCACTCGGGCATGGCGCTGTCCCAACGCTGCTCGGGATACTGCATGGTGACCTTCGTCTGGCCGAACGTCATTTTGGCGAAGTGTTTGATGGTGATCCAGAGGCCGCCGAGAATGGCGGGGAAGTAGGAGCGCTCGAGGAGGCTCAGTTTGGGACGTGAGACGACGGTGGCCATGTCAGGATTTGAGGTAAGCGAGGATGCCGGCGGTGATGAAGATATTGACCAGCGCGACCTCGAAGAAAACATACCAACCGAGTTTCATCAATTGGTCGAAGCGGAAGCGCGGGAGGGTCCATCGCACCCAAAGGAAAAAGAAAATGATTGCGGCCACTTTGGCGAAGAAGGTGCCGATATTGACCAAGCCCCAAAACCATCCGTGCGATCCGTCCGGAATGAAGGGCAGGCTCCAACCGCCGAGGAACAACGTCACGATGACGCCCGCGCCGGCGATCATGGCTGCGTATTCACCAAGGAAGAAAAGGGCGAAACGCATCGACGAATATTCCGTGTGGTAGCCGCCGACCAACTCCTGCTCGGCTTCGGGCAAGTCGAAGGGCACGCGGTTGGTTTCGGCGAACATGGCGATCATGAAGACTACGAACGAAATCATCATGGGGATCCAGAGGAGCGTTTTTTCCAGGCTCAGACCGAAAATCGCGCCGCTCTCCGTGGCCACTTCGAGCGGTCCGGGCCCCTGGGCGAACCACGCGGGAAACACCATCCAACCGTTCTCGACCTGATATTGCACGATCTGTCCGAGGTTGAGCGTGCCGGTGATCATGAAGACGGGAATGACCGAAAGCCCGAGGGCGAGCTCGTAGGAGATCATCTGCGAACTCGAACGGATGCCGCCGAGGAACGGGTATTTCGAGTTCGAGGCCCAGCCGGCGAGGACGATGCCGTAGACACCGAGCGAGGAGACGGCAAAGACCCAGAGCACGCCGATGTCGACGTTGGCGATGACCATGGGAACGCCGAAGAGCGTGCTGCCGAAGGGCAGAACGCCGAGCACGAGAATGGCCGGGACCATGGCGAGGCTCGGTGCGATGCTGAAATAGAATTTGTTCACCCCGGCCGGGACGAAGTTTTCTTTGAGTAGCAGTTTGATTCCGTCCGCCACCGGTTGGATGAGGCCGGCCCAGCCGACGCGGTTGGGTCCGACGCGGTCCTGGATGAAGGCGCTTACCTTGCGCTCGGCCCAGACCGAGTAGGCGACCATGGTCAGGACGATGCCGAGAATGACCGAGGTTTTGAGCACCGAGGTCCAGACGAGAAAAATCTCGGGCTGAAAGAAGAGTTCGAGGCTCGGCATAAACGAAAAGTGCGGCCCAAGCCGCTGGATCGACATCTATCCTCGAAGGCGGCTTTCTTCAATCCCAAAGCGGGGCCGCTTGACGGCATGGGGCGGCGCGCTTTGCATGGTGGCGATGTGGCTCAAGGTTCTGCGGAGGATTCTTTTCTCGTTCGCCCTGCTCCTCCTGTGCGGGGTCGCCTTTCTGGTTGGTGTATTTGTGGCGCGGTCCAACGCGCCGGACAGCCGTCCCCTGGAACTTCCGCAAACACCGGCCGAACAGGTGCGGCGGGCGAAGCAGTTGATCGAGGAGGCACTGGCCACGCGCTTCGAGGGCGACAACAAGGAAGCGCTGCGGCTCTTCGACGAAGCGACCGCGGCCGATCCGTCGCTCAAAGGGCTCGATTACCAGCGGGGCCTGACTTTTCTTTTCGATGGCGATTTTCTCTCGGCGGAGAACGCGGCCAACATCTCCCTGGGAAAAGCGGAGGAAGAGGCCAACGCCTACGCGCTGCTTGTCCTGTGCGCGGCGGCCCGGGCGGGGGCGGGCGAAACGACCGATTCCGCGCAAATCGAGGAGTGGGCCGGCAAATCCCGAACTAAGGATCCGCTCGGTCCGTTCGTTCACTATGCGATGGGCGAATACACCCGGGCCATCGGCCAACCGCGCGCGGCGGTCGAACATTACCGCAAGGCCCTGGAGCGCGTCTCCGCGGCCGACAGCTTTCTCGTCGCCACGGTAAAGGCGGGGTTGTCCGGGCTTCGCCTGCGCCAAGACACTGACGCGAAGCCGGTTACACCTTCGTTGGACGACGGGAACGTGCCGCCCGAGTGGCTGTTTTTTGCGGCCGGCGAGGCGCTTTTGCAGGGGGACAAGGCGACAGCCGGGGCCTTCTTGGTCCGCGCGCGAAAAGTGGTGCGTCCCGAGATTTTTGCCGCCCTTTTGAAAGATTCCTTCTTCCAGGATTACTTGCCCGAAGGTATACCAAACGACCCGCAGTAACTCAGATTCCCCCCATGAGCAAAACGTCGCGTTTCGTTTTTTTTGCCGCGTGCCTGATCGCGGTCCTGACCGCTCAGGCGGTGCGGGCGGAAAGCGACGATGCGGTTTTCACTGTTGATCTTCCTTTCGATGCGGGCCAACCCATCCCCGCGTGGATGCACGGACCGCCGGTCTCGCCCCCGGGTCACAGCGCGCGCGTGGCCTTCCGTCTCTCGCCGCCCTCCGGTCGCGATCTGCTTTTGCAATTTGTTTTCGAGGAGGCCGAAGGTGCCGCGTTGCGCGTCGAGTGGCTGCGCGACGGCAGCAGCACGCCGGTGGTCATTTCGCAGAACTTGTGCGAGGGGCTTGGCGTGCCGAACCAGCGCCAACTTTTGATTAGCGCGTCGAACCTCGGCGGGAATGGCACACTGCTTCTGCAGGGCGGGGGCAAATTGAATCTCAACCGCGTGAAATTCGAGTGGGTGTCCGAGCGCACCATGCTCGCCTCCTCGTCGCGCTACGTCCCGGTCGTGGTGACAGCTTCACGCCTGACTTTGATGGAGGCGGATGTCGACGGCGGTCCCCGTCTTGCCCTTCAGGATGAATGGCGTGACCGCGTTGTGCGCGCGGCGCTCACGGACAAAGCCGAACTTCTCACCCCTTCTCTCACCCTCCTATCCACCCTCGAACAAGCGCCCGCGCAGGCCCGGTTCGAAGCGCTGATCGCGGGAGTTTATCTCGATCAGGAAATCTGGCTTGTCGTCAACGACCACGAGGTCGGACCGCTGGCCATCGACGTCCCGACTTTGGAGGATCCCGGCCATCTCGGATTGACGGGGCGGGAGACGGAGTTTGCCGGATGGCGTCGGGGGAACATCCACGTGCCGGCCCATTTGCTTTTGCCGGGGGACAATTCGGTCCTCCTCGAGTTGCGCTCGCCGGTCAACGCGGGCTACCGCAACCGCGCTTTTCTGCGCGATGCCGTCCTCGAACTTTGCTACCCGCCGCCCGCGCGCGAACCCGACCTCACCATGCCGGTGCGCGACCTGCCGTCATCTGCTTCCGACCAGGCCGCAGCCGACGAACCTCTCCCGCCCGTTGTCTCGACCCCGGCCGCTCCCGGTCAGGTGCTGCAGGACTTCTGGAACAGCGGTGGCGGCTCGCTCTGACCGCCTTTGACAAGGTTCGGGAGCCCGCGCAAGGTGGTGTCCTAATATTTCCATGCAATCTCCGTTTAACTCTTTGATGTCCCACCGTTCTTCCCGTCTCCTGGCCGGCCGCGCCGGTTACACCCTCATCGAGATCATGACCGTGCTCATGATCATCGCCGTTCTGGTCGGCTCGGTCATTTATCTGCTCGTGGGCAACGTCGACGTGGCCAGAACCGGGCGTGTCGACGCGGATTTTCAGGCCATCACCACGCAGTTGCGCACTTACGAAATGATGAACATGCGCATGCCCAACACTGCACAGGGACTTGAGGCTCTGGTCAAACGCCCGGGCGGCGAGCCGGCTCCGCGGCGTTGGATCCAACTGCTCGAGCGCGTGCCGCTCGATCCGTGGGGCGAGACGTATGAATACAGCAATCCCGGCAAATTGAATCCACGCGGCTTCGATCTGGTCTCCAAAGGCCCCGACCGCCAACTTGGCACAGAGGACGACATCAACAACCAGACCTCGGCCGGAAACTGACGGCCGGCGGTCCGCGGCCATGAGATCGGTGCGGCAATTTTCCAGTCGGCCGCGCGGCTACACCCTCATCGAGATCGCGCTCGTCCTCGCGATCATGGTGATGATCATCGGCGCGGCGGTTCCTCTTTCCTCCGGCTTCATGCGCGAGCAGCGCCTGCGCGATCCTGTGCGCGAGCTTCTTGTCCTGGCCAAAACCGCGCGCACCGAAGCGATGACCACCGGTCGCGCGACCGGTGTCGTTTTCGGAAAGAAGGGCTTCGGTCTCCTGCGGCCCGGCTCCGAGGAGCCCAGCGACACCTACACCCTTCCTCGCGGCATGTCGTATGTCATTCGTCCGTTCGGATCGGAGAAGGCCGCGAAGCCGGACGGACAGACCTGGATTTTCCAACCCACGGGGCTGTGCGAGCCGGTTGTTTTTCGTCTCGAGGAAGATGATGCCTGGATCGAAGTGGCCTTCGATCCGCTGACCGCCAACATCGGCGAGGAGGCCTACAACATCCCGTGAGAACACGCGGTTTCACTTTGCTCGAGGTGCTCATCGCGCTCGGCATGTTCGTGCTGGCGGTCGGCGGACTGGCGCTGGCCCTCGATCGCGCCTTCGCCGCGAGCATCATCCTGCGGCGCGATGATGAGATCCGCACGCAGATCGAATCGCTCATCGATCAGGCGATGATCTTGCCCATGGACACGCTGCAGCAGGGATTGGAGAGCGGACCCGACGCCATCGGCGCGAAATACTCCACGGTGGCCGAACCGGTGGAGGACTTGGTCAACAAAGACGAGGAAGCGCTCGGCGGGATTTGGAAGATTACGGTGCGCGCTGCGTGGGAGGAGGGCGGCGAGGAGCAGGAATGGAAAGAGGAATTTCTCCGTTACCAACCATGAAACGGTCCGGCACCATCGGATCGCGCAGCGGTTTCACCATGATCGAAATGACCGTGGTGCTGGTCATTTTCGTCCTGCTGGCCGGCGGCATCTACACCGTGGTGAACGCCGCGATCACTGCGTCCGCCGTGTTGTCCGAGGAAAATCTCCGTCACCAGCGCCTCAACGCTTTTGTCAGCCTCCTTCGCCGCACCCTCCACAACCTGCCCGCCACGGCGCAGATCAGCGGAGGCGCGCGGACCGACGGAAGCGGCGTCCCCGAAATCGTGCTGCGTGACGCGCCGGGAGTTTTCGCGTGGGGCACCGGCGGGCCTTCCTCCGGAACCGTTGTGCTGGCGGCCGTGCCGCGTCTTGGCGGCGGCGTGCAGTTCAGCCTGCTCTCGCTGCCTTCCTCGCTCGGCGAGCAGGAGCGGCGCGACGCGATGCGCGACGGGCAGTGGCTGCTCTTACTTCCGGATCTGCGCGAGGCCCGCTGGCGTTTTTATGACGAAGGACAGCAGGATTGGCGCGAGGATTGGCCGGAGGGCATGGGAC
>Ga0315902_10010883_pt1 | contig 12008 bp, 20 predicted proteins | sample LakEriMetagenome_9_FD_203523 | JGI IMG/M metagenome (GOLD analysis project Ga0315902, IMG submission 203523) | Freshwater fungal communities from buoy surface, Lake Erie, Ohio, United States - Buoy 12 MA117 | ecosystem: Environmental > Aquatic > Freshwater > Lake > Lake biofilm | place: USA... | reverse complement strand
GGAGGAGCCGTTCCCTGCTAGAGGACCCGTTCCACCGTGCCCCCCAAGGCCTTGATCTTTGCCTCGGCCGACGCCGACAGCTGGGGCACCTTGACGGTCAGTTTCTTGGTCAAGTCGCCCTTGGCCAGCACCTTGATGCTGTCCCACTCGCCCTTGACAAGCCCCTTGGCCCGCAGCGACTGCTCATCGACCGTCTCGCCCGCTTCGTACTTTTGGTCGAGGGTCGACAGGTTGATAATCGCCACCCGGCTGGTGAAGTAGTTGTTGCTGAAGCCGAATTTCGCCACGCGGCGGAAGGCCTGCTTCTGTCCCCCTTCGAACGCGAATCGCTTCGCGTGACCGGAGTGCGCCGAGTGACCCTTATCACCCCGACCGGCGGTCTTGCCATGCCCCGAACCGGGGCCACGACCCACACGCTTGCGGGCCTTGTGCTTTTGAACTCCCTTGTGGACGTCGTTGATCTGCATCAGACATTCACTCCCCGCAGACGGGCGACTTGCTCCCGTGTGCGCAATTGGCTCAGGGCGTCCATCGTCGCCCGCACCAGGTTCATGGGGTTCGATGAACCCCGCGACTTCGTCAACACGTCCTGAATTCCAGCCGACTCCAGCACAGCCCGCACGGTGTTACCGGCGATCACACCGGTTCCGGGCATGGCGGGAATCAACACCACCTTCGCCGATCCGTACCGGCCTTCGACCGTGTGTGGAATCGTGGTCTGGACCAGGGGCACGGAGATCGAACTGCGCCCGGTTCCCTTCACGGCTTTCTCCACCGCCTGGGGAACTTCGGAGGCCTTGCCGTAGCCCCAGCCGACCTTCCCCTTGTAGTCACCCAGGACTACGAGGGCAGTGAAAGTGAACCGGCGGCCCCCCTTCACCACGCAGGCGCAGCGGCGGATTTGCACCACCTTCTCCTGACCACCACCCTGATCGCCTTTTCGTTCCTCAGCCACTGCCGTATTCCTTGGGAAGTCACCCGTTGAATCGCTGTTCCCGACGGACTGGTCCGGACCGTCTGGCCCACACGAGTCCCGCACTCACCACGCCTGATTGTGTCACATCTGTCCCCCGCCGTCCATCACAGGGGGTCCCGCACGCCCTCGACGAGCGCCGGTTAGAATTCCAAGCCACCCTCACGGGCGGCGTCGGCCAGCGCCGCGACTCGACCATGATAGCGATAGCCTCCCCGATCGAACGCCACCGCCTTGATCCCCTTTTTCAGGGCCCGCTCGGCGAGCGCCTTGCCCACCAGCGCCGCCGCCGACTTGTTGCCACCATTGGCCCCCTTGGCAACCACAGCAACCTCGGCAGTGCTGGCCGCAGCCAGGGAGACCCCCTGGATATCGTCGATGATCTGGGCGTAAATGTGCTTGTTGCTGCGGAATACCGACAGCCTGGGCCGCTCGCCCGTTCCCCGCACCCGTTTCCGGACCCGCCAGGTTCGCACCTGCTTGCGATAGGCCCTGCGTTTGACCTCGCTCATCTCGCCACCGTCTTCCGAAGAGAACCACCAACTCCGCCTGGGCAACCCCACTCAGGCCGCCCGCCGGATGTCGCTCATCAACCCCCTGCCGTCGCCTTGCCGGACTTCCGCCGGACCCGCTCGCCCTCGTACCGAATCCCCTTCCCCTTGTAGGGCTCGGGAGGCCGGACTCGGCGAACCACGGCAGCGAACTGCCCCACCGCCTGCCGGTCGCAACCTGAAATCGTCAGGTGCGTTGGATCGACCACCGTACAGGTGACCCCCGCAGGAATCGGCAGCTTGATGATGTTTGCAAAACCGACCGACAGATTCAGGTTCTTGCCGGCGAGCGACGCCTGGTAACCCACCCCCTGAATCTCAAGCTTCTTCACGAACGGAGTCACCACACCGGTGACCATGTTGTTAATCAACGCCCGGGTCAGGCCGTGCAGTGCGCGATTCATTGGCTCGTCACCGTCGCGGGCAACCAGCACCTGCTTCCCCGGGTCATCCACCTTAACGGTGATGTTGGGATGCACCTCGAGGTGCAGCTCCCCCTTCGGCCCTTTCACCGTAAGCCGGCTCTGGTCGAGCTTCGCAGTGACCCCCGCGGGGAGTCCCACCGGTTTTTTGCCGATCCGCGACATGGTTGCGTCCCAATCCAATCAAGCGTTGGGGTTGGCCGCCCGCCAACCCCAGCCGGTCATTCCGGCCCAATGTTTTCGCGCCGGGCCACCATGGCCGACGACTGTTTCTTACCGACAGCTCAGAACGCGGGCTCAACCCGCTCGGCCAACCAGGCGTCGCCCGGCCAATGCCGCAGGGGGCCCCTGCCTCAGCTCACGGTGCAGAGCACTTCGCCACCCACCCGCTGTTGACGGGCTTCCCGGTTGCTCAACAAGCCCCGGCTGGTGGTCAGAATGCTGATGCCCAGGTCCTGCAGCACCACGCTCAACTGATCGGCGCGCTGATACACCCGGCAACCCGGCTTGCTTACCCGCCGGATCTCCTGGATGACCCGCTCACCATTCGGGCCATACTTCAAGTTCACCCGCAGGGTGGGGAAGCTCTGCCCCTCCTCCTGCAGCACTTCGAAGTCCCAGATGTAGCCTTCGCGCTGCAACACCTGCGCGATGCCCACCTTCACCTTCGATGAGGGAATGTCTACATACGGACGCTCGATGGCGACGGCGTTCCGAATGCGTGTCAGCATGTCGGCAATGGGGTCGGTCATCATGGAATCACCAGCTCGCCTTCTTCACACCGGGAATCAATCCGTCCAAGGCCATGTTCCGGAAACAGATCCGGCACAGCTTGAACTTCCGGTACACTGCCCGCGGTCGACCGCACAGAGCACAGCGATGCTCAACACGGCATTTGAACTTGGGCTTCCTACGCGATTTCTCAATCTTTGCCTTGGTGGCCATGAGGTGTTCTCTCTCGATTCTCAGTCGGCACTGAAGGGCAGGCCAATTTCCTTCAACAGCACGCGGGCGTGATCGTCGCTCTGCGTTGAAGTCACCAGGGTGATGTGCATCCCCTGGGTAAAATTCACCTTGTCGGCATCGATCTCGGGGAAGACCAACTGCTCGGTCAGCCCCAAGCTGTAGTTTCCATGCCCATCAAACGACCGGGGACTCAGCCCCCGGAAGTCCCGCACGCGGGGCAACGCGAGCGAAATCAAGCGGTCCAGAAACTCGTACATCCGCAGGCCCCGCAGAGTGACCTTGCAGCCAATCTCCATCCCCTCCCGCAGGCGGAATGCCGAGATCGCCTTCTTCGCCTTTGTGATCTGCGGTCGCTGGCCGGTGATGGTGGCCAGGTGACCAGCCGCCTCCTCCAGACGCTTGCGGTCCTGGGTGGTCGAGCCGACCCCCATGTTGACCACGACCTTCAAGATCCGAGGAATGGCGTGAGGGTTCTCCACCCCCAACGTCTCCGCCAGTCGAGGTGCGACCTGCTGGCGATACTTTTCTTGCAACCTGGCCACGTCTGCTGCTTCTCCTGCTCGATCCCGGGTTGGGTTCGATTCTCACGCCCACTCTCAATCCGCAGTCCGGAGGAGGGAGCTTGCCAACCGGTCAACCCACCTCACGCCCACCAGTTCCCTCGTCCCGCCACCTCGGGAGACGCTCACTCGCGTCCCCACCGCCCAGCGAATCCGTCAGCCTGCGATGGCTGCCGAAACCGCTGAGGTGCCGGGCCCTACGCCTTCTTCGCGTACCGCGCCCGGGGCTTTCCGATCGCTCCCATGTCGGCTTTGCACTTCCGACAGAAGCGGTACTTGGTCCCATCTTCGCGGTAGGCGAAGCCGACCCGGACCCCCTTGCCGCAGGCTGAGCAGTAGACCAGCACGTTCGATGCGTCGATGGGCATTTCCAACGACAGCCGGCCCCCCTGGGGGCTCTTCGGGTGGCCCCGTTTCACGTGCTTGTACACGCGATTGACCCCCTCGACGACCAGCTTCTTGCCACCGTCGATCAGCCGCTGGACCTTCCGCGGAGTCGGGCCAGAATCTTCGCCCGTGATCACCACAACCTCGTCGCCAGCTTTGATTCGCATGTCAGACCACCTCGTTCGCCAGGCTGACGATCTTCATGAATCCCGAGTCACGCAACTCGCGGGCCACTGCACCGAAGATGCGCGTCCCCTTGGGATTCTTTTCGTTGTCGATCAGCACCACGGCGTTCTTGTCGAACTTGACGTAACTGCCATCTTCCCGGCGGGTGGCCTTGCGAGTTCGCACGATCACCGCCCGGGCCACATCGCCCGCCTTCACCGATCCCCCGGGGATCGCCTTCTTGATGCTGACCACCACCACGTCACCCAGCCCGGCGTACCGCCGCTGGGTCCCGCCCAACACCTTGATGCAGTAGGCCACCTTGGCCCCGGTGTTGTCGGCCACATCCATCAGGGTCTGCATCTGGATCATCTTGAACTTCTCCGTCCGCGGCCTGCAAGCCGCCCCTCAGCTGCTTCGATCATCCGGCGGTCGTGCGCCGCCCGCTCCTCGTCCATCCACCGCACCAGCCACCCGCCACACCAGATGATTGCTCATCCAGTCACCACTGCTTCGCCGGGCAACAACCCAGTAAGGGTTATCTCAGGCATTCCCTTTACGAGTGGCTTATGCCCGGTGCCCGGCGAGAGCCAGCCACCGGCCTGCCACTCGGGCCTTACTTCGCAGTCGTCTCGGCGGTCACGGCGGTGTTCGATCTCACAATCTTCACCAGCTGCCAACGCTTCAACTTTGACAACGGACGACTCTCGACCAGTTCAACCAGGTCACCCACATGAGAGACGTTCTCTTCATCATGGGCGTAGCAGATCGTGCGAGTCCGCAACGTCTTCCCGTACTTCGGGTGACGGTACGAACGCTCCACTTCCACCCGCCGGGTCTTGGAAGTCTTATCGCGGGTCACAACGCCAACTACGCGCTTACGCATGGAACAGATCGCCTCGCATCGAACTGACGTCCCCGGACAACCCGGGGTCCGCAATCTCCTGGCCTGTCTCTCACCAACTCCCCTGCCGACTGCTCCGAACCTGACCCAGTCAGATCCAAAGCTTCGATGTCACATCTCAGGAAATCCCGGCAGCCAACTCCCGCTGCCGCAGAATGGTCTGCAGCCGGGCAATCTCCCGCCGGGTCTTCCGAATCGCACTGGGCACGTCAACCTTCTCGGTCGTTGACTTGACCCGCAACCCAAACCACTCGGCTTGCGCTTCGCGGAGGGCGAATTGCAGTTGCTCGGTGGTCATCTCCCGCAGTTCTTTTGCCTTGCTCATCGCCACTCACCTTAACTGTCCGGGAGCTGTCCCGGGCTGTGTCTTTCAGCCATTCCAGCGGAATCGACTGCCACCTGTCTCACTCGTCCAACCACCAACGGCTGTCCCGCGGACCGCAGAGAAACTACGCTCCCGGCCGCCGACCGATCATCCGCACTCGCAACGGCAACTTGTACGCAATGCGGGCCAGCACCTGGCGGGCCGCTTCACGGGGCAAGCCCGCCACTTCGAACAACACGGTCCCGGGGCGAATCACGGCAACCCAGTGCGCTGGCTCGCCTTTGCCCTTACCCATTCGGGTTTCGAGCGGACGGGCCGTCATGGGCTTGTGGGGGAAGATCCGGATGAAGAGCTTTCCATCGCCGCGGATGTACTGCATCGCTGCAATACGGCACGCTTCGATGGTGGTCGCCTTCACGTACCCACCCTGTGTCGCCTGAACGCCGAAATCACCCAGCGACACGCGATTCCCACGAGTCGCATTACCTCTTATGCGCCCTCTTTGGCTTTTGCGGTACTTGACCCTTTTGGGCATTAGCGGCATCGTTGGCCTCCTCGTCTGCGTAAGTCCCGAGAGACACCCAAACCTTGACGCCGATCACACCGACCGTCGTCATCGCCTGGGCAAACCCGTAATCAATGTGTTCCTGCAGGGTAGACAGGGGAATCGAGCCGCGCGCTGCCTTTTCGCAACGCGACATCTCGGCACCACCCAGTCGTCCCGACACCTGCACCTTGACACCCTGCACCCCGGCGTCCATCACCTGCTCCATCGAGCGCTTGATGGTCCGCCGAAAACTGGCCCGCTTCTCCAACTGCTGGGCGATGTCCTCGGCCACCAGCTGCGCGTTCCGGTTGGGGTTGTTGATCTCCACAATCTTGAGATCCATCCGACGGCCAGTCAGATCTTCAAGCTCCGACTTCAACCGATCGACCTCCTGCCCCTTCCGCCCGATGATAATCCCGGGCCGAGCACAGTGCAGGTGCACGATCACCTGGTCTCGGGTCCGTTCGATGATAATCTTCGGGATCCCGGCGAACAGGTATTTCTTCTTGATGAACGTCCGGATCTTGTTGTCTTCCGCCAACAGGTCGCCGAACTCCTTCTTCGACGCATACCACCGGCTGCGCCACTCCTCGACGATGCCGATGCGGAATCCGGTCGGTCGTGTTTTCTGACCCATGTTGCTGGTCCTGTCTCCTCGAACTGACCCCGACAATCGGCAACCACTGGAAGCCGGGGCTGTGTTATGCTGTCGCGTGTAGACTGTGAACGGTTAAGTCAACTGCCGGCACCAGGCTGGCTGGGTGGGCTACTCGTCGTCCACCGCAACGGCGATGTGAGCGAACCGCCGGGTAATCATGTAGGCCATACCCCGAGCTCGCGGCATCACCCGCTTGAACATTGGGCCACCGTCGGCACGGGCATCGACAACCTTCATCCGGTCGACGTTGCGAGCCCCGAGATTCTCGGCGTTCGCCACCGCCGATTTCAGGACCTTCTCGATCATCCGGGCCCCACGATTGGGCTCGTACTTCAGCAGCAACAATGCCTCTTCCACCTTGCGACCCCTGATCAGGTCGGCAAAGGGACGCACCTTCGAGGCCGAGATGCGCGCGAATCGATGTGTGGCTTGGAATGACATGCTCTGCTCCTCGCTTAGCCTTCCTTCTTCGCCTTGCCACCATGGCCGCGGAACACCCGCGTGGGAGCAAATTCACCCAGCTTGTGCCCCACCATTTCCTCAGTGACGTAGACGTTGATGTGGGCCTTCCCGTTGTGCACGAGGAAGGTGTACCCGATGAAATCGGGGGGAATCGTCGAGCGCCGCGCCCAAGTCTTGATCGGCTCCTTGGAGCCTGACTTTTCCCGCGCGGTCACCTTCTTCATCAGCTTCAGGTCCACAAACGGACCTTTTCTCAGCGAACGACCCATCGCACCACCTTGCTCGTGCCACCGTCGCCACGCCCCCTGCGGGGGTCACTGCAGCGACCGCTGCCAAACTGCTCTGTGTCCAACCAACTTCAGCGAATCCAGCCGCCAGAACTCTCCGGCTCAGACGGCAAGCAACACCTCAACTACTTCAACTGGCCGTACCGCCGGCTGCGACGCCGCCGGACAATCGCAGACGACGAGGGCTTCCGCCGCTTACGCGTCCGGCCACCCTTCGCCAACTTGCCCGTCGGACTACACGGATGGCGACCACCGCCTGAACGGCCTTCACCACCACCCATCGGGTGGGCGACCGGGTTCATCGCAACGCCGCGGACGTGAGGCCGATGCCCCATCCACCGCCGACGTCCCGCTTTCCCGTACACGATCGAACTGTGATCGCTGTTACCCACCGCGCCAATCGTCGCCCGGCACTTGCTCGAAATACGCCGAACCTCACCCGAGGGAAGCGTGATCTGTGCCCAGTCGCCATCGCGGGCATTCATGACCGCAGACGTCCCGGCACTCCGACACAGCTGACCACCCCGGCCAGGCTGCATCTCGATGTTATGGACGACGGTCCCCGGAGGAATGCTCCCCAAGGGCATCGAGTTCCCCACGTTGGGCTCGACGTGCTCACCACTCTCGACCGTCGTGCCCGCTTTCAGTCCGTCTGGGGCCAGGATGTACGTCTTGGTCCCATCGGGATACTGCAGCAGGGCGATTCGGCAGCTGCGGTTGGGATCGTACTCGATCGCGACCACGGTCGCCACGACGCCGTCCCGTTTCCGCTTGAAGTCGATCAGGCGGTACAGCCGGCGGTGACCGCCACCGCGATGGCGAGCCGTAATCTTGCCCTGTACGTTGCGACCATTTGAGGTCGGCAGCCGCACGAGCAGTGACTTCTCGGGCTTCTTCTTCCGGTCGGTCAGTTCCGAAAAGTCGCTGACAGACGCCCCTCGGCGTCCTGCGCTGGTCGGCTTGTAGAAGCGGATTCCCATGGTTCTGGACCGTCTGGTTGAGAGAGTCGTGTGGGGGACTGAAAGAGTGTGCGACTGGTGTTAGAAGAGGTTGATGCGGTCGTCAGCATGGACCTGGACAATGGCCCGCTTCCAGCTGGGTCCCTGAACCACAATCGCCCGCGAACGGCGGGGCTTACCAACCCGAGTCTGAGTCCGCACGCCCACCACCCGGACGTTGAACAACGACTGCACCGCTTCCCGGATCTGAATCTTGGTCGCCAGGGGATGCACTTCGAAGACGTAGGCGTTGTGCCGGGCCGCCAAGTGTGTCCCCTTCTCGGTCACCAGCGGCCGCAACACAACCTGGTGAGCCTGCAACGTAATCCCAGGAAGATTCCGCACAGCCATGATCCCACTCCTTCACTGCTCGCCGGATGCAGCTGCCCGTTCGGCCGCCGCAGTAACATGCTTGTCTTGGGTTGGCCCGGAACGCAATCGCCCCAAGCCGGTCGCTGCCTGACCCTGCTTACGCCTCAGACTCGCCGCCCTGGGCCCGAGCCCGGACCGCATCGAGTGCCGCCTTGGTCAGAATCAACTGCTTCTGGTGCAGAACGGTGTAAGCGTTCAGGTCGCTCGCCGGAGAGACTTCCACTCGGGCAATGTTGCGGGCCGAACGCCAGACGTTCTCGTCGTGCTTCTCAATGGCCAGCAGGCACGACTGACCGGCGACCTTCAACTGCTTCAACGTCTCGACCACTTCCTTGGTCTTGGGCTGGGCACAGGCGAAGTCGTCGAGGATCACAACCTGCGAATCCTCGAACTTGCTCCGAATCGCCATCCGGGTCGCCAGCTGCACCGCCTTCTTCGGCAGACGGTAGCTGTAGTCGATTGGGTTCTTCGCGAAAGTGACACCACCACCGCGACGGATGGGGGTCCGCTTGTTACCCATACGGGCCCGACCGGTCCCCTTCTGCTTGTACATCTTCTTCTTGCTGCCCTGAACGTCGGCCCGGCCCTTCGTGGCGAAGGTCCCCTGTCGACGATTCGACTCGTACATCACGACGACGTCGTGCAGCAGTTGCTTATTGATGTCAGGTGACAGGTCGGCCAGATCGAACTCGTACGTTCCGACCTGTTCGCCGCGACGGTTGTGAATCGGAAACTGTGTCTTGCTCACGTCTCATCCCCACTTGTGGTCAGTGGATTCCGCTCAGTGGTCTCAATTCGCTCCGCACACCCGACCTCGACCCGCTCCTGGGTGAAGTCGCCGGCCGCCTGCTTATGGCGACTACTTCTTCTTCTCGGGAACGCGGATCTTCTTGGTCGTCTGCTTCAGGATCACGTGGGCGCCGTTGTAACCGGGCACGGAGCCCGCCACGAGCACCAGGTTATTTTCCAGATCAACCCGCACCACGCGGATCGCCCGCACGGTGACCTGCTCGTTGCCCCAGCGGCCCGCCATCCGCTTGCCCTTCTTAATACGGCCGCTCCAACCACGGTTGGTCGCGTGGGCCGCGATCGATCCACCAGCCCGGTGATGCCGCTGCGTACCGTGCGTCGCCCGCAGACCTCCGAAGTTGTGCTGCTTCATCACGCCGGCGAAGCCACGGCCCTTGTTGTGGCCCACAATGTCGACATGCGAGACTTCAGCGAAGTTCTCCACCGTCAACTTATCCCCGACCGCGGGGGCCGTCTCTCCGCTCTTCAGCCGGAACTCGCGAATAAACCGTGGGGGCTCGCTGCCGGCTCGGGGCTTCTCGGCGACCTTGGCTTCCGCCCTCTTCTTGGCCCGCTTGCCACCCAGCTCGGCAACTCGACCGCGCTCCGCACGGTTGGCCAGCCGACGGGGCTTCTCGCCGAAGCCCAACTGGACCGCTTCGTATCCATCGCTGTCGGCCGACTTGACCTGCAGCACCACACACGGTCCCGCCTGGATCACGGTCACCGAGGTCACCGTCCCATCGGCGTCGTACACCTGCGTCATGCCGACTTTGCGGCCCAGCAATCCGACTGGCATCACATCACCCAATCTTGAGTTCGTCCACTATCGGAATCAAGCGATTCCGCCGGCCCCACGGGGGCAACCCACCCAACATCCAACTCAGGCCACTTGCTCTTCAGCAACCTTGAAGCAAAGCTGCTGAGCCAGGCGAGCCTCAGGCAGCGCCGGGCACCAGCTTGATCTTGATATCGACACCAGCCGGCAAAGAGAGCTTGTTCAGCGCCTCGATGGTCCGGGCAGGGGGCTGCAGGATGTCGATGAGCCGCTTGTGCGTGCGGATCTCAAACTGCTCCCGCGACTTCTTGTCGATGTGCGGACTTCGCAGCACGGTGTATCGCTCGATCCGGGTCGGCAGGGGAATCGGCCCATGCACAATCGCCCCAGTTCGCTTGGCGGTGTCAACAATCTCTGCAGCGGAGAGATCCAACACGCTGTTGTCGTACGCCTCCATCCGGATCCGGATGCGTTCCTGCTTCTTGCCAGCCAAGCCAGTGTTCCTTTCAGATCCCACTCAGATCCCGCCGGCCGATCCTCAATCAGGACCCGCCACACCCAAGGTTGTCACTTTGACCTTCCCACCCTCAGCACCAACCCCACCGGGCTGGCACCACGACCGAACAACCGGTCCCGCACACACACTTGCCCACCAACCGGCGCCGTCCAGTGCGTCAGCCACGCAGGCCGGGCAGCTGGCTTCAACCGCCAGACCGCCCCCAGTCGCAGCGGAACGCGAAATTGGTCGCCCAAGAAAACGACCGACTTCGAACACACAGGACTGACCCCTGCGCTCGAAGACTCATGCAAGACCCAGCCCGCACGAGACACTCACAACGCACAGATCACACCACAGGCTCGGAGTCTGTTTGGGCAACCGTGATCGCCACGTTATAAAAACGCAGTCGTCACACTCGCCCAGCCGGCCCTGGTCTCTGGCAATTCGCCAGACTTCAAAGGGCCAAACCGAAATCCGCTTTTCAACGGACCTCAACAGGACGTCGCTCCCGGGCTCACTACCCTGGCACGATTCCAGCAGGCCTCAAACAGTGGCCCACCGAAACACACCCGAGTCTCCTGCCCTGCCTCACTGCCTGGCCACCCCCTGCAATCAGGAAGGCAAACCCCGCAATGAAACGCCCGGGACACTCTTCTCGTCCCGAATTCAAGGGTTGCTTGCGAAATCTTCTGACCAGAATCAGCACCGGCAGGACCCAGCGGGTCCCCCGCTGCCGTCCCCCCAGCCAGTCAACCGAACTTTCGCCTGTTTTTTCCCAAGTTCAAACGGAGTTTTCACCCGGGAAGTCGAGCATCTTAAGGGGTCACGAGAAGAGTGTCAACCAACTTGCGGAGGTTTCTCTCCCACTCCGGTTCCTCTCCCCCTGTCTCACCACCAATCAATCGGTTCCCAGCATCTCCCGCAGCACCTCTGGGGCCGCCTCCTGGTATCGACAAGGCTCCATCGAGTACGACGCCCGCCCTTGCGACAGGCTCCGCACATGCGTCGAGTACCCAAACATGTTCGCCAGCGGGACTTCGGCCAACACCACCTGCAGATCGCCACGCTGCTCGGTGCCGTTGATCGTTGCCCGGCGGGACATGAGATCTGAATGAATGTTCCCCATGAACTCGTCGGGTGTCACCACCTCGAGCTTCATCACGGGCTCCAGTAGTACCAGGTTCTCGGCACTCACCGCCTGGTGCAGCGCGTCCAGCGTCGCGGCCTGGAACGCCGCCTCGGGATTTTCCAGGTCGGTCATCCGCGCCGCCTCGATGGTCACCCGCACCTGGATCAACGGGTAACCCAGCAAGCCCGCCCCCTGCGCCCCGTCCCGAATCGCTTGCTCGATCACCTCTTGCAGCG
>Ga0315902_10010881_pt1 | contig 12010 bp, 13 predicted proteins | sample LakEriMetagenome_9_FD_203523 | JGI IMG/M metagenome (GOLD analysis project Ga0315902, IMG submission 203523) | Freshwater fungal communities from buoy surface, Lake Erie, Ohio, United States - Buoy 12 MA117 | ecosystem: Environmental > Aquatic > Freshwater > Lake > Lake biofilm | place: USA... | reverse complement strand
AGACCTGCTTCTGCAGCCATCTTTTGGATTCCTTCCCAACGGTCTTGACGAAAGTCAAGATTGACTACGTATACAGCATCCCAGAATTTGGAATAATCTTTCATTAGAACAATGATTTTGCGCTGACTGTTTCTTTCTTTTTTGGCCCTTCTTGGAAATCTGCGAGCTCGGGTATTCTCAAAACTTCTTCAGAGAATCCTTCGCCGATTTGTACTTCTACTCCTGCTTTCTCCAAGAAAGGATTGATCACCTTTGCGAGGAAAGTTCCTTTGCGAACTCCTTGTAAGAACTTAAACTGCAGTTCTTTGACCAAACGGAATCTTTTCTCCGGATTCGCTTCGAGTTCTTCGATCTTTTCGAACATTTCCTGCGGAGTCTTGACTCTTACATAGTGATCCTTTGGAACCAAAGAATACTGAGTATCGTAATCAGGGTGAAAGAATGGAACTACACCAACTCTTAACATTTCCGCGTATTTGCTGGTTACCCAGTCAGGACGAATCGGAATGATCAAAGTGTAACGCGTTTTCTTGAAGACAGCATCGATTTCATCAGGAGCGCGATAACCTTGGAATTGTGGGAATCCTTTGGTGAAGCGCGGATCCCACTTACCGTAGATATGATAGTCTTCAGAACCTGGACGATTAAGAATCCACTTCTTAAGAGCTTCAAGACGATAGTCGACTTCTTGCTTTCCGTAAGCAGACTGCATGGCTACGATTGAGAACTTGATGTCGCGATCTTCATTGTCTGGTGGAACGACTGCTTCACCGATGAGGTTCAGCTTTTCAATGCCAGAGTACTTAAGATAGAACTTCTCGGTAATTTCTTTTCCTGTTGTAGGCTCGGGGTATGTGTCGAAGTGGACCAACTCGATGTTGGCATTGTACTGTGCGATAGCTTCTTTAGGAGCATTCACCATGTCTCTCCACTTTTGAGTTTTCTTGATGTAGCGAGGGTCGGTCATGACCATCCACCAAGGAATTTTCGACATATTCAGCCAGTGTACCAACGGAGCACTGTAGATCAATGTCATATCCAAAGCACCCGTGAACTTGGTAGGATCTTTGATTCCAGGTATGATACCTGGGATGTTCACCATCGTCAGACCTTGTGTAGCGAACCCAATTCCAAAGTCGGGTTGCTCCAGATGTTGGATCTTGTTCCATAGATCCTTGTATCTTTCTTGTTCTTCTTTCGTGTGAGGGACCAAGTTGCCGTCTGGACCTTGACGTCTGCCAGGAGGTACTTGTACATCAAACTCCGAATAGATGTCACGAATAACTCCTCTTGGGTCGATCGCAATCTTTTCGTCACTGGTAAGTTTCTTCCAGTCACTGCGCTGCATGATCCAAATTTCGCTGATTGATGAATTTCTTGCGAGACCATAGAACAGCTTGAAGTATTCGGAGGTACCGTCAGATCTTTTTAGTTTTTCTTTACTGAATTTCATTGCAGATCCAATAGGAAAGATCGCAACTTTTATGTTATCTGTCTTCATGGGTTAAAAGTATTTCTTTAGTTCGGTTTTCCAGGTTTTCTCAAATGTTTTTATACTGAAGAGTGCTTCCAGTTCATCAAGAAGTTTTTCTCTTTCTTCGGGATGTTCATCAAAGTATTTCACCTTTTCAGCAATGTCTTGGTGTGAATGTACCACTAGTTTCGATTGTATATATGGCGGTACCTGGAGGGCAGCTGGATCGTATTGAGGATCCAGCAGCGGAAGGATTCTTAGCCTTGCGTACAAGATAGGACGAAAGTTCAAAGAATCATAAAAGGAAACGCAGCGGAACAAGATACCGTAGCGGAAGCGCTTGATGTGTTCTTCGTATTCTTCAGGCACCAAGTGTCCTTCATAGTGTGGGTGCGCCATCATCTCTTCGTGAAGATCTGCAAACACATCTTTAACTTTATTGAGGTAACGATCGTTCTGTCCTTTGCTGTGGAGAATTCCGTTGGATCTTTGTGGAATGTAAAGAGCCGCGTCAGGAACTCTTAAGTCTTTGAGATACTGTTCCCAAAGTTCCAGCCTTCCGCCTTTTTCTTGAAAGATCGTCCCAGCGAAGAATACCGAACGGTCTTTCTTGACGGTATCAGTAGTGAATGAAAGCAGATCTGTCTTCTTATTGCGGTTATCCCAAACAATGTGTTGTAGTTCTCCCAATGGAAACGAATAGAAGTCCCTAGTTCCTCTTTTGTCGTCTCGGAAATAGTATGCCTTAAACGGAATCTTTTCATACTCAAAGATAGGCGTATAAAACGCTGGGTCGTTGATGAAAGCGTAAGTCATGCCGAAGTCCGCAGATTCTTTGAATGCGTACTTGACCAAATTCGTAGAAACGTTCTTGAAGTGAGTTCCAAAAGCAAGTACTGAACATCTTGCATCGAATTTCTGTCCGACCTTTTCGTTGCCTTCTCGGATCTTCTGTCTTTCAAAGTCATCGGGATCCACCGCATCGTGAAACTCGTTGCGCCGGGTACACAATAGCGGATGTTCTTTCTTAGCGACGTATGAGGTCAGCGGTAAGATAAAGTCGATGGGATCAAATATAAGAATCTTCTTGAGGCTCTTGAAGTAGCCTTTGCCAAAGTTCATGGCAAATTCTTCAAGCAAGATGTTGCGATTGTATTCCCAATTCGTATCGTCACCATCGATTTCGGTCGCTCTTTTGAAGCGACGTTCTTTCAACTTGTTGAGGTACGATTGCTCCAGACCCCAGACTTGTCCAAACTTATAGAGGTCTTCGTTCTCACCTTCTTTGCCAGAGATCATGATGACATCGTGATCTTGTGATAGGAATTCTAAAATAGGTATCGAGAAACCCATGATGTACGTCATCTTCTTAAAGTTGCGCGGCATCATGCACAAGGCAATGGGTTTCCCTGTCAATTCTTTGTCATTGAGTTTAGTATACAACATATCCAGAAGTTCCTTTGAAGTTTTTGGATTCGATTAAGTTTAAGCAGCGGATTAAGAAGGCCTTCTGTCGACGAGGATCGTCTTCGTGAAACGGTATTGCTGTAAGAAGTAATAAGATTGACAAGTCTTTAAGCAATGGAACATCGTATCCGTGTTCTTGTAATTCTGCAATCAAGAAATGCTGAAGCTGTTGAGTGTTCTCGACCCAATCAATTTCAACAACTTCAAGGTTTTCTCTCTTAACAATTTTGTAACGTTCAGCCATCATCATAGAGTAGCCGCAGTAGAAATCTTGAAGTAGTTTGCCCATGTCGTAACGAAGATCACCTGCTGTACCTACTGCATCGCCGAAGCTACCTCTTGGATCCACGAACTTGATGTTGCCGCTATGAGGATCGTACACAATGTTGCCTAAGTGGCTGTCACCGTGAATAACACTTGACCAAACAGGATTCTTACAGAGCTCAAGCGCGGTTTCTTCAAAGAATTTCGTAATCAAGATTTGGTTTTCCGTTGAGGTAGGAACTGCCTTAAAGATATCAGCAAGACGATTGCGGTTTCTCTGGAAGTAATTCTTAAAGCACAGGAGATTAGCGTCGTCTTTTATTTTATCGAACATATCATCGCAGTAGAAAACTTCGTGATGCACTTTTAGTATCTTACGGATGATTTCGTGCCAAACATCGGTTCTTAAGTTGTCATAGACAAGAACTTCGTTTAAGGCAACACCCGGTTCAAGAGTCATTTCCAAAACACCCTTTTCACTTTCCAAAACTCTCGGACAGAACAAAGTCTGTACTTGGTCCAATGATTTGAACCAGTTCTTTTCTTGTTCGATTTTCTTTTTCTTACCTTCATCGGTAGAAGACTTACGAATCGTTCCGTAGAATGTATTGACCTCGATCTTGTTGAAACTGCGAGCAGTTCTTTTGAGAAGACGAGCCTTGGATTCGTAATATGAATTGAGCTCGCCACAGTCGTACCACTCGGTAGATTCGATTAGGCTCATAGGCTGTCCTACTTCTTTCATATAGTTCTTCAAGAGGGCTGCGATCTGATGTTCACCTTTGTGAGTAGGTGCTGCCATGCCGTCTTCAAGAGCATCTTCAAAAGCTGAGCGAGATTCAAAATTGTATACACCGATTAAAGCAAGGTTTGTTGGAACTTGTCCGTCTGGTTTGTCGTATAGACGACCTTCGTGATCCACCAAACACCAACGATGTGGGTCGGGAACTTGATGAACCGCTAAGAAGTCATCGCGAAAGTCAAAGTCTTCAAGACAGATAGTGTCTCCAAGCCAGACTGTCACCGGTCCTTTTTGGTCAGACGCGTTGGCGCCTAATTGAATCGCGTGAAGAGGACCTTTGCGTTCTACTTGATGTACGAACTTAAAGTTGATATTTGGGTAAACTCTTTTGACAAACTCTTGGATATCACCAAGTTCATTCTCGACCACGATGTACTCGGAAACTCTTGCTTGAGATTTTTCCAAGTGTTCTATAATGTAACTGATAAGCGGTCTGCCGTTGACTGGGATCATTGCTTTGCTAACACCTTTAGATAAAGGTTTCATACGAGAAGCAAGGCCGGCAGCCGGAATAATGACTGTCCTCATATTGCGTTTTGTTCTTGAATAATGTCTTCGAATTGATTTGGGTGTTTGAAAACAAACGCCTTCAAAGAAAGATTGCGATTGTCAATGTATATAGGATCTTCACCCCAGGGCTTGCCTGTGCGTATCTCGTGGCGCTTTACACCATGACGATCCATCCATTCTTTCAGGATAGGACCGTGAAATTCTTCGATCTTGTTAAGATCACCTTTGAAAGTGCGGTTGCCGCGAGCAGTAAAAAGAATGATTGTGTGACCTTCGTCGTAAAGGTAATTGATCCTTTCGATGGTCGGTGTGATAGGAACTGCGTTTGGGTAATCGTATGATCCGTCAGGTTTTTGCGGAGCATCACAAATAGTTCCGTCTATGTCGATGATAAATGTACTCATGATAAATTAGAATCTATGTATTTTATACTTAAGATCCAGGATAGTTCTTCCGCGACCTCATCATATATATCAAAGTCTTTCTGTGACTATTTCACATAAGTTCGGTACTCAACCCAGATAGTATCTCCGAGCTGTACGCTATTGTGGGAAGTGAACGTATGTCCGCAGTCGGTCGTGATTTGGTATTCGTAATCTGTCTGAAGGGTGTGTTTCTGTCCAGGAGAATACTCAATGATCTCGGTCACTACACAAGGCTTTTTCTTACTTGTGTATTTTACATTAGGCCATTTGCAAGAAGCTGCAAACGCTGCGGTTAAAAGTAGTAAGAAGGATAACTTTTTCATATACTGATTTGTACTTATATACAGATCATAAGAAAAAGTTTTAACAAGTCAATAAGTTGCCTTCTTCTGTTAGATAACGAGGAATGCTTGTCTTATCGTAACAGATTTGTGTTGATGCAGAAGTCCTGGCAATGTTTACGTTTTGCAGTTGTAAGTTTCTTGTGCAGTAACTTTCGTTGTGGAACCACGGAAACAAGAGTTCGTCGCCAGAGTCGAACATGTGTAAGTGATTTGTGTGAATACTGACGTATTTTTTTAAGACTTCTCTATTGCCGAAAACCATTTGATCATTAACACCTAATCGGTGATCATTGCCACTGGGTATAAAGATTGTGTTGTCGTCGTATGTATAGTCCCTAAAGTCGATCTTTTCGCTAAAAACTGTATCATACCTCATAAGTACATAGACATCGTATTCTTCGGGCGCAGTCACAAATGCAACGTATCGATTATGCCAAGAGTTTAGTACATTCTGTATGTTTGTATCTCCGTCCAACCGTGATTGGTAGTAATGACTATCGAACTTATGATAGTTAAAAGAAGGACTGTTCTCGTCCCTGTGATGAATGTAATGCACAGGGAGAAGAGATTCTTTATGATTCTTCTCCGTGTGCCAAAATGTTCTTCTGTGTCCTACGTATATCTGACAGACCCTCATTACTTTATCGTAGCGAATCCTACTCCCCAGTCGATCTTACTAACACAATGCTTGCGAACATCGAAAAGATCGGGCTTAAGTGCATTGATGATTCTTGAAGGACCTGGATGATAGTTTGTGTCGTGGTACCCGATGATGCCACCAGACTTCATATAGTCAACATACCAAAGTTCATCAATTACTTGGTTAATTGAGTGCCACCCATCGACAAAAAGAAAGTCGATTTTTGTGATACCCAATTCTTTGAATTTCTGAAGGATAACATCATAGTCTTCACTCTTGGCTTTTAGTGTGTAGACGTTAGGTCTTTCTGATTCTAAGTGCGTCTTGTCTTCGATGTCGATACCCAAGTAAATAGTATCATCATTTTTGTTGTTTATGAGTATTGTCGTCGAAGTATGATCGTAAAGGACTGATCCTTCTACTCTTGCCACGCCGATTTCCACAATTACTTTTGTCTTGTCTTTTACCTTTAGGAATTCATTAATCAGCGCATACTGATTGCAGTCGGAAAACTCTCTGTACATGTACTCGCCTGTTACTTTCTCGATTTCGATCAAGGCACGGTCTGTCCAATAATCTGGTGTGTCCCTGTCATCGATTTCATTGTCGTGGGTCCTAATGTCATACTTTAGGTACTTGTTTATTAACTTGTCTCTCATTGTTTTGTTGTTTTAGAAAATTCTGTAAGCAAGATCGGGTGAAAACTGTTGATATCCCCACTTCTCGATTGCTGATTTGTATTCTGGGTGATCTGTATCTTTATTGATTGCTTGTACCATTGCCTTACCTCCGGCGAGTGTTCCCATAGGGTGGCCGTGCATAGCACCTCCTACGTTTGCCATCCAATCAAAGCTGTCCAACAATCCATTAATGTATTGCACTAAACCAGGGTGCATTCCACAGCTAAGAGCTGGAACAACATTGTAGTGCCATAAAACTTTCAATGCATCTACGAGTTCTTCATCATCCTGATTCATATATCCACCGATCATACCTGCGTGGATAGAATCAGCCCCAGACCATCCAGCGATCTTACAGATCACGGGCCAGTAGATGTGGAAAGGTGCTCGTTTGTCGGTAAAAAACTTATCTCCACTCTTTTGGAAGTGAATCCAAAGATCGGGATTCTGTTTACGAATAGCTCGGTAAACACCAAGTCCACTCCATACGTTTATGTGAATTCCGTTGCCTCCGTTGTCAGCGACGAACTGGGCTCTTTGCAGAGCGTAAGGACTGTCCCCGTTGATACAGAAACAATAGATCACATCAGGAGCGTTTTCTTTCAGCCAGTTGCTGATAAGTGGAACTCTTTCTTCAAGTGGACAGTGATCTGGGTTTCCTAAAAGTTCATCTTCTTTAATGAAGTTTACACCTCCTTCTACCATTTCTTTCACAGCTTCAAGCAGAACTTCAGGGCTCATACCGACTTTTGGCTTGATGATACCGCCAAAGAAAGGTTTGCCTTCAACACCATTAAACTTTCTGAATCCGTCAATTCCGTATGCTGGTTTCAGAGCAAATGTTTTTTCTACTTCATCGGGAAGAACTACATCGAGTATTTGACATTTCTGTAGTTCCAAAATATCGACTTGCCCGCCTGCAATGTGGCACAGAATTTGTGAAACACCGTCTTCTTCGAGATTTATGTTTGCGAGAGGAAACGCAATCTGTACGATTCCGCTTTTTTGGTTTCTCAATACTTCCTCATCCTCGAGAATAAAACAGCTGTGATCTAAGAACATTTTCTCGGTTTCCCAAACACTACGATTGTTAGGATTTCCGATGCTCTGTCCGATAGATAAATTCCAAGCTGCTTCTCTTAAGTTGGTTTTTGCTTCTAAGAAGTAAGTAACGATAAAGTACTTTGACTTATCAATTTCTTTTGTGAATATGTTTATCATAGATTTGATTATTAGACAGTATATTTATCTCCTATCACAGAGGGTGTCTTTATGACGATTACTTCGCAGTCTTCTAAGAAGACTGGATCAGCAACCTCGTACTTATTGATAACGAAGACATCTCCGCTTTTGAGTTCTTGACCCTGGATGATCATTCTTCCTCTAAGAAGGAAAGTGATCTCGTCCGCTTCTTTATGATAGTGAGCGTCCCACTTTTCGCCGGCTGGGTGAAGTTTGTATCCTACCTCAAATTGGTCGGTCTTAAAGGCAGCAGGGTCAAAGTTACCTATGAACCACCCGCTAGTCATTTCTTCAATTCTGTGTATTTTCATTTTGTGATTGATTGATATTTTTCTAGATCTTCTGGAACTCCGATTGGAAAATGTAAGTTAAAAAAGTAAGGCAGAACCTTCTTGCCATCTTTAATCATGTAGTTGTAAGTTGGCGCTACGTAAAACTCTCCGTTGTAGCGATCATTCTGTGCGATCATTTCCTCGGCTGACTTGACGAAGTACTTACCCTGTTTCCAATAGTGAAGACCATTGGTCGCAAGATTGCTGATTACGATTTTTTCTTTGACTTCCACTACTTCCCCGTTAGGGTCCACTTTAATATAGCTATTCTTTTTACTTGAAGAAAGAAAACAACCTAAGAATCCATCAGCGTCCGTAACACGAGCGAAAGATTCTATGTAGCCAGGATTGAAGTCCCATATCATCTGATCGCAATTCACAATGACCAACGGATTGTCGTTGTCAATGTGTTCTTTTGCAATTAGAGCACTGCAAGCAGGACCGTCTGTGATTGTGTCTACCGTTAGTATAAGACAGTCAGATCCTGCTTCACCTTTTACATGTTGCCTAAATTCTTCAAGACTAATCTGCTCTGTGTTGATCACAAATATAAAGCGATAGTCTGTATGACGCAGATTTTTGATCACTTCTCTGATCATAGAATCACTGACTACTTCAATGAAAGGCTTGAACTTTTTGTAGCCTGCGCTGGTAAACCTAAAACCCGCACCGGCAAGAGGTATCAAAATGTTTGTTTTCATAAATTTCGATTGTCTATGTGGACAATAACTTGCTTATAGTATTCTAAAAAATGTTCGTTCCAAAGGTCCCACATAATGTCAACACAGTCAACCGCATGAACTCTAAAGTTTGGATGGTGCGCTAAAAAGTTGTCGCGAAATTGTCTAAACAACATGTTTTGCTCAGGATTTTCTAAGTGAAACTCTCCTACGATAACATCAACATTATTGCGAAGAAACGGATAGTGCTCAGGTAAAAAGATTGCGTACTCTCCACCTTCACAGTCTGTCTTTAGAAAATTTATGTGTTTTAGACCATACAGTTCAACTAAAGATTTGAATGTGATGGTCTCAACCGGACCGCTATAGTAGTATGTTTGTATCTCATCAGTGGATCCATTACCTTTAGTGATTGCTTTGTTCAGGTGAGTGACAGGATGACCCATAGTGTTCTTAACTAAACAAGGAAACTCTGTCTTAGACGGTTCTACGCAAAGAACGAACTTGGGCTTCTTTGGTAGAATGGAATATGTCCAGATGCCTGTGCTTGCTCCGACGTCGAGAACAATGTCACCTTCGTTTACTTCGTGGTGAATGTTGTATATTCTGTGAGTGCCGAACTCAAGTGTTAAAAGCTCCTTGGTCCTTTCATCGGTAGGCCCCCACTCGTAGTTGCTTAGATCTATTTGTGATTCGTTATTCATGTTCATTGGTATTTTTCTAAATTCGTTCTTCTAACGCACGGTCCATCGAAAGATTCCCACCAAGTGTGAGGTTTGTCGAAGGCAAAGATCGCTGGAATGATTAGGTCTTTTTCGTTCCACCAAAACCATCGCCATATATCAGCAACATCATTTGTCATAGCAAAAGCTACTCGGTATTCTTCTCGTATGTCATATACTCGTAATCCCGCTTCAACAAAAGAATATCCAAAGTTGTGCTGGACTTTTTCTTGAACTTTATAGTCGTTGGTGTTGTTATCGTGAGGTAAACAACCATGTTTTTCCCATACTCTATCAAGAGCTTCTCTAGATGCTATGCCAAAGCAATGACCGGCATGTGCTTTTTCTTCATTCCAAAAGTCTTCGCATCTTTGTATAGCGCAAAGATATCCAGAGTCCGGAAGACTGTTATACTTACGTATTAGGTACTCGTCCCAGCTGTCTTCAACTAAAAAGTAATCATCTTCGTTGAATATAAAGTAGTCATAATCATTTCGCAATCGTTTGAAGCTATCGGAAAAAGATCCGTAACTTAGTCCAACGTTCTTTCTTAAGAACAACTCAACTTTTGTGTTCTGAATACTTTTGGGAATAAGAGAAATTGCTTCATTGACCCAGGTAAGATGATCTTGCTCAAAGTTTATGCTGAAGACTATTTTGTCAAGGTTGTGTTTATGATTACTTAAGGTCTCTATTTGTTTTTTCAAAAAACATAAACGATCCGAGTGATATTCTTCTACAGTTTTTCTACGTTCTCCGAAGTACATATTGACAACATAACATGTTCTTTTCCTTTGGTACTGCTGATCGACTATGTTTATGTAGTACGTAGGGTGGCCGAATCGCAAAGGAGCAGGTATGAACAGCGGACGTGCGTTCCAGTGAAAATAATTGTCGATAAAGTGATCGAAATCAGGGACTGCATGTTTGAGATGAGGACCCATGTCGTGAGGCACTGAATAATCTTCGCGTATGTCATAGATGTTATATCCTAACTTAAAGATTTCGTAAGTCTGTGAAACCTGGCCTTCTTGTTCTTCAAGCCCGTACCTTTCTTCCAGATCATTAATCTTTTTCTTACCATGAGGAAGACAACCAAATTTGTTGAAAAGTTCATCAAGTATAGCACTTGATGATATTCCTACACTGTTACCTGCGTGTGTTACCCAAGGTGTACCAGGAGCAGGATTCATTGCCACACCGCAAAGATAACCTATGTTTGTATATGATTTGAACTTATCAACCAAATAGTTATCAAAGTCATTTTGAACAAAAAAGTAATCATCTTCGTTGAATATGTAATAGTCAAACTGCTTGCGATACTTTTCGTACACATCTGACCAAGCTCCGTAGCTCATTCCGTAGTTTTCACGCGGTATAAGTTCTACTTCAGTATTGTTTATTTTTGATGGTACGATATTTTTTGCTTCTTCGAAAAAGTGTTTGTGTTCTTCTTCCAAGTTAAAAACGAATACGATCTTGTCCAGCTTATGAGAAACTTCTTCTAAAGATTTTACGTGCTCTCTTACATACGAAAGACGATCCTCGTTGTACTGAGAAACAGCACATCGACGATCACCGAAGTAAACACAGCAAACGTAACAGACTTTATTTCCACTCATGATTTAATATAGACATTATGATTGAATCCACATAAGTACCGTTCTTGTTTACTTCTTGTCTCTTTTTACCTTCAAACTTAAAACCTATTTTGCTATAAAGAGCAATGGCTCTTTCGTTGGTAGCAAGTACTTCAAGAGATACTTTATGAAGATGGTAGTAGTCGAATAAGTACGATATGAATTTTGGGTATATCGTCTTAGCATAACCGTTCCCTTGAAATTTAGGATGTATGTCAGCGCCTATGTATATGTTTCTATTCTGTTCTGAATGATTGCTTAGTCTAAAGTAACCAATGTTTTCGTTACCTCTCATGATTATGTAATAGTCGGGCTTAAACCGTTCAAACCACTTATTGGTTTCTTCCAATGAAAACCTACGAGAATCATGCAGGTATTCATCAGCGACCAAGTTGCGCACCTCATTCAGAAAAGGCAAGTGTTCTTTTTCGAGTTTCTTAAATGATATTAGTTCGTCTGCCATTCTTTCCAGTGTTGATCTATCAAAGAAAAGCCTTCGTGTTGTACCGCGATAGGTTTGTACATAGCACCCATTCTTGAAGGCCCTCTTGTGTGAAACGCCATGTTAAACCAGATATCAGGTGTTTCCCAAGGCCTATATGCAATTTCCGACATAATGAATTCTCTTTCAAAATTGGGTATCATTACACAGTGAGCACATATGATCTTGTCGCTAATGTAAGAATGCGGGTGTTCATCGTCTGTGTAGTAGACTGGTGAATCTTGGTTGAATCCAAATGTGTAGTACGATATCTTATTCTTTTCACAAAACTGCAAAGCTCTTTTGA
>Ga0315902_10010880_pt1 | contig 12010 bp, 15 predicted proteins | sample LakEriMetagenome_9_FD_203523 | JGI IMG/M metagenome (GOLD analysis project Ga0315902, IMG submission 203523) | Freshwater fungal communities from buoy surface, Lake Erie, Ohio, United States - Buoy 12 MA117 | ecosystem: Environmental > Aquatic > Freshwater > Lake > Lake biofilm | place: USA... | reverse complement strand
CCTTATTCTTGGAATATGAGTCAGTAGTTCTGCGAGAAGAAATTATTACCCAATGTACTTTGACAAAACAGGAGATTTTGATATTACTTGATGCTTTTATGAGTGTCTGTCAATGGATTGATATTTACTATTTGTGGAGACCTAACTTGAGAGACGAAGCAGATAACCATTTAATAGAACTAGCGATCGCAGGTAATGCTCAAATTATTGCCACAAAAAATATCAAAGATTTCTTAAACAGCGATCTCATCTTCCCCAACTTATCCATTCTCAAGCCAGAACAAATCGTTAGGAGATAAAACTTATGGCAACTTTAACAATTCGACTTCCCGATGATAAACATACAAGATTAAAGGAACTAGCTCAGTCACGAGGAATTAGCATCAATAAGCTTATGGAAGAGTTATCAACTATTGTTCTTGCTGAATTCGATACCTACAACAGATTTAAAGTAATGGCAGCAAGAGGTAATGTTCAAGAAGGTCTACGAATACTAGATAAATTAGATGCAAAAACATGAGTAAATTTCAAATGTTTGATTCTGTTACCTTAAATCAAGAGATTCAGCTTCACTCTGGTGGAATTGCCCCACAAGGAACTGATGGTGCGATCGTGGAAATCTTTAAAGATGGCGAAGCCTACAAAGCGACAAACAGAAAGTAAAACAGCAACTTTTAGCATTACTAGAACTACTTCCAGAAGAATCAATACTGCAAGTTAAAGACTTCGCAGAATTTCTTTGTTACAAGCAAAAAGCTACATCAACCTCAGTAGTTTCCCAAAAATGACGAAAATTGCAATCTGTATAAAGCGCTATTGGCAGGAAAACAACCATGAAAGTTAAATACGATACAGAAGCAGATATTCTCATTTTCATCCTGCAAGACGACTTGCCGTGCGATGCAATATCCGAGCAAGGCGGCGTAATATTTAGCTACAACGAAGTACAAGAACCCGTTAGCATTGAGTTTTTAAATGCCTCTAAGCGTCAACTGTTCAATCCTAGCGAAATCAATTTAGTTGTTTCAAGATAATTAGTTTCGCTAGTTCGCGATCGCTCTTGTCAAAGCTACTATCCGATAGGCTGAGAGTTCCCCATCCCGATGCTTTGGCTAGTTCTATTTGCTGGTCAGGTTCGCCAATTTGGATGGATTTCGATAGGGCGATCGCCTCTACTGTTGCTTCGGCTTTTATCCGTAAAGAACTGTCAAAATGCTCTTCAATTTCTGGGGTAATTTCAAACATAGGATTTTGTGCATTTGGCAAACTTTCAGTTGTTATGCGTTTGTTCTTGAGAGCTGGCGCTAGCCATCGGCACAAAAAAAGGCAAGACTTTAGCTGTCCTGCCTTTTTTTGTATTGGTTCAAAAATCCTCTATTTAGCTTTGCCTTGAGTTTTTAGCCAATCACTTAGATCAGCGATCGTCTCTAAGTCAAATAATGCTTCGGCTAGATTTTCTAGCTGTTTTGCCGATAGTTTGTTTACCTTGCCCCGTAAACTTGGGCTAATCTGTCCAAATTTGCGATTGAGCAGCCGCAATAGCATCGTAGCTTGCCTTTACCAGTCCGCGCTTCTCGCCTCGTAGCTCTCCTTCTTCTCTTGCTTCTTGATATACACGGGTCAGCTTTAAATCGCTGTGTGTAAACATTGTCTCAATCTCCTGCCGACTCAGTTTCGGGAATTTATACACCAAAACCGTCTCTATTAATTCTAATACCTGCTCTTGAATTTCGGGATCATTATAGTCATTTACCCCATCAAAATATACAAAATCTTTGGAAGTAGCAGTAGACTGTCGAATATGATGGGAAATCATGGGGCTGATTGTGCCATTTACAACTATTCTTAGTTATATAAAAAATCCATTTAGCACTTCCTAATCAGTATGTTTTGGTTAGCGCTTGCATTATTAAATGCTTTCTCAAGAAGGGGGGCTATAGCACCCCTTCTTATTTCAATTACAAAAATTTTTGTTTCGCAGAAAAATATTGTATTTACCTAGCTTCAGGAGATGTGGTCACTTTTTTTGGTGAAGGAATTAAATAAGCGATAACTGCACCACCAATAAAACCTGCTACATTGCGAACAATGGGAACCCATTCACTAGTGCGCGTCAGTACTGGACCCAGACCAAATGAAATAAATAGCATGCCCCAAAGTGGGGTGAAGATTAGCGCCCATTTCCAAGCAAATATTTCTCCTTCTTTACGAGGATGCCCTGCAAACCCAAAGATTACACCACCGACAATGGAAGTAATCAGCGTCAAAATCCATTGCTCTTGAGGAATGCCTGGGACAACTGCACAGCCATCTTGGTCGAGACAAGTTGCGATCGCATCAATAGCCGACAAGATCGATTGGTCATACCCTTGCTCACGCACATAGAACTGGTTGCCATAACGTGACTGCAACTCAATCCAAAAACTACGTGATAGTAACGGATACACCGCATCACCGACGCTAAAGTTTAGTAAGTTGCGGCCACGCCCATCAGCAACAAGCATAACGCTGCTCTCATCTAGCCCCCAAAACTCCTTAACTGCTCGCCCTGGGGTGCGATCAACTTGGGTAAGAACCCGCAATTTCCAGCCTGTTTGCTCTTCAAATTTAGTTAATTTTTGATCAAGGGCTAACTCTTCAGACTCAGTTAAAAAACGCCCCAAATCGATTACGTTTGTGTACTTTTCAGGCAATAGCTCTGGTGCATCAAAAGCATGAGATGCAGGAATATGGGTGAAAGCGATCGCTAAGGGCAACATTATGGCGATCGCGATCTTGCTAAATCTCTGAATAATCTTTGGTAAGGAGAACTTAATCATGATTTTTTTAAAGTTTAAATTTAATTAAAATTAAAGGCAGATCTTAATATTTCTTAATATCTTAGCAACAGTATATAGTTAAAGATACTTTCTCTCCGTATTTTTTTCCTATGGCAAGCCCAATCCAGTGGTATCCAGGTCATATCGCCAAAGCTGAAAAGCAGTTGTTAGAACAACTAAAATTGGTTGATGTGGTCATTGAAGTGCGTGATTCGCGCATTTTAATGTCTAGTAAGCACCCGAAAATTGAAAAATGGGTGGAGGGAAAGTCGCACATTTTAGTATGCAATCGCATTGATGCCATCACCTCAAACGTAAAAACACAGTGGATGCGATGGTTTTCCGAGCAGGATCGCATGGCGTATTTCACTGATGCTCAGGCTGGCAAAGGCATGGTGGATTTGCTCAAGGCGGCTCAAGTCGCAGGTGAGAAAGTAAATGAACGGCGGCACGGACGGGGCATGTTGCCCCGTCCTGTACGTGCAGTTGTAGTCGGGTTCCCTAATGTCGGCAAATCGGCACTGATTAATCGGTTGCTTAAGAAAAGGGTAGTGGCGAGTTCCAATAAAGCGGGAGTAACCCGCCAGTTGCGCTGGATTAGGATTTCTGATCAGATCGAGTTGCTCGATACCCCTGGGGTAATTCCCCCTTTGCTCCATGACCAAGATGCGGCGATGAAACTAGCTATTTGTGATGATATCGGTCAGGCGGCTTACGACAATGTCTTAGTAGCTGCGGAAGCCGTAGATTTGCTGATTAAGCTCAATGCGAAATTGAGCAGTCGTTACGTCATTGATCCTGCGACGGTAACTTCAGGTATTGAGTACATTCATGAAGTTGCTGCTTTAAATAAATTTCAAGGCGATTTAGATAAAGTTGCAAGGCTAATTTTGTATGATTTTCGTAAGGGCAAGCTGGGAGCGATCGCACTAGAAATGCCACCTCAATAGTATTTATAGTGAAGCCCTGCAATAAATTGCGTACTGAAAGCTCAAACCCTTTGAAACGGGTTAATTTAGAATTATTCTTTAGTCTGCTTCAGCAGACTTTAGCTTTTAGCCAAGAACTTGAGTTCTTGGTTTATTTTCAACTAGCATTACTAAGAATTTATATGATAAGAATAGGCGACGCGAAGCGCCGCCTATTCTTATCTGTTTAACACTAACCATTACTCAACCAGATGACAAGCAAAATTTATTTAAAAGGCGTAAGGGCATATGGATATGTGGGATATCTGCCCGAAGAAAATGTACTAGGACAATGGTTTGAGGTCGAGGCAACCCTATGGGTAGATTTTGAGAAGGCTACACATAATGACGAAATTGAAGATACGGTTAATTATGTCTCCTGCATTCGCAAGATTGAAAATCTAATTCAGACCCAGAAATTTAAACTGATCGAGAGATTGGTTGGTGCGATCGCAGACAGTCTGCTCGAAGACGAAAAAATTGCACAGGTCGAAGTACGAGTGATCAAGCAACCGCCAATTCCTAATTTTCTAGGCTCTGTTGCCGTAGAAATTGTGCGATCGCGCTCTCAAGTCACCTCCACAAATACAAGTACAAAATCAGAATCAACACCAGAAGCCATATCTCTACCCCAATCACCAATCACCGAATCCCAATTACCAATCACCAGTTCCACCGAATCCAAAATCATTAGCATCCACACTGACGGGGCTTGCTCCAAAAATCCAGGTCCTGGCGGTTGGGGCGTAGTCATCCATTTCTCCGATGGCAGTACCAAAGAACTCGGCGGTGGTATCCGAGAAACAACTAACAATCAAATGGAACTACAAGGTGCGATCACAGCTTTAGAATTTCTCTCCACTCACAAACAATCCACTCCCGTCGATCTCTATACCGATAGTAAATATGTGCTAGATGGGATTACCAAATGGATTAAAGGCTGGAAAAAGAACGGGTGGAAAACCAAGGACAATAAGCCTGTCAAAAATCAAGAATTTTGGCAACAACTCGATCCTCTCAATTCATCAAATATTCGATGGCATTGGGTAGAGGGACATTCTGGCGATCCTGATAACGAAAGATGCGATGCGATCGCCCGCAGCTACACCGCCAAATATGCCTAAAAAACGATTTTGGGAATTATATTATGAGACTTTTTTATCTTTTTTTAGATCCTAATTTGTTTTATGAGTGAATTAAATTCAGGCTTTTTTTTACATTTTTCTTCTAATCGATTAATAGAATATATAGAAAAAATTTTGCTTTTTGAGTATTTAGAGACAGGTTCTCCATGGGTAAGCAAGAATGAATTATATTTATTATTCGCTAAGAAACATGGGATTGAATTAAATGATATAATTAAGAATTTAGGATATGAGAATGAATTAAAAAAATTCTTAATTCAAAGCAAAAGTTTCTCAATATATCCTACACAATCATATGATGATTTCTATGTTGCTATGTTGCAGATTGTTGTTCCAAATTCGGATAAGAAGGCATCTTTAACAAAATTCACAATCAAGAAACCTTGGAAAGCTGATGGGCGTTTAATAAATTTTTTGAAATCTGAAGGTGCAGTTGAAACAGGATATTTGCAATCGGGTAAATCCAAACTCAAAAGTACACAGCACAAGAAAAAATTAGAGATTCCGATATGCATAGAATCAATTGATGATCTACAAGTAGCTTTAGTAGAGATTATTGACAACACTTTAGAAGAGACTGGTTATAGTACTATTAGTTCTTCCGAATTAAGTAAAAGTTTTTTGAAGTATTATCAAAAGCCGATAAGAAGTGTAGTGAAAAACGTATCTCCTAACAAAAAACTGATTGAGATAATTGAAGAAATTCCAAACTTTAATATCCAAAAGTCTAATAATGGCTGGAGTATCAGTAAAATGAATAATTGAAGTAAATGTCTATAGCAGTTCTGAATGAAATGTCAGCTTAATATTTTAGTTTATGACATAAACAAGGAGGTGATTGTCAAATGGAAAATCCAGAAAAAATCCAGACTTATCGCACGATCATCAAACAAATTCTCAATCAACATGCCTCTTATAAACCCTCACACGGCGAATTTGAAATGCAAACCCTCTTTGATAACGAACAGGATCGATATCAAGTACTAGCAATTGGTTGGAATCAAGACAAACGTATCTATGGTTGCTCAATGCATCTTGACATTAGAGCAGGGAAAATCTGGATTCAAGCGAACAATACAGAAATAGATATTGCTGAAGCACTTGTCGCCCAAGGAGTCCCCAAAGAAGATATTGTGATTGGCTTGCAGCCTGACTATTTGAGGAAATATACAGGATATGCGATCGCCTAGATAAGATAGCCCATCTTAGAATTTCTTCTAATCTCTACCATAAAATTATAGATTTAAAAGAGGATCGCTAAAAATGCCCTCTCCCTTTCCTGGAATGAATCCTTATCTAGAAAATCCTGAACTATGGTCGGCTGTACATAGTCGATTAATTGTGGCGATCGCTGATGTCCTCGCTGACACCATTAGCCAAGACTATCGCATTGAAATCGAAAAGCGCACCTATTGGAGCGATGAAACGGGAGACGATCTGCTCATTGGGATACCAGATGTTTCTTTGCTTAGTCGAAGTACAACAAGCAGCGAAAAAAATATTACCACCGCAGTTGCCGAGCGAACAGCGATCGCCCCAACTCGTATTATTTTGCCAACCTATGAAGAAATTAGCGAACGCTATCTAGAAATTCGTGAAGTCCAAACAGGAAAAGTGATCACTGCGATCGAGATACTTTCTCCTAAAAACAAAAAAACAGGTGAGGGACGCGAAGCTTATCTCCGCAAAAGAAGGCGAGTTTTACAAACCCAAACTCATTTTGTGGAAATTGATCTCTTAAGAACTAATCCATCTTTTTTACAAGGACAACTTCCTGCGTCTGATTATCATATTTTGGTCAGTCGTAGCCACGATCGCCCTGCTGCTGATTTATATGCGTTTTCAATTCGCGATCGCATTCCTAATTTCTCTATTCCGCTACGCTTAGGCGAATCAGAGCCGATACTAGACTTGCAAATTTTAGTGGATCGGGTTTATCAGCGCGGACGTTATGACTTAGTGATCGACTATTCGCAACCCACACAACCACGTTTGAATAGTGAAGATGAAATTTGGGCAAGCAGCCTTCTCACGAGCAGCTAACATTTGCCGCAATATCGAAAACTCAACATCCATACTTTCATAAGCCGCAAAAGTTTCAGGATTGGATAAAGCTTTAGCTTTTAGTTCAGCATGATCCATTATTTTTAACCTCCAATAGACGCGATCGCCCTATAAACACCTCAAATAGCGATCTCCCAAATTCTCACCTTCAGAATTCCCCACAACGGCAGTTGCTTCATAAACACCAAAAAAGCGATCACCCAAATCCTCATTGCATCTAGATTACTAGCAGTCTACCTAATCATCTTTGCTAGGTTAGTAAAAATCGTGTTTACTAATTTTACACAAAAAAAGAGATGTTTATAAAAGCAAAAGGTGAGTTGTAACGTTTATTTTGACAAATTCATGCTGTCCACTATATCAAAACCACCATTTATAAAATTAGTTCCTCCAATTTGCTTGACAAAGTCCCTTTTTTAGCGTATATTTGGTGTAATTAGTAAGATATAAAATCAATAATGAGTAAAACAATTCAATCGGTAATTTCCCGTCAGAACGCTATATCGGAGGGCGGTGGAGATTCTTTAGGTTTGCCTGTTTACGGTAGCTATGCTATTTGCAACTTGAGAGGAGGTATTGGTAAAACTTCGTTGGCATTTAATTTGTCATACCTAACCGATCATCTTTTGGCTGTGGATACCTGTCCGCAAGGAAATTTGTCATACTTTTATGACAACAGCTACTATCAAAACGTTTCAACAACAGTAAACGATATGTTATTACCATATCTTTTTAATGGACTAGCACGAGCAAGCCGCGTTGCCCAACGGATTGGTGCAACAAACAGTTTCTTTTCGGGAAAGGATAGTTACTTCCTGCCTTCCTCCAGCGAGTTATACACACTTCCTTCCCAAATGGCTAATGCTATTGCAGGAGCAAATCTATTGCCATCTCCTCAAAAGAATACAGTTGTTGATAACCTCCTTTACTCACTTAAGGCTGAGATTTTGCGTGAGCAGCAGGAGACCGAGACCAGCAAATGCCTTATTGATACGTCGCCATTCTTTTCTGGGTGTACTCATCTTGCTTGGCACGCTGTTGATGCTTTGGTTATCCCAGTCAGAACCGATAAGCAATCTATCAACTCTTTGGCACTCCTTTTGAAAACTCTATCGAATCCAGGAAGCGAGTTCCGTCGTACGATGCCGACAGACAATCATACGCCAAAAATTCAAATGGTTGTTTTGACTGGATGTGGCTGGAGTACACGCGCGGAAGCAAGAAACGAACCAAATCAACAAACAAAAGTTTTTTTAGAAGAGGTTTATGACATCGTAAGTCGAAATATCGCGCATTTCACAACTAATGATCCGAGCAGTCACATCGTTCTATCTGATGATTTTCTAGGATCTGGTCGAATATCTTCGGCACTATCTAAACCTATTGAATTAATGAATCCAGGAGATTCAACACGAATCAACAGAATTAAAACAGATGTAAATGCCTCAGTTGATAAAATCAAGAACCAGTTAAGATTTATCAGCAAAAATCTTTGGTAATTGAAAATAAGTATAGTTGGTAGAGTTATTCTCATGTCATAAGAATCAATATCGTTTCTAATAGTTTCTCCATCTACACTGACTGTCGTCTAGAAACTTCCGACTTTGTAATCGCCCCTAAGCCTCACTTCCTAAATTGAGGCTTAGGGGCGATTTAAACATGAAGATCGGGCGGAGCAAAATCAAAGGGTAACTCGTTATTAATTGCTTGAATTTGCTTTGACTCGTATGCATTAACCTCATTGATATAAGGCACAAGAATTTGCTTGAGCCGATCGCGATAAAAGCGGTGCAAACTATAATTTGGAGTCGCTGGAAAGCCGCGCCGCTTTTTGTGTTGACCACCTGCCCCTGGGTCAAAGCGTTTAATTCCCTGTGCGATCGCCCATTCGATCGGCTTGTAATAGCAAGCATTAAAATGCAAACAATCAATTTCTTGTAACGCCCCCCAATAACGTCCAAATAATTGATCATCTTTGCGAATACAAAATGACATCCCGACAGGCTGCGGATGATCCGCGATCTCACCTGCTACAAACACAAGGCGATCGCGAAAACTATGGGCGAGGTTTTCAAAAAACTTGCGATTTAAATATTTGCTACCGCCCCAAAATTTATTGCAATGATCGTTATACAGCTCATACATATAGCCATAAAAATAATGCGGAATCTCTTCACCCGTATAAACGCGCATGTTAATTCCTGTACTTTCCACCGATTTACGTTCACGTTTAATATTTCGGCGCTGATTGGCATTAAAATTTTTGAGATAATCATCAAAATCGGTAAATTCTTGATTTTCCCAAACATAACTATGGTGCATCCAAGTTGTAAATCCCCGCGACTCCAACTCATGCTTCCAACTGGGATCGACATATAAAAAATTACAACCTGACATCTGATGTTTGTCGCAGAGGCGATCAATCTCCGCAAGCATTAGGTCATAGATTTTTGATACCTCATCAGCGCGATCGCAAAGCTCAGGATGTACCAAAAAGCGATAACCCACCGCAGGCGTAAATGGAGCCATGCCCAATAATTTCGGATAATACTCAATCCCCAATCGATAGGACAAATCCGCCCATTGATGGTCAAACACAAACTCACCTTGGCTATGCCCTTTTAAATACAAAGGAGCAGACGCAACCAATACATCGCCTTGCCATACCAACAAATGACTAGGTAACCATCCCTGCTGTGCGATCGCACAACCAGAAGATTCCAAATTCGAGAGCCATTCCCATTCAAAAAAAGGAGTAGCCAAAGGTTTTGCGAGAATATTCCATGCTTCAGACTTAACCTTATTAACTGTATCCACCCAAGTCGTCTTATAACGGGAAGCTTGTTGCAGCATAGTGAAAGTCTTGGCAATGTTAAGTAAAGTATTTAGTATACATAGCTTAACAAATTAAGTTATTTACAATAATTTTACGTTGTTACTTTTAAATAGTTCTTTGCACACCACTATTTCTTGACTGGGAAGGGAATAGAACATAAAACCCAAAATAAAAGTGGCGGTGCTTCGTGCTGCCACTTTTATTTTGGGTTTAGATTTGTCTTATCTCTTTTACTACTATGTAATCCCAAATAAAATTTTTCATTTGACAGCCTGTCTTTTGACATTTCTCATTAAGCAACAAATACTAGAAGGTTGATCGATTGAATTTGCTGTATAGGCATTCACTATATAGGCTGAGTCAATTGGTTTAACTTGTGTGGAGTAAAGTTGTAAATATGAGTCTTTTAAAGTTGCTATTATTAGCATCTAGTTTTTTATCGGCGTTTTGGGGTTTGGCTAATGCGGTTAATGCAGAACCATTAACTGTTGAGGAAATGCGATCGCAAGCCTCTCACCGCAGTTCAGATTTAAGGTCAATATCTTCTACTCAGCCAGCAACATCTCAACCGATCTCCCAAAGCACGGTTGAAGATGACAGCGATGAAACCGAAATCCGAGTGACAGGTACGAAATCGCCTTTCGCTCCTAGTTCTTCCCCCACTTATATCATTCCTAAATCCGAAATCGAACAGCAAAACCCCAGTACCGCCGCCGAGTTATTACGCAGCTTGCCTGGATTTGCGATTAATGATTATGGCTTTGGTGCTGATATTCATACAGGTACATTCCTCCGTGGCTTTTCGATCAATCAATCCATATTTCAAATCAATGGGCGCTCCTTTGGCAGCAACGTTAGTACCTATCACGGTGGGACTGATCTCAATGGTATTCCTGCCGATGCGATCGATCGGGTAGAACTCACAGGTGGCACTAGCGCCACACTCTACGGTTCGGAAGCCTTTGGTGGAGTGATCAACCTTACCACCAAAAAAGAACCACAACCACTCAAAGCAACCGCAGGAGTTGAGATTGGTTCCTATGGCTATCAGCGCTATCGAGTTGGCTATGGCGGCACTCTAGATAATGTCAACTTCCGTTTGGGGTATGAGCGGTTTAGCACTGATAATAACTATCCTGTGCCAGTGGGAGCCGCTAACCGTAACCCTGCTGATGGCAGATTGTTTAATGGCGACACCCGCATTGACAATTTCTATGGCAGCGTTGAAGCCCCCCTTGATTCTCGCAATTCCTTTAGCCTTGAAGCATATAAGACTGCTAGTCGGCGCGGACTGCTCTATTTTGGATTCCCACTACAACGCGATCGCCTTGATCACGATCTGCTGAACATCGGCGCAACTGTAACGACCAAACTGGGGGATGGTAATAACTCCACTCTCAAAACCACGATCGGTTACAACCAAGACTTTTTCAATACTTACGGGCCAGCAGGAGGATTCTTTCGGACTGGTTCTTTGGATTCTAAAGCCCTAAGTGGACGTGTAGAAAATCAATGGCAAATCTCACCCACCTACAAGCTCACATCAGGATTGGATATTAATAGTAGTTCCATTCGTGGCGATGTGTTTATTAGCGGTTCTTCTTTTAGTGCGAATAATGGTGTGGTCAGTCGCGATCGCTTGCTAGTAGCTTTATTTGCCCTAAATACTTTGCAGCTTGACGACAATTTTCAGCTAGAGCTAGGCTTGCGCCAAAATTTTACCAATGATTTTGGTAGTTATCTCAACCCCACAGTTGGGACTAGATGGAATATCACGCCCGATTTAATCTTCCGCAACAGCTTAGCCGTTCTTCAGCGTAACCCAGGACTCGATCAGCTATATGTTCCTGATAGCATTCATAGGTGGCTTCCCAATCCTAACTTGGTTCCTGAAAAGGGCGTGGCTTACACCGCAGGATTTGATTTGAATCTTTCCAAATCCTTTGTTGCCCAGTTGACCTATTTTGGTAGCAGTCTAAGCGATCGCCTTGGAATTATTGCGGGACGTTGGGAAAATGTGGGACAGGTGAGTACCAATGGTATTGAAGCAGCTTTAAAGTTGCAAATCACCCCTGAGTTTTCATCCTTCTTCAATTACACCTACACCGATGCCAAGGTTACTAGTAGTAGAACTGCTTCTGAAGTTGGCTTACAGCTAGCTACAGTTCCCTATTCTGT
>Ga0315902_10010877_pt1 | contig 12016 bp, 7 predicted proteins | sample LakEriMetagenome_9_FD_203523 | JGI IMG/M metagenome (GOLD analysis project Ga0315902, IMG submission 203523) | Freshwater fungal communities from buoy surface, Lake Erie, Ohio, United States - Buoy 12 MA117 | ecosystem: Environmental > Aquatic > Freshwater > Lake > Lake biofilm | place: USA... | reverse complement strand
GATGAAGGTTGGAATGGGAGAGGAATTCTCTGAGAGATTCTTCAACTTTGTAAATCTTGAGTATGTACACCCTGTACTATTCAAGAAGTATACAGAGGAGATGGGCTTTTCTGATGAGAAGGCTATTGAGGCTGCTACTATGTATCAGATGAAGATTACTAAAGAGGGTCTCTTGAATGGCTATAAGGTATCAAGAGAGATTCTACATAAGTATGACCCTGAGACTGGTGAGGTTCATGACCGTTACAAGAGAACTTTCAACGTAGACACTGGTGAGATTGAGTCAGAAGGATTGCCAGAGTTTGTAGAAGACAGATTGTTTGAGCCAGCAGTTATGGGGAATAGTGGTCATGCATTCTATTGTGAGGGAACTAATGGCTATGGAACTCCAGGACACTTCATCAAAGTAGGTTGTGTACATCGTCTAGATTCTTGGGATAAGGTAAATACTAATGATTATCAATCTTGTGTCCCAGGTTTGCACTTCGGTGGTCTGAAGTATATCTCTGGATATGGTGGTGAGATTCACAATGTGTTTGTTGACCCAATGCATATCGGTGCTATTCCTGATGATGAGACTGGTGCAGTAAGATGTTTACAGTATTTCGTTCATTCAAGTTTGGCTGGAGTTAATGGTTCTATCTATCACTCTTCTACTTATGCAGCTATGACAGATGCTGAGTGGGATAAGATGAGAGAGGAAGCTGTTGCTCTATCTATGGAGAAAGCAAAGAAACTTCAAGAAGAACAAGACGAACTAAATTCATTATAAGCTATGATCGACCGTATAGACACAGAAGGACAAGAGAGTACGATTTGTCTAATTGACGGGGATAGCTTATTATATTACGAGATGGATAAGCCTACTCTGGAAGAAGGTCTAAAAGGACTGGACTCTAGGATAGAGACTATTCTTACTAATTGTAATGCTAATGCTTACGTTGGTTTTCTAACAGGGAAGAGTGGATATAGGTACCAAGTCTCCCCAACATATAAAGCTAATCGTAAGTATCGTCCCAAACCAATTATCTTCTATGCACTCAGAGAGTACTTGAAGCAGAGGTATACATTCAAAGAGTTCGAAGGATTAGAGGCTGATGATCTCGTTGCTTACTATGGAGTAAACAACAGTGATTATAAAGTTGTAATCTGTTCTCCCGATAAGGATGTACTGCATCAGTGCATAGGCAAGCATTTTAATTATCAGAAAGTAGAGTTTGTGACAACTAGTGAAACAGATGCCGAGAAATTTTTATGGAAACAAGTCTTAATGGGGGATAGCACAGATAATATCCAAGGTATCCCAGGTGTAGGAATCAAGACAGCAGAGAATTGGCTGAAGGATCGTGAGAAAGAAATCGAAGGGTTTGTGTTAAAGAAGTATGTAGAAAAGTTTGGAGTAGTTGAAGGCTTAGAACAGTTCTTCATTAACTTTCGACTGGTATATCTACTTAAAACTAAGGAAGATGTACTACGAGAAGTTAAACTGGAACTACCTGAATTACAGTCTTTAATATGTATTAACTCTAAACCTGAAGAGAATGAGCCAACAGAATCTCAATCTGAATCTCCCTCCTGGGAAACCTGGTAAGTGCTTTCTAACCATTATCAATGCTAGGACAGTAAGACTGTCTGGGGATATAAAACAATTCAAACCAATCTATAATGAATCTGATGATATCATTAAGTTAGAAGGTGTAGAGTTCGATTATTCTATCGGGCAGGTAATTAGACCTAAGTTAAAAACTCCTTACAAGATTAATGTAATTCAGAAGCTAACTGCAGGGGGAGATCCAAAGAACCCTGCACAAGGCTATGACTTATCTATTGCCAGGACAAACCTGTCCTCAATCTTTGCTGCTCCTTTATTAGGGGGTAACAGAGAATTATTCTTGTGGGATAAGTATTTCATTAATGCTTTTGTAGAAACTCAAGATGATAAGAATGTCATTGCACTACTGTACAGATTCTCAGGGGATATTCTATTCTTAAAGTTCGAAGCTGCACTATGTGCATTCAGAACATTTAAGTATAAGATTGACACTGATTCTAGTCATGTACTATTTGTATTTGAAGTTCCAGAGACATCACAGAGTGCCTACAATCATTTGATGAATAGTGAGTATTCTAAGATTGATGACTTCTTGAAGTTAAAGATTCTAGATTACCACGGGTTTAATATGGATGGACAGACTGCTAGAGTTCTATTCAAGTCTCAGATTCTAAAAGCTGAACTTGAGGAGAAGCTAGACTGTACTATTCCACCAGAGAATGAGCTGCACTCAGCACTTGATATGTCCCAAGAAAGATTTGATCCAGAGTATTATTACACACCTAAATCTATTGTAGAAAGAAAGTCTAATGTCAAAAGTACTTGAACAATTAGGGGATTGGGCTCCAGTTTATCAGCAAGCAACTGAAGAGCTCGGTCTTGAATACGAAGTGCTCAAGTCAACTTTAAAAGCAGAGAGAGCCTCTAGGACTGTTTACCCAAGCAGTCCAGAGGTTCTTCGAGCTTTTGAGCTGACACAACTCAAAGATTTAAAAGCAGTCATCATTGGCCAAGATCCGTATCACAATGGAGCTGCAACAGGTCTAGCCTTTGGGGTTAGAGAAGGGTTTAAGATTAACCCAAGTCTTAGAGTTATTTATAAAGAGCTATGTTTGGAACACGGAGAGGAAGAACTACCTAACTTTGACTTCAGCTTAGAGAGCTGGGCAAAACAAGGAGTGCTACTTCTCAATACAACATTAACTGTGGTAAAGGGTCATCCTAACTCTCATGAAAACCTGTGGAGAGGTTTTGTAGATAAGATGGTAGCTAAGATGATCCAAGAAAAAGACAATGTTGTATTTCTCTTATGGGGTAAATATGCACAGAACAGATTCCAAGATTTAATTAAGTCTACGAATATGAATCAAGGCAAATCCCATGTTGTGATTACTGCTCCACATCCTGCAGCTGAAGTATACGGAAGTATGAAGGCTGGATTTGTTGGGAGTAATTGTTTTATGAAAGCTAATGATTACCTTGCACAACCAATAAATTGGATATGAAAAATCAAACAGCAATAGACTGGGTATTACAGTATTTAAATAATGTAAGACCTGATGAATTTTGTTCAATAGAAAAAATAAAAGAACTTCTTACTCAAGCTAAAGCAATGCAAAGAGAGCAAATTAATAAGGCTTTCTCTGATGGATTTCATTGTGGGTATGAAGGTATTGAAGATACAGAAGATTACTATTCTGAAAACTACGGAGCTGACAAATGAAAAAGCAAACAGCAGTAGATCAGAATCATTCTAAATGTGTTTGGAAACATAAAATCATCATTCCAAAAGAAGAAGCTAAAACAGGTTATGTTAAATCAAAAACAGAGTTTTTAGGTGTTGAATTTACACTTAAAGATGGGTCTAAACAATTTGTACCTAAACAAGAAACACTTGAAGAAAACGAAACATACGGAGGTGACGAATGAATCAACCAAGTAGATTATTAGCATCAGTAATCATGGATCTAAAGATCCGTGAAGAAAGAGGATTAGCAACATACGGTACAACTATGGATAGGAAGGACCTATCTAAACAAGAGTGGCTGCAACATGCCTATGAAGAAGCTCTTGATCTAGCTCTGTATCTTAAGAAGCTGATGGAAGAAAATGATAAGCTCAAAATTGTAGAGCAAAAGGAAGGGGGCAAGTAGCCCCCTTTTTTATGCCCTGTCTTATTTACCTGAGCCAGCCCCTAAGTTAAACCACTTAGCTGCCTCTTCTGGATTCTGTGATCTGCTTATACCATTTAAGATTGGGATAAGATCTTCTAGCCTAGCTAAGAATTTATTATCTCCCTTTAAATGAGATCCTGATTTTCTCTCATAGTACATTCCTTCTGTATCTCCAGTTATCATTCCTCCTGTCTGTATCATAAATTGATTCAGTAATTCTGTTGTCTTACCAACAGTTCTGATAGTAGCACTTGGGGACTCAGCCATCTTTACAAATTCATTGGGCTTTAAGAACTGAGTTAATTCTGATTGCATTCTAAGAGCCTGATAGATTGCAAAGTGTTCTGCAAATGATTCATCATCATCGTCATCATCTTGCAATGCACTTAGGATAGCTAGACAAGTTATAACAAAACCAATCTGTACCCCGAATCTCTTTACATTCTGTTTTTCAAAATCCTCCATCTGTTTGTAGACGGCAGCAAAGTTTCCTCTTTTAGCAAAACTTTCTTTGAATAATCTAAATGTAGAATGTATCAAACCTTCTGATACTGTACCCAACTCTATGTCTCTATGCAATCCACCCCCAAGTCTAGAGATATTACCATGTCCATAGTATCTTCTAAGTGATGGGACAAAGTATCTTCTGAACAGCATGATTAGTTTACCATACCATCTTCTTTGAAGCATTGCATCATCAAACTTATTCTTAACCTGGTTTGTCTTCTTAGTCAATCCAGAGATTCTATTTCTAAGTTGTATCCTTAGTTTGTTGGCATCCTTAACTCTAGAATCAATACTGTATCTACCAGTCTTCTCATCTAAGATGAATACATCCCATAGGTTAGCAGGCTTACCTTCTTCATTGAGAATTACCTGTCCATTGGTATCTACAATCTTACCTTCGTAAGACTTCATCAAAGCTAGCATTCTAGTAAGAGCTGTCTCGTTTTCTGCTATTGATTGTAGCATCATAGGAGTATCTCTTACAGCTCTTAAAGCTTTAGGACCACTCTTATCTTTATAGATAGAACTGGTTACATTTGATAGAGCATCGAAGTATAAAATAGCTTGTCCAAGTTTAGTCTTAGGGGCAAATGCTTCGAAGTCTTTTAACTGACCTAATCCTTGTAGAGACAAGTGGAACTGTGACTTAGCCCATGCAAGATCAGCTTTCCCAAAGAATTGTCCAGATACTCCTTCCTCAATCAGCCTTACGTTATCTATCAGAAGCTGGTTAGTAGCTTGAAGAGCATTGAATGCAAGGTTGTTCAGTGCTGTATACCCTGCTAGTTTTCCAGCTAGTTTGTTTACAGATATCTCTTGTCCCAATCTATTGAGACTTTCCTTTAGTTCTGTCTCCCCAAAGAATACAGTATCAATCCATTCATCAAGATGTTTAAAATTAGCAGAATCAGTATCTGTAGTTTTATATCTTGTTTTACCTACCATATTAGATAGTCTATGGATGATAGGATTGCTATCAGCAGTAGTAGCTATAGTCTCTCTATTAGATACTATATCCCTCATAAGCATTACAGCTCCTTGAATCTCTGACTTTGCTTTGTACATGTCAGACATTCCTGCAAACTGAATGATAGAGCTAACCATATCCCTAGTTATCATCTTTTCATCAGTAGGATTGGTATAGAAGATAGGGACTAGTTTATTTCCTGATTCTTTATTAGCATTAATGGCATCTCCGTAGCTAGTATCAGTAGAGAGGAAGTTGAATCCTTCTCTAGCTTTTAGCTTTATAGTATCTATAGCTCCATCTCTTTGTACTTTCTCTAGTCCATCAGATAAAATAAATGGGGCTACATAACTAAAGTTCTCCCAAGAGTTACCAGGCATTTTGCCTTTTCCAATCTTAGTCTGGCTTTCTTTATACTGATCTAGGAGAGCAGTGTAATATTTAAATGCAGCTGGATTGTTCTGAAGAGCAGTAAACTTTGGATTTATATACTTAGCATTAGGCTGTACTGCTCTACCTTTAAATTGTTTTGTAGTAGGATCATATATCTTACTAATTATAGAGTTAATCTCACTTAACTCATTCATGTAGTAAGCCATCTTATCCCCATCATTTTCTGCTGTAGCAAGGTTTAAGTTAGATTGGATATTAGTTTTCTCACCAAGTAATCTAACTAATGTAGCTTTAGAATCTGCACTGGGCTCTGAGTTCTGAGCATACCATTCTGATACTCCTCTATAAAAAGATCTAATAGTTGCTGCATTACTTTTATCCTTGAACCACATGTTTCTCTGACTCTTATCTTCTGGGATGTTATACTTCTTCCCAAGATCTTCATACATCTTAGATTCTGCATTTCTATATGCAGTTACATCGTAAGGCTGAACAAATGATAATACTTTAATTGTTTTATATTTCCCACTCTCATTATCAAAGTATGAGTGATCTACTAATTCAGTAATATCTTCGTTAAATTTATTAGCATCAAATCCAGTTCCCTTTACCTGGCTATACTCATCGTATGCTCCAGCAAGTTTGAAGATTACGTCTTGAGTATTTTGATTAGCCTCAAGCATTTTGTTCTTAACTGTAAGAGCAAACATCTGAAGACTAGCCTGAGAAGAATATACTAGTGGGTCTAATAGATAGCTGAAATAAGATTTATCTGTCTGAGCTTTTCTGAGCTCTGCTTCAATAGTATCCTTACCAATTCTCTTCTTCTCCATCTGCCTTATATTCAATTCTACTAAAGCCTGCTGGTAAGCATCATCTGTCAAAGTACCTTCTTTGTTAGCCCTTTTAAGTGCATTATACTCTGCATCTTTATCTATGGCTATAAGTCTTTTGTTCTTATCAATGTTATCTATAATGCTATTAATCTGATCATTAATCTCAGGAGTATGATACTCCATGAGCATGTCTGCTATCATAGGGATACCTGTATTAAGATAGTCCTCATGTACAACATCCATTCTATCAATAGCATCTACTAGTGTCTTCTCCACACTGCTAAGCTTTGCATACTCTGGGTCAGTAGCTCTCTGCTCTTCAGTAAGTCTTCTATTCATTCTCTTAAGCTTAACAGCTACAAGAGATCTTACTCTCCCCATGATACTCTTACTCTTATCTACCCCTCCATAAAAGTCATTCAAATACATGTTGACTTTATGTAGCTCTGACAATAGTCTAAGTCTATCTTCTTCCCCCATGTTCTCATTGTATTCCTCCTCAATTTTATTGAAGACTTCTTCTGCCCTTTTAGATAAAGAAGAAGTATAGGTAACAAACTCCATGAGGTCTTCTACTTGCTTTACCTTATCTAGTTTCTTCTCTAGTATCTCAAGTTTAGCAACTGCTTTCTCATTAGCCTCTTCATCTCTTCTCTTAAGTCTGGCAATGTTTTCTTTAATACCTATCTTAACATCTGTAAGCAGATTATCAAACTTCTCAGCCAGGTCAGCTGTCCCTCTACTATCAGCTGATAAATATGTAATACTTTGAGTAAATCTAGTTTTATCAAATCTACCATCAAGCATAGTTCTAGCTAGGTCTTCTACTGCAGATTCATTAGTAAAGCCTAAAGCTTTTGCTATCTTCCTAAAGATTCTATTTACAATCTTCTGGAATTTATTAGGGTTCTGTCTATTAATTTTAGCACCAGCAAGACCAATAGCTGTAACAAGTACCTCTTTATCTAGAGCCTCTTTACTCAACTCTGGATATCTCTCTTTTACTTTAGCATATAACTCAGTCCCTTCTAGTTCCTTCATAGCCTGTTTTACTACAGGGTCGTTCTCCCCTAACAGCTCTACCAAGATGTGACTGAATTCATGGATGTGAGTATCTTCTGTAATCTTTAGTGGGTTAAGTTTTACCACTGGATTCTTTCCAGATTCAGCAATAACTCTTCCTTTTACTTCTAGAGTAGGATCGATCTCAACATCTATATTAACTCCAGATCTTTTAAAAGAATCCTGCATAGCCTTTATTTGATCGGCTACATTTCTGTAGGCTACGGGATCTACCTCTGCTCCAATATCTCTACTATCAGATTTGAGATCATAGTTAGTCATCTCTACATCTGTAGCTGACTTAACAATGCTTGTCTCAGTAATTATAGCTTGAGTAAGTACTGGGGATAATGGGTTTCTTACAAGTTGAAAGTTCTTACTTTCCTGTGACCCTCTTACGTGATTGCTAGTATACTGCTTGAGTTGTTCTCTATCGTATGGGCTAAGCTGCAATGGCTCTCTAAGTCTACGTAACTGATTCAACTGATCCTGGTCGATAGTTAGGTAGTAGTTGTAGTTCCTAAGTGGTGGTTGATTAAACGACGGGGAGAAGTTATCAGGTCTACCTTGAGCTTTAAATCCTTGAATTCTGAATACTCTTCCAGTAGCCCCATAGTTTACAGCCATGTGCATATTCAATCTTACAAGAGATTGTAAAGAAGAACTATCTAAACTCTGTTTGCCACTCTTATCTGTAAGTATTGGCATAACAAGTTTACCTCCAGGGTTTACATACTGATGGTTAATTAAATCTTTATATAAGTCCTGGGCTGATACTTCTGCTCCAGACCTAAGTAGATCATCTATTTTATTGACTACCAGTGTCTCAGTTGGATTGGCTTTAACAACCCCGTCTGCTGTAATGTTTGATATCTGACAACTCATCTTACAAAGTTAATTTATCTACCACAAACTATAATACTATTATTCTCAGAAGGCTGGATTTTTATATCATTAGTATACGTTAATGATTGTACTATCTCTTGTATTCTTCCTGTAGCTTCTGATGAAGTTTTACCTGCTGGAAGAGAGTATACATTTTTATTTCTAAATCCAGTTTCTAGTCTAGCAAATAAGTTCTTCCCATTACCGTACTCCCCAACATTTATAAAGGTTCCTGTCTCCCCGTTATTAATATTTCTAAAGAAAACTACTTTATTAGGATTAGAACTAGTTAGAGTTTTAGTCTTACTGGTAAGATTATTATTACCCTCTCTAGGTATAATAGGTCTTCCTTCTGCTTTCATAGGACCAAACAACTGCAGGTATGTAACCAAGTCAGGAACTGTAAAGTAGTTAGTATCTTGTAAGAATGCTTTCTGATTATGGATATACTCCATAATACTCATTGGACTTCCACCTTCAACCTCTTGTTTAATTGTAAGAAACTCAGATGGAATTATGTCAGCATATGAACTAGCTCCTTGTCTAAATGCATTACTTAAGAATGTATGCATAGATAGTTGTATACCTAAGTTCTTTATTTGTTTAGCCTGTGCAGCTAGTGCAGGATCTTGAATTACCCCGTTAACAATTTTGATAGAGTCAGCTGTAGCATTTAAGAAAATCTGAGGACTAAACATCATTGCTTTTAATGTATTAGTAAATCCTTGCTTCTCTGTTCTACTAAATCTAAATGAACCATCGAACTTAACTCCGTAGTATTTATTAGCTACGTCAATATCATCTTGGAAGTTAGATATAAACTTAGTAGCAGCTAATCTAGGGAACTGAGTTTTTAATTTAGATAACCTGGTACCTATGTTATTAACAGGATCAGAATATAAACCACTAGAATACTTTTCTGATAAAAAGAAATTAAATGGGGAATCTTTCTTAAGCATCATGAGGAACATTATGTTCGAATCAGTTAACTCATGCATAGCTGAGGTAAATACATTTTTACCAGAAACCTCTTTAATCCTTTCCTTGAATGATAGAAAAGCTGGACTTGTTCTATTCTCAAACAATATAGATGCTACACCAAGACCGTTATTTATCAAGTTCTCATATCCTCTTTGGTATCCATAGATAGAGTTTGGACCTAAGAACTGGTCAATAACACTTTCGTTATTATTAGGTCCAGTAAAGATTGTAGAGTTGTTTATTTCTCCAGTCTCTTCGTTAATTTCTGTATCAAAAGGTTTCCCCTTATCCTTATAAGCTTGCATATTACTAAGCTTATTCATACCCTCCATAGCATCTGGGGTTACTCTCTTATATAAATCCAAGAGTTTTTTACCAGCTCTATTGAATGCTACAAAGTTGTTTACGAACAGAAGTTGCTCTTGCAAGTTAACATTCTCTCTAGACAAGTTCTCAAGACTTGCTGCTTTCATTGGGTATGCTACTTCCCCATCAAAAGTCTCAGCTGATGTTTCAGGGAGAGTAATATTAGCCTTAGCCATCTCTACACGAATCTGTTTTTTAACAGTTGCAAAAGCAGCTTGTATCTTACTCATGTCCCCGTTATACTTCTCGTTGATAATGTCTGTCATTATCCTTACATACTTCTGATTTAAGAAGTTAGTAGCTGTACGAGAATTATAGTCTGGATGAAATCCTAAGAACAATGCTCTTACATTAGCAGTAACTAAAGAGTCATTGAGTTCATATTGTATAGGGGCCTTACCACTATCCACTGCAGCTGATAAGAATAGAGATCCTGATCTATCAGTAGTCATTCCATTAGAAGCTACTTTTAAGTATTCCATGTACTCAGTAACTTGTCCTGCTGCATCTTCTATCTTGATAGAGTAATCCTTAGAGATTTTAACTATACCATGCTGAACTACATTTCGTCCAGATATGATATTAGCATAGATACCTCTAAGCTTATTACCAATCTGATTACGTATAAGTGCATCAGTCTCTGTAGTAATATCATTCCAGTTCTGCTCTAGTCCTAACTCAGGGATAGCTTCTTTTATTCTAGCTACTTCATCTTTTAAAGTAACATCATCAAGTGGGGCTAGAGTTTCTTTAAAGTGAGCTGGGTTAGATAGTACAGCTTCCATTGTATCCAAGATAATGTTATCTAGTTCCTTGTATGATACATCTTGAATACTTTGCTTTTGTTCTGTAAGAGCTTTATAGTTAGGATTAATTTTGCTAACTCCGTACTTGCTTGTTGGATCCTGCTTTAGATGCGGGAACATCAAGAAGAGTTTATCTACGTCAAAGTCAGAACCCATCAACTTAATAAGTTGCCCAGGAACTACAATTGCTTTAGCATAGTTACTAGGAAGTACTGCTTTAATCTTTAGAATAATAGAGGCACTCTTATCAGCATTAGGGATACGATATCCTAGGATTCTTCTCAGTTCCTCTGGAACTTCATCCAAAGATTGACCAGGTTTTACACCAAACTTTCTGAGTACATCTTCTCTTACCATGATCTCAGCATGCACAAGTCTCTGATTCTTACCTTGACCTTCAATAGTCAAGAACTTAAGATCATCATCAGTTGCATGTCCACCAAGCTGAGCTACCTGAACTGCCTCATATCCACTAACCTTTTGCTTGAATACTCTGTTATTAAGCAGAGACATTATTATAGCTTCAAACTTCTTATTGTAGATTGGAAAGTCAAGTGGAGATGTAAATCTCGGGGCTCCAGTCTCATCAAACTCTATATTCAAAGCATTGAAGTAATTAGAGTGTAAGTCCCCATCTATAATCTGCTTATAAATGATATCTCTAATGTTCTTCATAACTTCAAGCTTAGCTGCATTAATAGCTTTAGGATCTTTAGTTCCAATAGCTTCTTGAAGATCTGAAATCTTAAGTTCTTCTAGAGCAGTAAGTGTATCTCTTCTAAGCTTCTCCTCAATAGCACTATGGTATAGACTTTTAAGTCTATCTCCTGTTGCTCTAAATTCCTTTCCAGATATACCATGATTATAAGTATACTCTGTATCATCTGCTACATTGGCAATTGTATTCTTTTTAACCTGACGGTTAGCAGTAACAGTTGGATTGTCTTTAACCTCAGGCATGGACTGTGGTTTTCTAAGACCCTTAGAGTCATTAGTCTTAACCATAGTAGTTTTATATTCCCCAGCTATCCCTGTTACCTTATGAATACCTTGCTTAACAAGTTTCTTACCTGTAACAAAGTTAGCAACGTGCACAGGTTGTAATCCTTGGTACTCTCCTACTGCCTCCATTCTCTGTCTCAAGTCTTCCAGCTGAGGGAAGTTCTTTGTATATGAGGTAAGCAGAACAGAGTATGAGTTCTTCTCAGATATAGGGGCAATAGATTTACCTATAGGAGATAACTTCTCATAGTAGTTCTTTATAGGATAAATGGGGACATGATCTCCAGCCTTATATCCTTTTGGGGTAAGCCCTGGTTGGTATACAAGTTCCCCAGTAACTTTATATGCTTTGTATGCAGCCTCTTCTTCTTCTCCCCACAGTCCTTCTCCCTGTGCTAACCCTCTATACATCTCAATACTAATGTATGCCTGAGCATCAGTAGAGTCAAAGGTTCCAGGAGAGTATTGACTTGATATGGCAATGG
>Ga0315902_10010876_pt1 | contig 12016 bp, 7 predicted proteins | sample LakEriMetagenome_9_FD_203523 | JGI IMG/M metagenome (GOLD analysis project Ga0315902, IMG submission 203523) | Freshwater fungal communities from buoy surface, Lake Erie, Ohio, United States - Buoy 12 MA117 | ecosystem: Environmental > Aquatic > Freshwater > Lake > Lake biofilm | place: USA... | reverse complement strand
CCACCACCTACCGCTCCACCACCACCGTCACCGGTTCCGCCAGCACCCGAGGGCATACCCGCTTGCTGCTGGCTCTTGAAGAGCCGGTAGGCGATGACGAATGTAGCCCAATCTTCATTTCCAAGGGCTGTCGAAAGATCGGCCTGCAGTTGTGTCAGATCCTCTGCGTTGACGAAGACGCGCGGGGTGCCTTGAAGGTCCTGATTTTTTTCGCGGGAGTAAAGCGTCAGATACTGGGCCCAGCCCAGGGATGGGGCGGACTCCCCTTCGGCGTTTGCGGTATTGGCGTTCATCATCGCTCCCGGTACGGTGGCAAGTACCCCGCCGTTGAGTTCTGATGCTTCCAGCGAACCGTTGCGGTTTTGATCAAGGCCAAAGAGCAATTGCGGCGTCACTCCGCGAACCAACAGCAGTTGCTCCACCGACTGCAAGGGTTCGTTGATCGCTCGATAGGGATTGGGTAGCTGGCTGTAGTAATCGCTTTCGGCACCAAACTCTCTTGCTTCCTCGTCTTCATCGATCCAATCGAGGATGGCATCGGCGATCTCTTCGGTCATCCCAGGTAGTCCCATCAGCAACTGTCGGCCGACGTTGGTGAGCGATCCAAGGGAATCGGCGGCGGAGCTCAGTTCGGAGGGGATTCCCATCGCCGATAGGTCGGCACCACCGGTCATCTGCTGCATGCCGCCAAACTGCTTGTCGATGACCACCAGCGCATTCAGATTCAATCGAGCGGATTCGTTTTGGAGACCGAAACGGAGACCCGAATAGCTTCCCATTTCATCCAGGTTGGGAGAGACGATTGAATAATTGCAGATTCGTTCGACGTTCCGATCGGCGATGACGTTGATCGCTTGGAAGTAGTCTGGGTTATCCCAAAGACCTCCAGCTTCTTCTCGCACCTCGCGAGGACTGGAGAGGAACAGTCGCACGGAATCGAGTCCCGAGTCGGCGGCCATGCGCGCTTGTAGCTGCCTGCCGGCCAGTACCGATTCTTCGTTGCGCAGCACCATCGATTCGCTGAACGAGAGCGCCGACAGGGTCACTACCGAAATCACTAGCAACACCATCAACAGCAGAAAGGCACTGCGTTGGGCTGGGCGGGTGGAACCGACCGCAAGCCGACAGGGGCGATGCGGTTGACTTCTCTTCTTCCGTCGGCTCATGCTGATCTTCCTTTGTTCCATCCCTGCCTTGCCGCCTTACAGTCCAAGCGATCCCATGCCTGATGCATCATTGCCGGAACCATCTTCCGTGGAGGGTTTGGGCAGCAGCATGGCACCCGGAATTGCGACCGAAAGCGAATAGATCTGAATGCCGCTCGCCTGCAGCGAACTTGTATCCAGGCCCGATAGGACCAAGCCGGGCTGCACTGGATTCTCAGCGGCCACGATGGGATCCTGCATGGCGATAGTGATCGCAATGAGCGCCGGAAGCCCCAATTGGCTGGAGTCCCATTCGGTGAACCACTGAGCTCCATCGAAGTATTGGAACTGGATTCCAAGCACCTCGCTTGCCAGGATCTCACCGGTTCGATTGAGCGAATCGCCTTGTCCCTGTTCGGTTGCCCACTGGCTGATCGATCGATCCAGTTCGCGACGTACCAGACCACCACCACTTCCGACCGCAGCGCCTGTTGCTAGTGGATCCTGAACTCCATAACTGCTTGGGGCCTGGACCGTGTAGGAGATTTGCTTGATGTCGCTAGGTACATCGGCCAGTTGCCCACTGAATAGGTCGCGCTGTTCTACGAAGTATTGATCGGGCCGCGGCAGGCGACTGACATCGATCTGGAGAATCGCCTGGGTCCCATAGAGTCCCGGGGGTGGCGGCAGGGAGGAACTGTTGACGGTCGAGTCGCCAGTCGACAGGTCGGATGTTGCCGAATCACCGGTAGCTCCCATCGCCTGTTCGATCAGTCCACCCGCCCCACCACCGACCATCCCCGCTACGGCGCCCGAGAGCACTTGTTCCAGGGCGCTGGAATCGTAGGGTTGGTAGCGGATGACGCTACGGATATCTTCGGCGATCGTCGTCAGGATCGTCCTGGCCAGCTGGGCTCGCTGTATCCGCTCCCGTGCGGCCGAATTCTGTGCGATATAAAGCTGGATCAGGAAGCCGACCAAGCTGGTCACAAGTACCGTCAAGCCAAGCGACAAAAGCAGTTCCAGCAGCGTGAAGCCAAGCCGTCGCTTTTCGATGCGCTGTCGATGGTGTTTGCGAGAAGCGATCATGGTGCACTACCTCCCGAAGTGGAGGCAGCACCTGCACCGCTGGCATTCCCGCCAGAAGAATCGCTGGGAGAACTGGTGGCGGGAAGCTGATCTAGTCCCAGTGCCGGATCGATCATCCATCGAACCAACTGGTAGTCGGTAGGTCTTGGGGATTGGCGGTTGGGGTCGTCGGTCACCTCCAGCAGCACGCCGATCATGTCGGGGATTTCGGGAGTCAGAATCTGTAGCTGGATGTACCACTGGGTAGGAGAGATCGACGAGTTGACTGGAGTCCAAGGCATCGCCTCGGGGAGGATCAGTCCCGCGACGATCTCGGACATCTTCGATTCGGCGATCAGCTGCGCTGCCAGCAGTTCCTGCGACTGCACGCCGCTGTCGCTGGCCAACTGCATCGACTGCACCAGTACCGCCGCTGCTGCTCCGAGAATCACTAGGGCCAGCATCACTTCCAGCAGCGTCAGCGCCGGGCGTTTTTTTCGGATCGATCGGATGGCTGGTTGGTGCATCGTTTATAGCTCCCCGGCGCCAACCGAGGCGAGGTCGACGAGGCGGCACTGACCTGTCAGGCCGCGGAGTTGGATCGAGCGTCGGCGACCGCGAGTGTCCTGGAGGACAATGATCGCGGTGGTCGAGGTGCCATCGGCGTAAAAGAGAATGGGTGTCGACCAAGTGGTGGTCGCTCCACCTGCCATCCCCGCCTCCTGTTCGGCCAAAGCGGCTCGCGAATCACGTACCGATTGGGCCGACGCGATCGTGACTCCTTCGGGCAACTGGATGGTGGTGCCAGAAGTCGGTGCGAGGGTGGATGCATAGGGATTGGACGAGCCGATCTCGACGCGTTGGCCGCTGAGATCGACCTGCGTGGCACCCGCTGCCGCATTGAGGCTGTCCTCTTGGGACAGCCAGGCATCCGACACGTACTGACGCCCACCGATCTCAAAGCGAAAGACCTGCGCCTGTCCGGTGCGCATCGCTTCGACGCGCGAGCCCTGCATTTTCAGTTCGATCCCCTCTGCCGATTCCTGCAACCTTCGCTCGACGATCATGCTGTCGTAGGTGGGGACCGCAACCGCCAGCGCAGCGGCCAGGATCGCCAGCACCAAGACCAGTTCTAGAAGGGTAAACCCTGCTCTGGATCTTTCGATCATCTGGTTTGGCATGGCGAAAAGGCTCCACCGCTGAAAACGACGTCAGCCGGGCTCCTTGCGGAGCGACCGGCCTGGATTGGTGGAGCGATCGAGCGGTTGACTCGATCGCCCCAAGGTGCGAACTGTTGCGACCTGCGGTCGCAAAACTCGCTAGTTGACGATATCGTCCTCGGTCCCCGACTGGCCATCGGGACCCAGGCAACGGATCTCAAAGGTGTTCCCATTGAGCTTGTATTCGTAGGGGCGGCCCCAAGGATCGGGCGACACCGGCTTTTCGAGCACCGGCGACCACTTCGATCCATCCGCCAAGTCGCTTGGCTTTTCATGCAACGCCGACAGCGAGGAGGGATAGGATCCCACTAGCAGGCGGTACTGTTTGAGCGAGTTGGAGATGGCGCTGACCTGACTTTGCGCCAGCTTCTTGAACGCCTCGTCCTGAGTCGAGAAAATGTTCACCACGACGATCCCGGCGATCACTGCCAGAATCACCACCACCAGGAGAACTTCCAAAAGGGTGAAACCTTTGCGACGGCCTAGCCGTCTCCTGCGTTGCATCATCGAACGATTCATCTTGTGACACCAACTCCTTTCTTGAGCGGTCGGCACCGCTGGGTGCCTCGCGATCCTCTTTTACAAACTACTGGAACTCTTGAGCACGGGAACCATCAGCGCCAGGACGACAAACATCACCACCCCTGCTAGCAGCAGCAGCATCAGTGGCTCCAGAAGTCGCACGGCGATCTCCAATTTTCGGAAGGTCGATTTCTCCAGACCTTCAGATATCTGTACTAACACCTTATCGAGCGTGTTGGACTCCTCAGCAACAGAAATCATTTCGACCACCGAAGGGGGGAAGTGGCCGCTTTCCCCCAACGGCTTGGCCAGTCGCTCCCCGGCAGTGATCGTTTCACTGGCTTTAGCGATCGCGTCCGAGAGGATCAGGTTGCCGGTGGCTTGCCGGGAGATCTCCAGCGAACGGAGGATGGGGACACCATTTTCCAGGAGGGTTCCCAGCACGCGGCAGAAACGAGCCACTGCGAGATTGAGGAAGACAGTTCCCAGAAGCGGTGTCTTGATTCTGGCCCAGTCGGCCAGTCGCTTCCCCTTCTGACTCGCCAGATAGCTTCGCAGGGCGATGAATGCGGCAGCGATCAATCCCAGCACGATATACCAGTACGATTGCATGAACCGACTCATTGCAAGCAGCAGTTCGGTGGCTGCTGGCAACGATCCCCGTTCTCGCATCCTCCCGAAAAGGGGTTCAAATTTCGGCACAAAGTAGACCAGCAGCACGGTGACGACGATGGCCCCGACCCCCATGATGAACAGGGGATAGGCGAGAGCTCCCAGCGTTTTTCCTTTGAGGTCTTCCTGCTGTTCAATGAAGCCTCCAACCCGCTCTAGGGAGTCTTCCAGGAATCCGCCTTCGGTTCCCGCCTTGACCATGTTGACCGACATCTCGTTGAAGACGCGGGGGAATTTGGCCATGGCATCCCCCAGCGACTCCCCCTCCTCGACCTTTGCCTTGACTTCGCCAAGCACCGTCTTGAGCGTGGGGTTGTTGGTCTGCTGGGTGAGGACCGTCAACGACCTGAGCATCGGAACGCCGCTTCGCAACAGCGATGCCATCTGCGAGTAGACGGTCGACATGACCGAACCTTTAACACGGCCGGTAACGCGAGCCTTGGTTCCCTTAGCGATCGTGAGCTGGATGGGAAAAAGCGATTTGGTACCCAGCTGCGCGGCCGCCTCCCGTTCGGAGGCGGCTGTCAGCATGCCGGTCACTTTTTTTCCGGCGCGGTCTCTGGCTACATAGGCGAAGTCAGGCATTCGGTACGCTTCGTTCTTCTTGGGTGCCGCAGGCTACCGGTCCCCTTTGGTCGCCCGCAACACTTCGTCCATGCTGGTAGTTCCTTCGATCACCTTGCGCCATCCATCCATCCGCAAGGTCTTCATCCCGCCGCGGATCCCCGCCTTCTTGATCTCGAAGGCGCTGACGCGATCATGAGCCAATTGACGCACTTCTTCGGTGGTGACCAGCAGCTCGTAAATCCCGAACCGACCCGCATAGCCCACCTGACGGCAGATCCGACACCCCGAAGCTCGGTAGAGCTTCCCCGCCCCCAGCTGATCCCAAGGGAAATCATCGGGCACTTCGTCACGACGTGGCTGGTAGGCTTCCTTGCAATGCGGACAGAGTCTGCGAACCAATCGCTGCGCCATCACTCCTTCCACGGTACTGGCCACCAGGAACGGTTCAATTCCCATGTCGACAATTCGCGTGAAAGCACTGGAGGCATCATTCGTATGGAGCGTGCTGAAGACGGTGTGGCCGGTAAGAGACGCCTGGATCGCATTCTCCGCCGTCTCGGCATCGCGGATTTCCCCCACCAGCACAATGTCCGGATCGTGCCGCAGAATGCTTCGCAGCGACGCGGCAAAGGTCAATCCGATTTTCGGGTGTACCTGGATCTGGTTGATCCCTTCCAGCTGGTACTCCACTGGGTCTTCGGTGGTGATGATCTTGTTTTCAGGTGATTTGATTTCCAGCAAGGAACTGTAGAGGGTGGTGGTTTTTCCTGAGCCGGTGGGGCCGGTCACCAGGATGATTCCGTGCGGCAGGCGGATCAGTTCACTGAAGATTCGGTAGGTATCTGGGTCCATCCCAAGGCTTCGCAGATCGAACTTCATCGCTCCCTTGTCGAGGATACGCATCACCAGGCCTTCGCCGTGGATCATCGGAATCACCGAAAGGCGGATATCGATCTCTCGGCCATGAACCTTCAGCTTGATGCGGCCGTCTTGAGGGAGCCGTTTTTCAGCGATATTCAGCCGGGCCATGATCTTCAGGCGGGAGATGATCGCGGCCTGGAAGCGATTGATCTCGACCGGGACTGGTTGGGTATGCAGGATCCCGTCGATGCGGTATCGGATCACCAAGCCCGAAGCCTGCGATTCGATGTGGACGTCGCTGGCGCGGGAGTCGACTGCTTCGACGAGGATTTCGTTGACCAGCCGGACCACCGAGGCTTCCTGAGCCATCTCGCTCATTTCGCTGCCGTCGGTGACGATGTCTTCGAGGAGTTCCACCTCCTCGTCTCCGTCTCCACGGGCTGCCATCAGCCCTTCGACCGTCTCGCTACCGACCCCCAAATGCTTCTTGACCAGTTTGGCGATCTCATCTCGCTCAGCCACCACCGGGGTAATCATCAAGCCGGTGGTCGCGGAGGCTTCATCGAGCGGGTAGAGGTCGAGCGGGTTGCTGGTGGCGACGACTAAAGAGGATCCTTCGCGGCGGATGGGGAAGATCGCATGGCGGTAGATCAGCTTTTGGGGAAACTGCTTGAGCAGTTCCAGATCGACATCGATCTGCCTGAGGTCGACGTAGTCGAGCCCCACTTCTTCTGCGAGTGCCTGAAGAGCCGCCTCTTCTTTGACAAAGCCCTGCAGGATCGCCGATTCAATGACCGATCCCCCTTGGGCGCGCTGTCTGGCCTGCTGCAATTGCTCAGGTTCCAGCAGTCCGCGCCTTAGTAGAATTTCGCCCGCTTCGGTGATCATAACTGGTCAGCGTCCCCCGCCACGATTGTTGCCACCGCGCTGCCCACCACCCCCTTGGTTTCCGCCGCGCTGTCCACCCCCGCCTTGGTTGCCTCCACCGAAGCCACCAAAGCCACCTCCACCGGGAAAGCCACCTCCGAAACCTCGGAAGCCGCCCTGCCCTGTTCCGCCCTGGCCCCCACCGCGCTGGCCACCAAAACCGCCACCGCCTCCGGGAAAACCGCCGCCTCCTGGGAAGCCGCCTCCTCCAGGAAAGCCACCGCCGCCAAAGCCGCGTTGCATCATCATCTGACGGAATGCATTGGGATCGAATCCCTGTCCATTCTGGTTGCCGTTTTGACGAGTGCGGTTATTCGTGTTGCTATTGTTGGCGGTATTCCCCGTGGCGTTGGTCTGGACCTTGGATCCCAGGATCGACTGGAGAGCCGATTGGACGACCGTTGGGTTGACGTTGCCCCCAAGCTGCACCACCTGCACTTGCTCTTCATTGGCAACGCTTGCCTGATCCAGCATCTCGACCAGTTCCCGAACCTGTTCGTACATCTGGTTGCTGGAGGTGACGATCAACGAATTGCTCTTGGGATCCGTGGCGATCGTCATCGTCATCTCTTTCACCTTCGACTGCCCACCGCCACGGCCACCGCCCCCGCCGCGCAGTGCTTGCAGGAACTCCTGAGGCGATGGGGGCCGTTGGGCGGCACCGGATTCGGCGCCGCCGATGCGATCCGAAAAGACGCTCTTCACCACATTGGCGACTTCCTCGACATCTCCATTGATCACCGGGATGATGCGTGGGCTGCCTCGTGTCTCCACCTCCACCTGGCTATCTTCTTGATCGATCACGTCGATCAGCTGTTCGATGAGGTCCAGATCCAGCGGTGCGGCCTGGACAATCAGAGCGTTCAGACGGGCATCGGGAGTGATGGTGTAGTCGCCCGAAGCGATGCCGCCGGATGAAGAAGAGGAGGAACTGCTGGAGGAGCGACCGCCACCCAGCAGACCACCGATCAGTCCGCCGCCCAGTTCTCCCAGCATGCCGGAGGCGACGTTTCCAAGAAGGCCGCCACCACCGCCTGAGGAGACTTCGCCGGAAAGAATGCTCTCCAGGAGTTCGGCTGCTGCTTCTGCCTTCACGTACTTCAAATAGACCACCGTCGGTTCGGCTGCTGCCGATGCCAGTTGATCACTGAGCATCCTCGCCAGCTGTTCGAATTCTTCCAGCGCCTGCTTGTCGTTGGAGGTGACAACCCAGCCCGTGGGGCCCTGGATGACAACGATTTCCTTGCCTGTTGGATCGGTCAGGGTGTTGGCTCCCTCCTGCGTCGCTTCCACGGCGGGCGAGTCGCTAGCAACGGAGTTATTGGAGGCCTCGGCGGAATCAGCGGGCGCTGCGTTCTGTGCGGCGTCGTCCTGTGCCGGGGGTTGGGATGCTGCGGTACTGGTCCAGCGACCGGCAGGGACCGCGCGAAGTCCAATCTCTGGATTGGCAGGTGCAGCGGGTTCTGGCTGAGGGGCCGCAGGATCGCTCTGGGGCTGGGTTGCGGGAGCCTCTGATGATTGGGGCAGTGTGTCCTGGAGTTCCGGAGTGCCCCTGGGCGGAACGGCAGAAGCTGACGGAGGCACATCCGACCTATTTGATGGGTTGTTTGCCGGCGCGTTAGTTCCTGAGCCAGGAGTGTTCGGCTGGCGGCGGGCATCGCGCCGTGGATCCTTTGGCTTGATCACTCGAATGCGGTTGGTCTTGCCACCACTCTGCCAAAGCTGCTCCAGTTGTTCCATCACCCGTTCGCTAGAACGGCCCGTCAAAGGCAGAGTGCGGATCGAATCACCAAAGCTGGAGGCAGCCGGCCCGCTCTCTTCCAGTTTGCCGATGAGCGCCTGGACTTGATCGATCTGGTCCTTCGTTCCTTGCACCATAATCGTGCGCGCCAGCGTATCGCCGTAGAACGTCGGTCCCTTCGAACCGCTCTCTCCTTCGCCACTCTTCTTGCCGAAGAACTTCTCCAGCGTCAGCAGCGCGGCCTGGGGATCGATCCGTTTGAGCGGAATGACGGTGAAGTCGGCGCTGTCTCCGGCAAGTTCCTTGAGCGTCTTTTCGATCAACGCATGATCGTCGGGGGTCGCGAATGCGATGATGTGGTTGGTCATCGGATCTTTCGCCAGCCGCACGTTGGGCGCTCCTGCCATCAACGTCTGCAGCACTTCCAATGCGGTGTCGGGATCGCTGGAGATGACACGATGGGTCTTCAGTGAGGGCTGTGCCACATCGACGTTGGTCCCGGATTTCTCTTCGGGAGCCACATCGATTGCTTTGGCCAGATCGCGAAGCTTCTGCAATTTCTCGGCCGACCCGGTCGCATAGATCGTGTTGCCAAAGGTATCGGTCGACAGATTGATGTCGGTCGAGGTGTTCGACTCACCCTGCAACCCCAGCAGGGGGCGGACGACGGCCAGGAGCTCATCGGCGCTTAGGTTCTTCAGCGGCAAGGTGATGATCGTGCCCTGGCCGGTGGTGGGGTCCTCCACCCGCATCAACATGTCACGCACCAGCCGAAGCTTTCCAGCCGTCTCTGTCACCAGGACCTGGGAAGAAGATGGCAGAGGGATCACCGATCCCTGCGGGCCAATCAGCATCTCAATTTCCTTCTTCGCTTCATCGGGAGTCATTCGCGAAAGAGGGAACAGTGACTTGAGCAGTTCGTACTCTCCGCGGTCATCCAGTTCCATCGGATCGACCAGTTGGGCGACTTCCCGGATGTAGCCACGGATCACATCAGCCGATTCGCCTGAACCCAGGTCGAGCACCATCAGGACTCGCTCGCGGCGGACCAGGGAATACCCTTTGCCAAGAAGAACTCCGTTGATGATGTCCATCGCTTGCGCGACGCTGTATCGTCGGTAGGGATCTCGGTAGGTGAAGGTGCCTGCGGGGTAGAGGTCAGTCTGAAGGCTGAGTTCGGCTTCCTTGGACAGCCACTTCAGCACGTTCTCCCAAGGCTCGCCATCAAAGTTCAGCAGCAGCTGGGTGTTGGGAGCGGTGGGCAACGGCAAAGAGGCGGTCGCATCACGCAAGCCGATCGGTGGCTGCAAAGCATCAGGCATCTCCGCCGCGTCCCCAGGGCTTGAAGCGATGGGAGCCACCGGGATTGCTTGGCTCTCGTCGGTTTCGTTGGCCGAGCCAATCGGTTCCTGCCGCGGCATAGGAGCTTCGGAGGGAGTGTCGGTTGGTGAAGCTTTCGCGACCGACTCTGTGGGCGATTCTTTTGATGTCCCCGAGGCTGCATCGGCAGACTGACCGGCCATCGCCTGCCAAGTCGCCAGTTGGGAGACGGTCAAAACCGACTTCAGCCGGCGGTCCATTTCTGCTGGTGCTTCGCTGCGACCCACCTGGCGAATGATTTCGGGGCGGCTGCTGAGGATCTGCTGCACCTGCTGGACTTGGCCTTCGCTGAGCCCCACGGTCTCGACCACTTCCTCGTCGGCAAGACTGAGCATACCGATGCGGGTGAGGCGGACTTTCTGGAGAGCGGAGCGTTGTTGGGCGTTGAGGAGCTGGAAGGCGGCGCGTTCGGATTCTCGAACGAATTGCCGTAACTTCATGTCGCGATCTTCCGGTGGGAGGTCCCGAAGTTGAGCGGACAGTCCCAGCGCCAGATTTTCGCGTTCCTTGACGATCTGCTGGATGGCACTTAGCTGAGCCTCCGAAAGCGCTAGTTGGTTGGCCACCTTGGGCTCATCCACCAGTGCCGCCAGGACTCCAACTGTATTCCAGTCGGCTCCCCACAGCGGGGACCAGGACGAACCGACCAGAAGGCAGCCGAGAGCGAACCGAGCAGTAACTTGGGCCAGCGAAAGCTTCAAACGACTCATGCGACTAGATCTCTTTTCTGACGACACGCTGTCTGGCAGAGTCTGCAAGTAGTTCACCGAAATGCAGAATTGGGATGCCGGACATCTTTTGCGAATGAATTCGCGATCTCTCTATTTTCACACCCTGACAATTGGCTTAGCCTCCCAGCTTGAGGGGGGGATGGGCCAACACCTTTATTCAAACCCTATCGCAACCCTTCAGTTTCGGCGCTGAAGAATTGGATTCCGTCACATTTTAGCTAGCTTTCCGATTCTTCCTTTTTTTCCTTCCTTGCCGGATGCCGAAAAAGAGGCTCAGGAGCCTTGATCCGAACGCGGCAATCCGCATTCGTTGCCTATTTGTCCATCTTGGAAACCAAAGGGTCCTTCCCCCAAAATAACTAAAACCCCAATTGGTGCCACCCACCTTTTTAATAGGTGCCACCCACCTTTTGGATTCGCATTCGACGTAAGTCTATATTTTTAAATGGTTTGTGAGATCCCGGTGGGTGCCGCTGCAGCAGGACACTGGGTGTTTGCCCAAAGTACCAACCCCGGGGAGGGAGGAGTGAAAAAGGTTCTTCCTATCTCCCACCGGTGGCTGTCGCCACCGGCAGTCGTTGTGTCGGCCCTCTGGGCCTGGAAGAAGATTCGAGGAACCTAGATTGCAGCAACACGCCGCAGGTTTACCCAAAACACCAGCCCCGAAGGGGCGGCATAACCTCGTGCCGGGGCCGACAGGCCCCGGGGAGGGAGGAGTGAAAAAGGCTCTTCCTTTCCCCCACCGGTGGCTGTCGCCACCGGCAATTCTTGTGTCGGCCCTCCGGGCCTGGAAAAAGTTGCGAGGGAGCTTGGTAGCTAAACTCCCAATTGGTGTCACCCACCTTTCGGGCGGTGTCGGCATGTCATTTTGGATCGGTGTTTGTCTGCGGTGTCAGCATCGGGGGAGACGGCTATGCTGAGGGAGAGAGCGGGAATCGCCGCATTTACTAGCGATACTGGGTGGTGCCGGACCTCCCCCGTTGGAGTTTGTTTGCGGTGATTCGTGCGATTGTTCGGTTGAGATCAGACTTTTAGAATCGGGGACTCTCCTTCGCTGAGCCGACGCATCGGCAAAGCTTTCCTTCGCTCGGGAGCCTCCCCTGTGTCGCTTGATTCTTCGCAAATCCCGGATGGGGATTTCTGGGCAGAAGTCCTGCTGGCTTCGTTTCGCAGGCGAACCGG
>Ga0315902_10010875_pt1 | contig 12017 bp, 10 predicted proteins | sample LakEriMetagenome_9_FD_203523 | JGI IMG/M metagenome (GOLD analysis project Ga0315902, IMG submission 203523) | Freshwater fungal communities from buoy surface, Lake Erie, Ohio, United States - Buoy 12 MA117 | ecosystem: Environmental > Aquatic > Freshwater > Lake > Lake biofilm | place: USA... | reverse complement strand
TGGAGCTTTGGGGCTGGACGCCGACGCATCACAAGGCGAAGTACCGCGGGCACGACCTGGTCATCTTCTTCGGGCCAGCGGCGCAAGCCGTCTTGAAGCCTTACTTGGAACGGCCATCCAAGCAGTACTGTTTCTCTCCGAAGGAATCGGTGGCTCAGCGTTACTTCACCGGCAAGCCGCGGAAGAACCGCAAGCCGAAGTCGGACCTGAAACACATCCGGGATCATTACACGACGGATACCTACCATCAGGCCGTAACCCACGGGATCGCTTAGCAGGCGACGCCGCGGATTGACCAGCCCTACCGGGTCGCGAAATTCCGTGCAGCAGGGCTCGTCTACTGGACGCCGCACCAGCTGCGACACGCGAAGGCCCAAATGATTCGCGACCAGTTCGGGCTGGAGGCTGCCCAAGCAGTCCTCGGCCATAGCAGCCTGACCGCGACGCAGATCTACGCCAAGAAGCGGCTGGACCTGGCGAAGGAACTGGCGGCTAAGTGCGGGTAAGACTCCCTTGCCCGGTGTTAACTTTCGGAAGCGGGAGTTTCCTGTGGGATTTTTCTCGTAGGGCTCCCGCTGTTTCTCGATGAGGAGAGGCGAGCGTTTTGGCCTGCTTAGTTGTTCTTGGAAATCATTCTGTTCAGCCCGATAGATGGGATGATTTTCAATATGTGTAGGGTTTGTTAGGCTGTCAGTCGGGCGAAAGCTCCCCCCGAACATACCGAGGCCCAGACCATGGCTAAATTGTCCGAATACATGCACACTGCTGAGGCAGCCGAATACCTCGGCATCCACCACAACACGATTCGCAAATGGGCAGCTCGTGGTGAAATCCCGATGCATCGCAATCCAGTCAACGGCTATCGTCTGTTCAAGCGAACAGACTTGGCCAAGCTGCTCAAGAAGGTGGCCAAGCCGGTTACAAAAATAAAGTAACGCATTAGCAAGGAATTCGCCCGTAAATGGCTAAGAAGAAAGCATCCGAACCCAAGACGACCGCCAATATCGGCTTCGAGGCCAAGCTCTGGCTCGCCGCTGACAAGCTCCGCAACAACATGGATGCGGCGGAATACAAGCACGTGGTTCTTGGCCTGATCTTCCTAAAATACATCTCGGACAGCTTCGAGGAACATCGCGCTAAGCTCCTCGCTGGCGAAGGTGACTACGCCGGGGCCAATCCCGAGGACCCTGACGAATACAAAGCCGAAAACGTTTTCTGGGTACCTGCCGATGCCCGCTGGTCCCATCTTCAGGCTAGCGCCAAGCAGCCCACTATCGGCAAAGTCGTCGATGACGCCATGGTCGCCATCGAGCGCGACAACCCGCGACTCAAAGGCGTCCTGCCCAAGGACTATGCGCGACCCGGTCTCGACAAACACCGCCTTGGCGAGCTCATTGACCTCATTGCCACCATCAGCCTCACCGCCGCGAGCGAGGGCGAGAAGACCCACCGCTCCGTTGATCTTCTCGGCCGCGTGTATGAGTATTTCCTCACCCGCTTCGCCAGCGCCGAGGGCAAGAACGGCGGCCAGTTCTACACCCCGTCCTGCATCGTGCGCTGCCTCGTCGAGATGCTCGCCCCCTACAAAGGCCGCATCTACGACCCCGCCTGCGGCTCCGGCGGCATGTTCGTGCAGTCGGAAAAATTCGTCGAATCCCACGGCGGCAAGCTCGGCGACATCAGCATCTACGGCCAGGAGAGCAACGCCACCACCCGCCGCCTCGCCATCATGAACCTCGCCATCCGCGGCATCGAGGCCGACATCGGCAAGGAACACGCCGACACCTTCCGCAGCGTCCAGCACCCCGACCTCCGCGCCGACTACGTCCTCGCCAACCCGCCCTTCAACGACTCCGACTGGTTCCGCAAGGACGACGACGTGCGTTGGCAGTTCGGCGTCCCGCCCAAGGGCAACGCCAACTTCGCCTGGGTGCAGCACTTCATCCACCACCTCGCGCCTAACGGCATGGCCGGCTTCGTCCTCGCCAATGGCAGCATGTCCTCCAACCAGTCCGGCGAAGGCGACATCCGCCGCGCCCTCATCGAGGCCGACCTCGTGGACTGCATGGTCGCCCTCCCCGGCCAGCTCTTCTACAGCACGCAGATTCCGGTCTGCCTCTGGTTCCTCGCCAAAAACAAAGCCGTCGACGCCAAACGCGGCTTCCGCGACCGCCGGCAGCAAACCCTTTTCATCGACGCGAGAAAACTCGGCACCCTTACCGATCGCGTCCACCGCGAGCTGACCGACGCCGACCTGGAGAAAATTACGTCCACCTATCATGCGTGGCGGGGAGATAAAGGCGCGGGCAATTACCAAGACTTTGCGGGCTTCTGCAAATCCGCCACCACCGCCGAAATCGCCGCCCACGGTTACGTCCTCACGCCCGGCCGCTATGTAGGTGCCGAAGAAGTCGAAGACGACGGCGAGCCCTTCGAGGAAAAGATGCCGCGCCTGGTCGCCGAACTGCACGCCCAGTTCGCCGAGTCTGAAAAACTGGAGCAGGCGATCAAGGCAAACCTGAGGGGGCTGGGCTATGGCGGGTGAACGAATCGTTCAGCTTCGCGACGTCTGTGGGAAGATTGGCAGCGGGGCGACACCCCGCGGCGGCAAGGAGGCTTACAAAGGCGGAGACACATCGCTCATCCGTAGCCAGAATGTTTACAACGAAGGCTTCCATCGTGACGGCTTGGTTTACATCGATGACGACCAATCGGCTGAACTGCGCAACGTCGAGGTGAAGGAGAACGATGTCTTGCTGAATATCACCGGAGATTCCGTGGCGCGTTGCTGCCAAGTTGCTGCAGACGTTTTGCCCGCTCGGGTGAATCAGCACGTCGCAATAATCCGCCCTGAACCGAAGGCGCTTGATGCGCGTTTCCTTCGTTACGTCTTGGTGTCGGACGAATACCAATCGCAACTTTTGGCTTTGGCCTCTGCCGGTGCGACCCGGCCCGCTCTCACAAAGTCGATGATTGAGGAGTTGGAAGTTCCGTTGCCACCCCTCGCCGAGCAAAAAGCCATCGCGGCGGTGCTTGGGGCTCTGGACGACAAGATCGAGTTGAACCGGCGGATGAACGCGACGCTGGAGGCGATGGCGCGGGCGCTGTTTCAGAGCTGGTTCGTGGATTTCGACCCCGTCCGCGCCAAACTCGACGGCCGCCCCCCTGCCGCCCTCGACCCCGCCACCGCCTCTCTCTTCCCCGAGCATTTGGAAGACGCCCCGCTTGATAACATCCCGAAAGGATGGGAAGTCCGCAGCCTCGACAAGACTGCGCATTACCTGAACGGCCTCGCCCTCCAGAAGTATCCGCCCGGCGACGGCCCCACGCTGCCAGTCATCAAAATTGCCCAGCTCCGCAAAGGCGATTCCATCGGAGCCGATCGCTGCAACTCCGACCTGCCGCCGAACCACATCGTACAAGACGGCGACGTGTTGTTCTCATGGTCCGGCAGCCTTGAAGTCGAGCTTTGGTGCGGCGGCCCAGGTGCGTTGAACCAGCACCTTTTCAGAGTCACTTCGCCCGAGTTCCCGAGGTGGTTTTACTACCTCTGGACACTTTACCACCTCGACGAATTCCGCCTCATCGCCGCCGACAAAGCCACTACGATGGGCCACATCCAACGCGGCCACCTCACCGCCGCCAAAGTCCTCATCCCGCCACGCCCGCTGCTGGACGGTATGACACGCACCATGTCGCCACTAATTGATCAACTCATCGCCAATCGTATCCAATCCCGCACTCTCGCCACCCTTCGTGACACGCTGCTGCCGAAGCTGCTTAGCGGGGAGTTGAGCGTCACCGAAACACATTGACCAACATGCCAGACGAAACCGCACAGACACCCGCATCAGAGGCCGAGACTAGTCCAGCACCGAAGGACTTGAAGGCAGAACTAGCGGCTGACTTGAAATCAGAGTTCAACGCCAACCTTTCGGCGGCGGGGACACTGCCGAAAGCGGTGTGTGATTCCTTGGTTGCGTTGCTTAGTGCCAGCGTTCCAATTTCGGCTGATGTCATTGCGGCACTCGGCTTAGAAGACCCAACTCAACCGGAGGTGCCCAATGAGTGAGATGATTCGCTCAATCCGGTTTGAGCATTTTCGCGGTCTTCCTGGCAGCGACTTTAATCTCAAAGGGAAGAACCTCGTCCTGCTTGGGTCGAATGGGAAAGGTAAAAGTGCGGTAGTCGACGGCATCGAGTTTTTGTTTTCCGGGCAGGTAGGTCGCTTTGTTGGGACGGGGACTGGAAGCATCGACCACGACGATGCGATTCAGCACGTAAAGAAGCTTGGAGTTCCAAAGGTCACGCTTTCTCTCAGCCCGTCGAACGGAGCCATTAGCAGAAGTCTGGACGCCGAGACGCTTTCGATTACCGACCGGCAATCGGTGAAGGACTATGTCGCGAATCATCCCGGCGTTGATGCTTTTATTCTTCGGCGCTCGAAGATTTTAGATTTTGTCTGCGACCAAGATGCGGACCGATACCGGAAGTTCATTAAACTGCTCGGTGTTTCACATGTCGACACGTTGCAGCGGATCTTTGTCGACGCCGAACGGCATGCCAAAGAAGCCGCACAGAGGGCACGTAATACGTATCTGACGAAACTTGCGGTGTTCCGAGACCCTGTCGCTAAGTTCGAACCTCAGAATCTTGGTCAGATTCTGGCACGTGTTTCTGACGCGGTAGCGGCGTTCGGCTTGGAGAAGCTGACTCAATGGGCAGATGCGGAAAACCGACTGGCACTTCTCAAGGCGATGCGCCCGGAAGCCAACAAGGAGAAGATTGATGCTCTAACCAGAGGGCTCGTCAGCTTGGAGAACCCAATCCCGCCTGACGTTGGAACCGACATCGCAACAGCCAACACGCTGCGCCAAAAGCTGGCAACGCTTGGCACGTCGTCCGTCGATGCGCCGAGAAGTAACATCATTGCCGAAGCGGTTGGCTATCTGGCCAAGCACCCGGCGGAAAAAAGTTGTCCACTTTGTGAGAAGAAATTTGAAGAACCACTTGCCGACGTTCTCGTTCGCCTCAAACACCGCGTTGATGCTTTGCGCGAACTGAGAGAGGCCGTAACTAACCGCAAAGCAGCCGTCAATCGTGTGCAGCGATATGGTGAGGTTGTCGCGGCTCAGATTGAAAAAGACCTGGAACATTCAGCGCTGCTTAATCCGGCGACAAAGCAGACACTCCGTGACGCACGGGCGGCTACGCTTCGTTGGCTGCGTTCTATGAAACGGGCGGAAGCCAGTTTGTCAGGTTCAGACCTCGCGGCACCGCAGCACCTATCCACTTTGGCGGCTACGCGCAGGGCAGTCGCGTTGACCTTGAAGGCGCAAAAATCGGCACTGGCCCCGCCGGATACATCGAAACTCGAAGCTGCTATTGCTTTAGTTGAAAAGGGAATCGCTGCACACGCTGAAATCGCCACTGCCGAGGGGGCCATCGGTGGTGCCAACGAACTTGCGCGGAGGGCTACAGTGGCAAAGGACGCCTTTTCCAAGGCTCGTGAAAGTGCAATTCAGAAGGTCTTCGCGGCGATTGCCGAAACCGTTCTCGACTACTACCGGCGGCTCCATGATTTCGATGACGACAGTGAGCGCTCCGAGTGCACTGCGCTGGAACTAAAGCCTACTTCGAAGGCTGCAGCCGGCGGCTTGCGGTTGGCAATTCAGTTCCTCGGCTTGGCTGATTCCAAAGACCCGCGAGCGTTTCTGAGCGAGGGGCACCTGGACTCGCTTGGCCTTTGTCTCTTCCTTGCGACGGTTCGGATTTTTAACCCTTCCGGTTCACTTCTAGTGCTTGATGACGTTCTGACCAGTATCGACCGGGAACACCGCCGTCGTGTCGGTGAACTGCTCTTCCAAGAATTTTCGGATTACCAAATCGTGCTCACCACGCACGACGAGCATTGGCACGACTTGCTGAACACTTCGGCGCGGGCATGGGGAATTCAAGGGAAGTGGGCCTTCGTCAAGGTTGAGGGCTGGAGCGTAGATTCAGGTCCCTCGTTGTCTGAGATCGATAGTTCGTGGGAGTTTGTCGACGCACATCTGACCGAAGCGGACTATCGCGAATTAGGCGGACCGTTCCGGCTCATCCTTGAAGACTTTCTGAAGCGAACGGCCGCAAAGCTCGAATTGAAAGTAAAGTTCAAGCTCGACGGTAAATACACGGCGGGTGATTTCGTGAACTGCGGAATTCAAGACGCGATTCGCGACACGTTAATCAAATTGGCTCCGACTGAGGACACAGCGATTCGAACCGACGTTGGCCGCGTATTTGGTCAGGTAGACTTGGTGAACTTCCTCAGCCACGACAATCCTGGGCGGCTCGAAGTGACTTTCGATCAGGCAAAGGACTTTGTTCGCGGCGTGCGCGACCTAACCAAAAGGTGTGAGACACATAAAATAATCAAAGGCCGGTAGCCATGTCTCTTAACGAATCCATCGTCGAAGACGCTGCCCTGGAATGGTTCGGGGAACTTGGTTATGCCGTTGGGCATGGTCCCCATATCGCGCCTGGTGAACTGGCGGCGGAGCGGGATTCGTTTGGCGATGTGGTGCTGGTGGGACGCTTGCGCGAGGCCATTTGGAGCCTGAACCCGGCCATTCCCGAGGAGGCGCGGGAGGAGGCTTTGCGGAAGGTGCTGCGGGTGGGCACGCCTGCGCTGGTGCAGACGAACCGGGCCTTTCACCGGATGCTGCGTGATGGCGTGCCGGTAGAATATCCCCGGCCCGATGGCAGCATCGCCGGCGATCATGTGCGGCTGGTGGATTTCAGCGATGTGCGGGCGAACGACTGGCTGGCGGTGAACCAGTTCACGGTGGTCGATGGGCAGCACAACCGAAGGCCGGATATCGTGGTCTTCGTCAACGGTCTGCCCCTAGCCCTGATCGAACTGAAGAATGCGGCCGATGAGGACGCAACGATTTGGAGCGCCTACTCCCAACTGCAAACCTACAAGGCGGAGATTCCCACGCTGCTGCATTACAACGCAGCGCTGGTGGTGAGCGATGGCCTGCAGGCCCGCTTGGGTTCCGTGACGGCGAACCAGGAGTGGTTCAAGGTCTGGCGTACAATTGATGGTCAGCGGGATGCGGCACCTGGTTCATTGGAATTGGAGACGCTCATCCAGGGCGTGTTCGAGCGACAACGGTTCCTCGACTTGCTTCACCATTTCATCGTCTTCGAGGAAGACCCCGACTCAGGCGCACTGCACAAGATCATCGCGGGCTACCACCAGTTCCATGCGGTGAATGCGGCGGTGGAGGAAACCGTACGTGCGAGCGGGATGACCGAAAGCAACGTCCTGCGCGAAGAGGCGGGCACCTACTGGGCCGGGCGTCAACGAGGAGGCAAGCCGGGCGACCGTCGGGCGGGCGTGGTCTGGCATACGCAGGGCAGCGGCAAGAGTTTCTCCATGCTCTTCTTCGCCGCGCGCATAGTGCGGCATCCGTCAATGCAAAACCCGACGCTCGTGGTGCTGACCGACCGCAACGATCTCGACGACCAGCTTTTCGGTCAGTTTCAACGCTGCGCTGAAATACTCGGCCAGACGCCCGTGCAAGCCGAGGGGCGCGAGCACCTGCGCGAATTGCTGAACCGCGCCAGCGGCGGCGTGGTGTTCACCACCATTCACAAGTTCATGCCTGAAAAGGGCGAGGCGATGCCCGAGCTGAGCGCGCGGCAGAACATCGTCGTCATCGCGGATGAAGCCCACCGAAGTCAGTATGGTTTCGGCGGCAAGGTGAATGAAAAGACCGGCGAGATGTCCTACGGCTTCGCCAGTAACCTGCGCGATGCCCTCCCTAATGCATCGTTCATTGGATTCACGGGCACACCTATCGAAAAGACAGATGCGAACACACGCGCGGTCTTTGGTGATTACATTTCCATTTACGATATCCAGCGCGCTGTCGCCGACAAGGCCACGGTGCCGATCTATTACGAGAGCCGAATTTCCAAGCTCGCCCTGAACGCGGCGGAGCTGCCGAAGCTCGACGCGGAGTTTGAGGAGATCACTGAAGGGGAGGAGCTGACAAAAAAGGAAAAGCTGAAGACGAAGTGGGCTGCGCTGGAGGCGTTAGTGGGCGATCCGAAACGCATCGCGCAGGTGGCCGCCGATCTGGTTGTGCATTTCGAGAAACGCTTGGAGGCGATGGACGGCAAGGCGATGGTCGTCTGCATGAGCCGCCGCATCTGCGTGGACCTCTACAACGCGCTGATCAAGCTTCGGCCGAATTGGGAAGCGGAGACGCTGAAGGTCGTGATGACCGGCAGCGCCGAGGACGGTCCCGAGTGGCAAAAGCATATCGGCAATAAACAACGGCGGCGGGAGTTGGCGAACCAATTCAAGGACGCCAGGAACCCTTTCAAGATCGTGATCGTGCGCGACATGTGGCTAACCGGGTTCGACGCCCCTTGCCTGCATACGATGTATGCCGACAAGCCGATGCAGGGACACGGCCTGATGCAGGCCATCGCCCGCGTTAACCGTGTTTTTCGCGACAAGCCAGGCGGGCTGGTGGTGGATTACCTCGGCCTCGCCGATCAGCTCAAGCAGGCGCTGGTCACCTATACCGAGAGCGGCGGTCAGGGGAACCCGACCTTCGACACCGCCCAAGCTATCGCCGTGATGCTGGAGAAACATGGCATCGCCTGCGACATGATGCACGGTTTCAACTGGGGCAAGTGGACCAGCGGTACGCCGACCGAACGCCTGCAACTCATCCCCGCCGGACAGGAGCACATCCTCGAACAGGATGACGGCAAGAAACGCTGGGTGCAGGTGGTAACGGAGCTTTCCAGTGCCTTTGCCCTCTGCGCCGCCAGCGACGAAGCCACGGCGATCCGTGACGACGTTTCCTTCTTTCAGGCTTTGCAAGCCGCGCTGAACAAGCAGAGCAGCAGCAACCGCAAGACGCCCGAGCAAATCGACGCCGCCATCCGCCAGCTGGTGAGCAAGGCCATCACCACCGAGGGCCAGGTGATCGACGTATTCACTGCCGCCGGATTGCCCAAGCCGGACATCAGCATTCTCAGCGACCAGTTTCTCGCCGAAGTACGCGGCCTCAAGCACAAGAATGTCGCCGCCGAGTTGCTCGAGAAACTGCTTAAGGACGAACTCAAGGTTCGCTCGAAACGCAACCTCGTGCAGAGCCAAGTGTTTTCCGAGAAGCTGAAGAAGACCCTCAACGCCTATCATAATCGGGCGATTGCGACGCAAGAGGTGATTGAAGAGTTAATTAAATTGGCGAAGGAGCTGGATACCGCGACCAAGGCGGGCCAGGAAATGGGGCTGACCGAGGACGAGAAGGCCTTTTATGACGCGCTTGCCACGAACGACTCTGCCGTAATTGCGATGGGCGACGACAAGCTGAAAGTTATCGCCGCTGAGCTCATCTCCCAAGTCAAAAAGAGTGTCACTATCGACTGGACGCTTCGTGAAAGTGCTCGCGCCAAGATCAAGGTGATGGTAAAACGAATCCTAAATAAGTACGGTTATCCTCCTGATTTACAAGAAGAGGCCGTTCGGACAGTGTTAATGCAGGCAGAGCTACTTTGTGCAGAGTGGGCATAGCCAGAATAGTACGAGTTTGTAATTCAGCGAAACACAGATTCCCCCGAGTCGTCGGGCTTCCCAGACCCGACGGCTCACTGTATTCAACCTGATTGTCAAATAGAAAGTCAACATCGGCGATATTCGTGATGTGGGGCGCTCCAAAAGGTTCAAATGCTAAATAGGCAAAGTTCCAAAGGGAAATGGTATTGGCCATGAGCCGATTCGAGAGAGCAGTTTTACCGGTGATGGAGCGATTTGTTTTGATTGGGCCTCTAGTGTTTTCCCGAGGCGGCAAGCGAGCAAACACAATTTAGCCTCCCCACAGCACGCCGTTCACCTGATCAAAATGAAACGTGAATGGATCTGAACTCCCGCTCAGCGCAATCGGTACGCCGTAATCGGCCCAGCAGATGAGGTCCTTGTTGGTCGCAGTGAAGTTGTAGAGCGCGGCGTATTGCCAGGTGCCGACGGCTCCGGTGGGCGTGAACGTGTAGTCCTGAAGGAAGAGCCTCCAGATCCCCGTTGAGGCTCCGTCATCGAAGCTGAGCCGGGTCAAGGCAAAGCCGTTGGCCGTGTAGCCTCCGCCGGCGGCGATTTCGCTGAGGTTGGATTTCACCGTGTTAGATATGACCGGCTCGACGTTGGTCAGCATCAGGTAGATGCTGTCCGAACTGAGATTGTGAATCTTCTTGGCGAGTGCTCCAGAGAAGGAGCGGAAACGGGTGGTGCTGGGCATGGATGCGGCCTCCTAGGAATTGCCTTCGGTTATGGTGAAGCTGGTGATCGTGAGCGAACCGCCCGAGACGAGCGAAGTCGAGCTGCGCGTGATGTCGCCGCCGCCTCCCGTGGCAGTGACGGTTCCTGCAGCTCGCAGGTCGTCCCATCGCTGCGGTAGATACGGAAGTGACCGGCGGTGCCGGTCGCATCGCAGCTGGTGTCCTGCCAGGTGCCTTTGAGCGTGACGGCCCCGGCCGAGGCGTCGTTCATCCAGTCGGCTGGGAGATTGAGCGTGGCTAGGACTGTGCCCGAGTCGGCCGCCGCGCAGTTGGCGGGGACGGAGCCCGAGCGGATTTTCATGATGGCCGAGGCTCCGACGTAGGATTCGATCCGGTCGGCATGGGCGTTGCGAAGGGCGGTGCTGAACTGAAGTGCCATGCGGGGCTCCGGGGTGGGCTAGATGAAATTGGAACCAGTGGACGAAACGGTCGCGGACGAAGTCGTGGAACTGGCCGCGCCAATCCGCTCGAACGCCCGCTGAGCGAGTTCGCTGCTGAAGCTCTGCTGCTCGCCGGCCGAGAGTGGTCCCTCGATGGGACTGGCGAGGGTGCTCGATTCGAGGCTCGCTCCACCGGCGCTGATGCTCGCCGGAGTCGGCTGTGGCTGGACGGTCTTGCCGTTGAGCGTCACCGTCTCATCCCGCTGCGTTTCCATCAGCTCCAGTGCGCAGTCCTGCACTTCGACCTTCAGCTCGCCCTTGGCATACGCCGGCATGTTCACGCCACCGAGCGAGCAGTTGATGAGCCACTGGTAATTCCATTTGCTCGGGTCGTTGAAGGTCGCGGCGTTGAAAGTGCTAAACGGAATAACCTGCGAGAAATAGCCGTAATAAGTCTGCGGAACCTGCGTATCGACAAAGTTGCTGTCAAACTGGCCTACGGTGAACGTCCGTGGATGCCGCGATATCCAAACGGGATTCATCGTCGTCGAGATGATTCCCGAGAGCGGCTCGAACTGTCCCTGCCGAGTCGCCTCGACGCGGCTACTGACGGTAAAGCCCGGATAGCCAAAGCCAACCGTTCGCCCGGTGCTCTGGTCTTTCAGCGGTCCGCGACTTCGAGTGACGCGAAACAGCAGCGTGAACGTGCCGCGAAACTGCTGCGGGTATCGCGATGAGCCACGTGAAATTGGACCTGACCCCGTTTTGGTGGACTGGGGGGCTGCGTGCTGATTTACTTGGCTTGCCGCGCGATGGTCCCCAGCCAAAACGGACGGCTGTTGCAAAAAGAAATGCCGAGCTGAAATTGATCCGGATTGCTGTTGGCCTGGAGAGTCAAGCGAAAAACCTCGGCCTGATCTTTTTTGACGGAGAGAAACCCGTCACTGTACTGCCGATTGACCATTTGAACCGTGCCAAACTCTTGCAATTCTTCATCGCCCGGAAGTTTAAGCAACAACTTACCCTCCGGACTAAAGGAGATTCGTTTAAGGATTCTTTGGGGATCGATTGTGGCTGAAATCTCTTCCTCCGCGATCATTACCCATTCACCCACAAACTCCCTCGCCCATTGCTCCGGGGGTATGCCAAGCGGAACGACTTGCGGGTCGGCCTTTTGCTCCACCGGTTCGAAAATTCGAACGGTTTTGCTTCCACCGCCGAGTAAGTAGACTCGATTCCGCGCCTCGTCGAAGGCGATAAATTCGGGATCAAGGTCGGGAAGCCCGCTGCATCTAA